>Ga0100402_1002842_pt1 | contig 19214 bp, 18 predicted proteins | sample CryGeyme20150102_FD_80419 | JGI IMG/M metagenome (GOLD analysis project Ga0100402, IMG submission 80419) | Groundwater microbial communities from Crystal Geyser aquifers in Utah, USA - Crystal Geyser metaG 2015-0102 | ecosystem: Environmental > Aquatic > Deep subsurface > Groundwater | place...
AGCTATTTCCAGCGTCAATCCGAATCGTTGCGCACCCAAGCCATGGTGCAACTGGTGCGCGCTATTGAGTTTAACGTCACGCCTTCCGAAGCAGATGCCTTGGTGCTTGAGCATAACCTCATCAAACAGATCAAGCCGCGCTATAATGTACTGCTCAAAGATTCAAAAACGTATCCCTACATCTTGCTGCGTGATGAGAATTATCCTCGCCTGCAAATGTATCGCGGCGACCGCAAGATTCCGGGCGAATACTTTGGCCCCTTTCCACATGCAGGCGCCGTGCACACCACCATTCATTTGATGCAAAAGGTATTTCAGTTGCGCGATTGTGAGGATTCGGTGTTTCAAAATCGCACCCGTCCTTGCATGCAGCATCAAATCGGCCGCTGCTCAGCGCCCTGTTGTCATATTGTGAGCAAAAGCCAATACCAGCAACAAGCCGCTGATGCCAAAGATTTTTTAAAAGGCAACGACCAAAGTTTGATGCAAACTTGGCAAGAGCGCATGAAAGATGCTGCTTCCAAACAACAATTTGAGCTCGCTGCAATCTTGCGCGATCGCATTGCTGCCTTGCGCACCATCTTTGCCCAAAACGATCAACAGGATTTGCCCAGCAATGCCGATGTGATTGCCATTCTTCGGCAAAGTGATGCTGTGATGGCCTGCGTTGGCATTCGGCGTAATGGTCGCGATTTGGGTGTACACAGCATCAAGGTCGACCAAGGCCATGAAGCCGATGATTTGGAAATTCTGCAATCGCTGATGATTGAGCGTTATCGCAAGGAAACACCGCCCCAAGCTATGCTGATTGCTAGCGATGAAACCCTGCGTACTGGCATTGGGCATGTGCTCAAACTGCTGCACCCAAACGCTAAAACCACGCTCTATTTCCCCAAACGCGGACCTCGCTTTGAATGGTTGAATAAAGTGATTCGCGCTGGCACCGAAACCATGGCAGCGCGCACTGGTCATAATCAAAGCTTAGCCTTTGAAGCCCTCACCTCCATGTTGCAGCTCGATACCACGCCGCAACTGATTGCTGCCGTAGATAATGCCCATCTTGGCGGCAAACAAATGTTATCGGCGATTGTCTTTGCCGACATGAATGGCCCGCGCAAAGATTTGTATCGAAAGTACAAGCTTGATGACGTCATTAAGGGTGAAGCTGTGCTTGATGGTGATGATTATGCCGCTATGGCGGCTGTGCTCACCCGCTTTTTCTCAGCCATCAACGAAGAGCGTATACCCGCACCTGATGTATTGCTTATCGATGGTGGTAAGGGGCAACTTAGTGTAGCTAAAGAAGTGGCCAAACAATTTGATTTTGAACACATCAAACTGCTCGCTGTTGCTAAAGGCGCCAAACGTAAAGTTGGAGAAGAAACACTCTGGGCAGGCTGGGATCATGCCCCTAACAATCTGCTGCACGGCTTTAAACCCGGCATCCACAATGCAGCTCTTTTATTGATAGCCCGCGTGCGCGATGAGGCTCACCGCTTTGCCGGCAGCTTCTTACAACAACGCCGACAAAAAAGTGTATTAAAATCAAGCTTGGACGGTATCCTAGGCATCGGAAAATTGAAGCGTAGCGCCCTGCTAACACACTTTGGTGGCATCGATGGTGTAAAGAAGGCATCACGCAAGCAATTGGAAGAAGTAGAAGGTATGTCGAGAACACTTGCGGAGCGTGTTTTTACAGCATTACACCGCTAAAAAGGATGATATATGAAACCCACAGCGCAACCCTCTTGGAAAACATTACAAGCGGAATCAGAAACGATGAAGCAAGTGCAAATGACGGACTTATTTGCCAACAACCCCAAGCGAGCTGAGGCATTCACCCTAACCCTGCGTGATTTGTATGTGGACTACTCCAAAAATATCATCACCGACACCACCATGAAGCACTTGATGCAACTGGCCAAAGAGCAAGATGTGACGGGCTGGATTCAGAAAATGTTTCGCGGTGAAAAAATCAACAACACTGAAAACCGCGCGGTTTTACACACAGCCCTGCGCAACCGTGAAAGCACTCCCGTTACTGTCGATGGCAAGGATGTGATGCCTGGCATCAACGGCGTATTGGAACAAATGCGTGGTTTTACTGAAGCTGTACGCAATGGTGAATGGTTGGGCAGCACTGGTAAACGTATTACCGATATCGTCAACATCGGTATCGGCGGCTCGGACTTAGGCCCATTGATGGCTTGTGAAGCACTCAAACCTTACGCCAAAGACAACCTAAACGTGCATTTCGTATCCAATGTTGATGGCACCCATATTGTAGAAACGCTCAAACATCTCAGCCGAGAAAGCACACTTTTCGTGATTGTATCCAAAACGTTTACTACCCCTGAAACCATGACCAATGCCAAAACAGCGCGTGGTTGGTTTCTTACGCGCGGTGGTACCCGCTCATCCATTGGCAAACATTTCGTAGCCGTATCCTCCAACACCAAACGGGCCGAAGATTTTGGTATTGATGCCGAACACATCTTTGAATTTTGGGATTGGGTGGGTGGCCGTTATTCCTTATGGAGCGCAGTTGGTCTTTCTATCGCTTTGTATTTGGGCATGGAAAACTTTGAAGCATTGCTTGCTGGCGCATATGAAATGGACAAACATTTTGAGACTGCACCCATTGAGCAAAACATCCCTGTAGTGCTGGCCATGCTTGGCGTTTGGTACCACAACTTCTTTGAATCTGGCTCCCATGCGATTTTGGCTTATGACCAATACTTGCACCGCTTCCCTGCGTATTTACAGCAAGCAGATATGGAGAGTAATGGCAAAAGTGTGACCCGCACTGGTGAAAAGGTGGACTACAAAACTGGGCCCATCATTTGGGGCGAATCCGGCACCAATGGCCAACATGCATTTTATCAATTGATTCATCAAGGCACGCACATAATTCCATGTGATTTTATTGCCCCGATTGAAACCCAAAACCCAATTGCTGATCATCATGAAAAGCTTCTATCCAACTTCTTTGCCCAAACCGAAGCTTTGATGGTGGGTCGCTCTGCAGACAAAGCACGCCAAAATTTGGAAGCCAAAGGCTTGTCAGCTGAAGAGATAAATTTGTTGATTCCGCATCAAACCTTCTCAGGCAACAGACCCACCAACTCCATTCTTTTTCAAAAGTTAGACCCATTCACTTTGGGTATGATTACAGCCATGTATGAGCACAAGGTGTTTGTGCAAAGTGTGATTTGGGATGTGAATGCCTTTGATCAATGGGGTGTTGAATTGGGCAAAGAATTGGCCAATGTGGTCTTGCCAGAACTTAGTGATTTTGTACCTATGGGCGCCCACGACAGCTCTACACTGAGTCTGATTGAAACCTACAAAAAACACAGGTTAAACGTTTAGTTTCCAACCTTTCTATTCGATATTATCGAGAAAGGCCTTACAGGCATCATAGACATGTTCGGGCATAATATTGGCCATGCATGGGTGGCCAAGCACATTGCATTCACGCTGCAAACAAGGGCTGCAGGTCGCGGGTTTATACAAGACATGCGTTTTGATCCCCGATGGTGAAGTGCGATTGGGGTCAGTTGCGCCAAACATAGTCACTGTAGGCACACCCATACCCGCTGCCACATGCATCAGCCCTGAATCATTACAAAGCATCAGCTTGGTTGCGCCAACAATTTGCAACGCTTGGCGCAAACTCGTTTGCCCTGAAGCATTCCAAAAGTGGCCACTCACCTGCGATACACATTGGCTGGCAATTTCTCGTTCTGCAGGCGTGCCAAGCACTACAATATCCCAGCCATCGGCACTGATGCGCTTTAAGACTGCGGCATATGATTCCGCAGGATAGCGCTTAGCGCCGCCAAACTGCGCGCCAGGTGCCACGCAAATAAAACGTTCAACATTGATATTCTGAGCAACAAGCAAAGCCTGTGCGCTTTTCATTTCTTCTTCGGGCACAACAAGCTCAACATTGGAATATGGCGTGGGCAGCCCAAATTGCTTGAGCATATCAAGATAGTAACCACGATGATGCTCATGGATCAAATCAACTGTGGAAGTAAAAGCATGGGTCAATAACATCCCCCGCCCTTCTTTGCGAAAACCCACTCGTTTTTTCCCACGAGAAGCAAATGCCTGTAATGCAGAACGGAGGCTATTGGGGAATAAAAAAACAGCATCACTATGCTTGGTGATTTCCGGAGCATAACGAATGGATGGATGATTCAAGTTTAAAAAGGGAATTAAATCAGGTAACCAAGACCTGCCAAACACTTCAATGTCGGCATCCTGATAATGTTGGCACAATGCCCGCAGCGCCGGTTGTGCCAAAACCACGTCACCCAACCAATTGGGTGGCATCAATACAATACGTTGTTTCATTTATAACGCCGAAGAATCGTGCGGTTTACAGATAAAAATAATTTCTTTACTCAATGAAAACCAACTGCGCTTGGCCATCACTTTTTCTTCAGAGATAATTTGTACATGTCGGCTCAATGAATTGCGAAATCCCCGTGCTGTATAGGTATATAAACGATTAAAACGCGGCAATGTCGGTGCAAATTTTGCTAAAAGGAGATGCGCCCTAGCCAACCAATGCGGCCAAACATCAATACTCACAAACAATAGTCCATCATCTTTGAGCAGCTTGCTCATTTTATTCAATACCAATTCGGGGTTAAGCACATCACTTAATGTATTCAGACAAACCACAGCATCAAAAGATGCACTCGGCATTTCCAAGCGTTCTGCCATCATGGTGATATAGGTACCGCTTTCTGGCATTAAGCCGGGAAACAACCGCCGGTAATCAACGATCAATGGGTCAACATAGGTTTTTTCACCCATCTCTAAATATTGAATCGCACAAACAGGTCCACAACCAATTTCTAGTAATGTGATATCAGCAGACCTTCCATCCAGGTGTTTTTCCATCAAAGGAACATAATGCTCTTGCGCAACACTGGTACGCTCACTTAAGGCCTGTTCATTTTGCCAAAATTGTAATACCCGTTTCTGAAATAATTCCCATCTTGCTTTGCTTACAGCAAAGTAAAACGCACGATGCAACACATGGCTGCGCAAAAGATGGGTGGTTTCAGAAAGATTACTCATGAAGGTGAGAGACTAATCAAGGCATTGTGAATAAGCATCAATTTTAAGCAAAAAAAAACGCCCACATTGCTGCGGGCGTTTGATTCAAAGCTTTATAAGCAATGTTTTAGTGAACGTCTTTCCAGATTTCGCGTTTTAGCAAGAACAACACCAAAGCGAGTAACAACAAGAAGCCCATCACATAACCACCGATTGCACGACGTTCATTTTGATGTGGGTCACCAATAAACGCTAAAAATGCTGATACATCATTGGCTTGTTTTTCCAAATCAGCCGTATCGGCCTCATCGTGATCCAACCAGCTCAATGGATCTGGCATAGCAATCAAATGACCTGGAAAGACTTCATTGTAATTACCATCTGCAACTTTACCTGCCGGGTCATGCGTGTAACCAGTTAGTAATGAATAAATATAATCGGCACCCCCACGGCGACCTGGCACGATAAGTGACAAATCAGGCGGAACTTTACCATAAGATTCTTTGGCATCTTCAGGCGACAAATCCGTAGTCATACCTGAAGTCAGCGCTTTATCACCGCGCAACTCATCAGCCATTTCGCGGCTAATACCAAGCTCTGGGTAATCCATCAAACCTTTGTAGGTGACGTATTTTGCAGAATGACAACCCATACAAACATCAGTGAATACTGTGAGCCCGCGAAGCAATTGCTCTTGGTCGGCCACATTAATCTCTGCATGTTTGAGGTGCATATCACCACCAGATGCCAACACTTGAGTTGAGACCATCATAGACGTCGCAGCAACCAAGCCCAGTAACATAGATTTCATGTTCATTTTACACTCCCTCCGGTAATGGTCTGGTTTTCTCAATCATGGGCAAGAAAGGCAGCGCCAGGAAGAAGACGAAGTAGTATGCCGTAGCAATCTGACCAACAAGTTTTAATGTTTCAGTTGGTGCTGAGTGACCACAGTATCCCAATACAATCACGTCAATGAAGAACATGATGACCATACCTTGATACATAGGGCGGTAACGCGCCGAACGTACTTTTGAGCGATCCAAGAAAGGATATACAAACAAGATAGCCAGTGAAGCACCCATAGCTGCGATACCAACCAGCTTGACTTCAAATGAACGCAAGATGGTGTACCAAGGTGTGAGGTACCAAACAGGTGCAATGTGCGCAGGTGTTTGCAAGTTATTGGCTGGCACATAGTTGTCTACTTCGATGAAATAACCACCCATTTGTGGGTTAAAGAACACTACATAGCTGTAGAACAACAAGAACACAGACACTGCAAATGCATCTTTCATGGTGACATAAGGATGGAAAGTTACGACATTTTTAGGGTCGTGTTGATCCAAATCAATACCGTCTGGATTGTTAGAATGCACAGTGTGCAGGGCATGAATATGACCACCAACGATAGCAACCAACAACAATGGGAACAAATAATGCAATGAGAAGAAACGGTTCAGCGTTGGGTCACCAACAGAGAAACCACCCATCAAAATTTGACCAATGTATTCACCAAGAACTGGAATCGCACCAAACAAGTTGGTGATTACGGTCGCACCCCAGAAGCTCATTTGACCCCAAGGAAGCAAGTAACCGAAGAATGCAGCGCCTTGCATGATAAGCAAAATCACAACACCAACAATCCAAATCAACTCACGTGGCTCTTTGTATGAACCGTAGTACATACCACGACCCATATGGATATACACAACAAGGAAGAAGAACGATGCACCAACAGCATGCATATAACGAATCAACCAACCAAAATTCACGTCACGCATAATGCGCTCTACCGAATCAAAGGCTACTGAGAAGCCGCCATCAGTAAGCATGGCACTTGGTTTGTAATACATAGCCAAGAAAATACCTGTGATGACTTGCAGCATCAAAACGGTCATGGCCAAGGCACCAAACACCCACATCCAGTTTAGGTTTTTAGGCGCTGGGTATTCAGTCAGCTGTGATTTAATAATGGCTTCTAAGCCCAAACGGCGGTCTACCCAGCCGAATACTTTAGTTTTCATAATAGTATCTAACACGAATATCCCCCTTAACCAATCACTACAACAGTATCACTGGTGTATTTGTATGGCATGACATGAAGATTGTGCGGTGCAGGTGAACCATTCACTACACGTGCTGATAAATCGTAGTAAGAGCCATGGCATGGGCAATGCCAGCCGCCAGCCCAATCTGAAGGCACAGAATCACCCCACTCTGTACGACCTTTTGAAGGTTTATAGAGTGGAATACATCCCAAATGCGTACAGCTCGCTACCACAATCAAATACTCAGGTTTGATAGAGCGGTTTTTACGTTTTTCAGGCGTATCCATCCATGCTGCTTGAACAGCTTCGATAGCTTCAGAATTGGCATCTTTAAGCTTATCATCATGGCCATCAAGTTGTGCCAATAGCTCTGGTGTACGGTTGGTGATAAACACAGGTTTACCTTGCCATTGCACCACAACCAACTGACCCTCAGCAACTGTGCCTACATTAAATTCTGTGGTTGCAGCTGCCAGTGTGTCTGCAGCTGGTAACATACTTCCGATAAACGGAACCGCTACCGCTCCCCCTGCTACTGCACCTAGGCCTCCGGCAGCAACATAGAGAAAATTACGTCGTGAGTGATCAGTTTGATCTGTCATAATTTAACCCTTCCCCCTCTTTTAAATTCTAACAAATTGTTATTTTTTTGGATTGAACTTAGCCTGCTTTTTCAGCGATAGCGCGCAATTCTGCAATCGCAGCAGCATAGTCTGGTGTATTATATACAGCAGAGCCTGCCACAAATGCATTTGCGCCCGCAGATGAGACCTCTTCAATGGTTTTAGGGCTTACGCCACCATCAACATGCAAATAAGCATCGCTTCCTGCTTCATCAAGCATTTTACGCGCTTCTTTGATTTTATCCGTCACGGCATGAATATAAGATTGTCCGCCGTAGCCAGGATTCACACTCATCAACAGAATCAAATCTGTGCAGTGAAGAACATTCTTTAATGTTGACACTGGCGTTGATGGGCAAAGTGATACGCCGGCTTTGCAACCTAGTGAGCGAATCAATTGCAATGTTCTTTCGAGATGCACACACGCTTCTTGATGCACAGTAATAAAATCTGCGCCAGCTTTGGCAAAGGCTTCTACTTGTGTTTCTGGATGGTTAACCATCAAATGAACATCAAGCACCTTTTTGGTGTGTGGGCGAATCGCCTTCACGATATTGTCGCCGATAGTAATTGGTGGCACGAAAGAGCCGTCCATGACGTCTACGTGTACCCAATCACATCCGCCTACATCAATAGCGCGAATTTCTTTTTCTAAGTTGGCAAAGTCTGCCGATAAAATTGAGGGAGCAATATATACATTTTTCATAGGGCGGATTTATAACGGCTGCAACATCCACCGTCCAGCAATTATTAACACCACATTAAAAATCGAATTTAAGGATTGACAGCCATCCGTTCATCGACATACTGCGCAACCAATTCGCATGGTCATTTCTAAATGGTTCATGTTATTTAGGAGAATTCCAAATTGGCTAATCATGTTTCCGCTGAAAAACGCGCCCGTCAAGACATCATCAAACGCGATCGTACTCGCGCACAAAAATCTAAAATGCGCTCTACTATCAAACGCGTTCGTGAAGCTATCGCATCTGGCGATCAAGCAGCAGCAAACACAACGTTTAGTGAAGCAACTTCATTACTAGCCCGTGCTGGCCGCAAAGGAATCATTCATCCGAAACAAGCAGCTCGTCGTGTTTCTCGCCTTAACGCTTCTATCAAGGCAATGACTGCTTAATTTAAAACTGTTCATTAAAAAGGCGCCCATGTGGCGCCTTTTTAGTTGCTCAAAAATCAAATTTTATGATTTAACCAAGCCAATAAGGCATCTTCCCCGACGACTTCCACACCCAATTCAGCTGCTTTCTTTAATTTAGACCCTGCTTTTTCACCAGCAATCAACACATCTGTATTTTTTGAAATGGCGCTTGCCACATTCACGCCACGTTGCTGCAACTGAATCTTGGCCAGATTACGTTTGATGGCTGTAAGTGAACCCGTCAGCACTACTGTTTTTCCAGCGAGCGGATGCGAAGTATCCACAACAGGTTTTTCTTCCGCTAAAATTTCAACACCCAAAGCTTGTAGCTGCTTGATGACATCCTGGTTATGGGATTCAGCAAAAAAATCAACGATAGCATTCGCCACTTCCAAGCCAACATCTTGCACTTCCAATAATGATTCCACATCGGCTTGTTGTAGTGCATCCAAATTTGCAAAACGCAAAGCCAACTGCCTCGCTGTTGCTTGGCCTACATGACGAATACCCAAAGCGTAAATGAAACGGGACAAAATGATGTTTTGCCGCTGCGCTATGCCCTGCTGCAAATTGGCGATTTTTTTCTCACCCATACCTTCCCATGTGGCCAATATCTCATAATCTAGATTAAATACATCAGCGATGGTTTTCACCAAACCTGCATCGACAAGACTTTCAGCCAACTTACTGCCAAAACCTTCAATATCAAAACCATCACGCGATACAAAATGCTTCACCCGCTCTTTAAGTTGGGCAGCGCATGACAAACCACCCGAACAACGAATTGCTGCCTCACCCTCTTCTTGCATCACATGCGCAGCACATACTGGGCAGACTTCAGGAACCAACGGTGCATGTGAACGATTAGCATCACCCATCGATAATGAGCGCACCACCTCAGGAATCACATCGCCTGCACGGCGAATCACCACCCTATCACCCTCGCGAATATCTTTGCGCGCCAACTCTTGAATATTATGCAGGGTTGCACGCGATACCATCACGCCCGCCACCAAAGCAGGCTTCATATTGGCCACAGGCGTAATCACACCCGTGCGCCCCACCTGCCATGTGATGGATTCGACAATCGTTTCCACTTCTTCTGCAGGAAATTTATAAGCAATCGCCCAGCGCGGTGAACGCGCCACAGAACCAAGTTGCGATTGCATGGCATAGTCATCGACTTTAAAGACCATGCCATCAATATCATAAGCCAAGCCTGAGCGTTTCTCCGACCATGTTTGATAATAAGCCAATACCGCTTCCACATCGTGTAAAATTGCGACCTCTTGGGTGGCAAAACCAAGGGATTGAAGACGTGTGAGCAACTCATTTTGCGAAGAAGCAAACTGCTCACCGCCCACACCGGCCGCATAAGCAAAAAATGATAAATTACGCGAAGCTGTGATCCTGGCATCGATCTGACGCAAAGAGCCAGCCGCCGCATTACGTGGGTTAGCAAAAAGCTTTTGCCCTTCAACTTCTTGCCTTTGATTCAAGGCCATAAACGAAGCTTTGGACATATAAATTTCACCCCGCACTTCCAAACGCGCCGGGATTGCAAAGGAATCACTTTGCAATTGCCAAGGAATGCCGGCCACAGAACGCACATTATCGGTCACATCTTCACCGGTTGCACCATCGCCGCGCGTAGCCGCATAAATCAACTGACCCATTTCATAGTATATATTAATAGCCAAACCATCGACTTTGGGTTCAGCGATATAGGATACTTGCATATCATCAGGCAACAGGCTTTGGTTGCGCTGCACAAATTCACGGATTTCTTCTTCTGAAAAGGCATTGGCCAATGACAACATAGCCACGCCATGTGGGCGGCTTTGAAAGGCAGTATCGGGTTTGAAGCCTACAGTTTGGGTGGGTGAATCTTCTGGGATAGGTTCACTAGAATTCGATTCCAACTCTGCTAGCTCACGCAACAATGCATCATATTCCGCATCAGTAATAATGGGGGCGTCTAGCACATAATAGCGATAATTATGTCCGCGTAGCTCGCCGCGCAGCTGATGGATTCTTTGCTTAGACGCTTGTTCGCTCACTTTTGAATCGGGGCAGTAGTCACAAGGGTTTGGATATAGTTGTAAAACTCAGGCTGCAACCATTCCACGCCACCCTTGAGATGCTGTAAAATTTTACCATCTCGGCCCACAATAAACGTTTCAGGATAACGAAACACATTATATTGCTTTGAAATCGATGAATCCTTATCCCACAACACTGTAAAATTCATCTTATTTTCGGCAACAAAGTTTTTGACCACTTCATCACCTTGATCCACAGAAACGGCCACAATTTCAAAACCTTTATCTTTAAAGGTTTCATACAACTTCACCATAGAAGGCACTTCTTTGCGGCATGGCGGACACCATGTTGCCCAGAAGTTGAGTAAATACACTTTGCATTCAGGAAGCCCTTGAAATTTTCCGTTCAAGTCAGGTAATTGGAATGGTTTAACAGGATCACCCGCGCCAATTGGCTTGGTGCCTTCTGGCAGGGCAAAAAACATCGCTGCCCCCAAAGCGAGGATAAGCCCTAACGCTGCGATAACCTTTACATTCATACCATTCCCTCTTTTGCTAACTGCAATGCTTCGGCCAATTGCGGATAATCAACAAAATGGCGCATACATTCGACGCCTTCAATCAATAATACCGGCACATCATTGCCATATAATTTTTTTAAGTGTTCGTCGGTGTCCACATCCACAGCTTCAAAACGGCACAGACCTTGCCGCTGGGCAAGGTCTGCTGCGATATAAGCATCACCGCACAAATGACAACCCTTGCGGGTCATCATTTGCAGCAGCGGCAAACTTGATGTCACCAATTAACCTTTGGGCTGCAAGATAATGGTAAACACTTGGTTGCCTTGTCTATCGAGCAAAATACGCAAAGCATGATCTTCACTCAGCGTGGCTGCTGCTTTTTCAAATTCACGCACATTGGTAATTTCTAAACCATCAATACGCATAATCACATCACCCTGCTCAATGCCAGCGCGATGGGCTGGTGAGCCTTGACGCACTTGACGCACCACAACACCAGCTTCGGTGCGAGCACGTAATTTTTTAGCAACATCGGGGGTAAGCGGTTCAACAACCAACCCATGTTCAGCTAAAGCCTTTTTCTTATTTTGCATTTGTGCAGTTTCATCTTCTGGCATGGCTTCAACAACCACAGGAATCGATTTCCTTTCATCACCTCGAATCACATCCACAACCACTTTGTCACCCGGTTGATGACGCGCCACTTTAATTGGCAAATCATGTGATTTCTTAATCACTTCGCCATCAATGGCCACAATCACATCACCAGCTTGAATACCAGCCTTATCAGCTGCAGATCCGGCTTCAACTTGCGGCACCAAAGCTCCAAATTTGTTTTTCAGACCCAGAGTATCCATGGTCACTTTATCCACATCTTGAATACGAATACCCAAACGTGCCCTTTGCACGCGGCCATTTTTACGTAATTCTTCAAATACTGATTTGGCCAAATTAATCGGAATGGCAAAACCAATACCGTTATTGCCACCGCTTTGTGAGTAAATGGCCGTATTGATACCAATCACTTCACCTTTGGCATTAAACAATGGGCCGCCCGAATTGCCCGGATTAATCGCGGCATCAGTTTGAATAAAATCATCATAAGGACCCGAACCAATCACGCGCCCTTTGGCGGAAACAATACCCGCAGTCACCGTTTGCTCTAAACCGAATGGATTACCAATGGCAACCACCCAATCGCCTACACGCATGGCGTTGGAGTCACCTAAAGTCACAGGTTTGACATTCTTTTTATTAATTTTAAGTAGTGCCAAATCCAGCTTGGGATCGGTACCAATCAATTCAGCCTCAAATTCTTCACCATCACTATTTTTGACCACAATTTCATCGGCATCTTTGACCACATGGTTGTTGGTGACGATATACCCATCTTTGGACAGGATAAAACCCGTACCTAAAGCATGACGTTCTTGCTCTGGCATTTGATCTAAAAAACCTCGAAAGAAATCATCAAAGGGTGAAGATGGAAAGCCTTCAAACGGCGAACGGAAATTTTTTGGCATGGTTTTGCTACGCTGGGTGGTACTGATATTTACAACTGATGGTTTTTGCGCCGCAGCCAAATCAGCAAAGCTATCGGGCATGGCATAAAGTGTAGCTGGGCACAAAGCTGGCAAAACGACCAAACCTGTAACAACGACAAAACTCTTCAAGGTGTTAAACAATGGTACTCTCCTTAATGCTATAGTTTGTACGACTTGACCTACAAGGCGAAGAACCATGAAAAGCCAAGATGAATGTTGTATGAATCACTATATAAGGCAAATTCATATTCAATTTCAATACCCTACGATTCAACCGACATGACCACTGGATACTTCCACCATCTGCGGCGCATCAAATTTCTCAGCATGGTTCATCATCCATAACCAAACCAAACCAGCACCACCAAGACCAAACAACGCAGAAGCCAAATCACCAGAAAAGCCTATGGCTTCTGCCACAAAAAAGCTCAACGCACCGAATAGCAAAAAGGCCAATACAGGCAATCCATAAAACATCACACTCACCTGCAAAATCAACTGGTCGGGCACTTCAACGGTGACCACATCACCCACTTTGGCCAGCAAAATATTCGGCAAGCGAATATCATATTGGTTTTTTGTTTTTTCTTGTGGCTCTTCAGCAGCCCCTTTTTCCCAAGCGCCAAGGGTACCACATGCCGATTTGCCAGCGCATGAGCCACACGAAGACTCACGTTCTGCGCGAATCACAGCATTACCCTGCTCTAATGCAATCACCACACCTTGTTTTTTCATATCAATTTATCACCCACTTGAAGCGAATTGCCGCGCAAGTAGTCGCTGGCAGCCATTATTTTCTTACCTTCTGGTTGCAAGCTGGTAACACGAAGCACGTTACCATCACCGCAGACCACGTCCAAGCCAGCCTTAATGCCCACAATAGTGCCCGCTTCTTGCTTACTCGCCTCGACCAACATTTCACTGCTGATTAATTTTAAGTCTTTGCCGGCAACTGAAGTACGCACCCCAGGTTTGGGCGTAAAACACCGCACATAACGTTCAATGTTTTCTGCTGGCATTTGCCAATCAACAATGCGCTCATCGTTGCTAATTTTCTTGGCATAGGTTAAGCCGTTTTCAGCTTGCGGCATAGGCGTAAGCTTTGCTGATGCAATATCGAAAATAGCTTCAAGCAAAGCCGTAGCACCCAGGCCTTCCAACTCGGCCCACAAACTTGCGCCCGTGGTTGCAGATGTAATGGGCAAACGTTTTTCAAAGTAAATGCCGCCTGTGTCTAAGCCCGCTTCCATTTGCATAATGCCTACACCTGTCTCGGCATCACCTGCAAGCAAGGCGCGCTCAATGGGCGCTGCGCCGCGCCAGCGTGGCAGCAAGGAGGCATGCACATTAATCGGCGCAACCTTTGGCGCTTCCAGCCACGACACAGGCAAAATCATGCCAAATGCTACAACCACCAAAATATCAGCTTCTTTGCTTTGCAGCCAAGCCAAAGCTTCTTCATTGCCGCGCAGGCTTTCCGGCGTAATAACATCAATATCTGCTTCAATGGCGGCTTGTTTCACTGGTGATGGCGAAAGCTTCATACCTCGCCCTGATTTCCTATCCGGCTGAGAAACCACACCCACCACATCGATATTTTCATGGTCTATCAAAGCTTTAAGACAAGCCACTGAAAAGTAAGGCGTGCCTGCAAAAACAACACGCAGTTTGGCTGAAGGTGTACTCATGAGAGGTATTTCTTTTTCAAACGTTTCACAATCATGCGGCGTTTTAGCGGGCTGAAATAATCGATAAATACTTTGCCATCAAGGTGATCAAACTCGTGCTGCAAAGCCACAGCTTGAAAACCTTCAAAGTCTTCTTCAAAAACCTTACCCGTTAAATCCTGCCAGCGCAGACGCACTGCATTGGGGCGCTCGACTTCGCCATAGATATCTGGCACCGACAAACAACCTTCTTCGGTGAAATCGGTAGTTTCGCTCTTCCATAAAAACTCAGGATTAATCCACACTTTATAATCGCGGCTACCGCTGCCTTCTTCACTGCGCCAATCCACATCGGTAATGGCCACGCGCAGCGATACACCAATTTGCGGCGCAGCAAGGCCAACGCCAGGTGCATCATACATGGTATCAGCCATGTCTTGGACAAGCGTTTTTAAGCTGGGATCTTCAAAGACGGTCACTGGCTTGGCCACTTTGGTCAGACAGTCTTCGGGGTACACCAAAATGCGTTTGATACTCATAAACTCGTCAAACCTTCCAATCGTTTAATAAGTGCAATGTATGGTCAAGGCCGCCATGGCTTAAGGCAAAGGGTGCTGCTGCCCGCACTTTGGGTTTGGCATGAAAAGCAATACCAAGACCAGCCACCCCCAACATCGGCAAATCATTGGCACCATCGCCCAAAGCCACCGATTGCTGCAAAGCTATGTCCCATTCCGCACATTTCTCTATCAATAACGTTCGTTTGCTATTGGCATCCACGATATTGCCGAGCACGCGGCCCGTGAGTTTACCATCGATAATTTCTAAGGTATTGGCGCTGGTAAAGTCCAAGTTCAAACGCTCTTTTAACAACGCCGTGAAAAAGGTAAACCCACCCGAAACCAAGCCTACTTTCCAGCCTTTACTTTGCACCGTATTGATCAAGCGCTCAGCGCCATCAGTCAAACGAATGCGCTCTTCATACACCTGATTGAGTACCGATTCATCCAAGCCAGCCAGCAATTTTACGCGGGCAATCAAGGATTCAGAGAAGTCGAGCTTACCTTCCATCGCCGATTGGGTGATAGCAGATATTTGCGCTTTGATGCCCAAAAAATCAGCAATTTCATCAATACATTCGCATTGAATCAGCGTGGAGTCCATATCCATAAACAATACGCCAGGCTTGTTTAGATTCGGCGCTGGTGAAGCTTCAAGCAAAGCGATATCAACATCTAAATTTTCAGAAAGAAGGCGAAGCTCGGCATTGCGTTGCTTCATATCTTTGACATTGCCAATCAGCGCCAGCTTCCAGCCACCAATCACTTCTTGTGCATCCATCACGGCCAAACCGTGGGCTGCTAAAGCTGCATGAATAGTTTGAAATTGCTGCGCTTGCAGATTCGCAGAGATATACAATTGATAATCCGGCGCAATTAATGATGAAATCACATCCGAAGACTGCATATAGGATTTGAATACTTTTAACATAGGCGGGAGTGTAGGGCGTTTGAAAATTTTTAGAAGTCAGAACATCCCTCTGCTTTTTCATCATATTTTCTTCATATCTTCTAAGCATCTTTCCAGGCCTTGATTGCCTTCTTTTCCAATCAGCCCTACCTTTGCCGCCATGAAACAATATGCCCTCAAACGCCTCGCAGGCATGATTCCTTTGTTGCTTGGCATCACCATTATATCCTTTGGCATGATGCATTTATCGCCAGGTGAACCATCGGTGGTAGGGCAAAACTTTGATCCCAAAGTTTCTTCCCAAGATATCGAGCGCCTGCGCAGCTTTTATGGCTTGGACAAACCGCTCTACGAACAATATTTCAGTTGGTTGCAACGCTTGGTAGTGCTCGATTTTGGCAATTCATTTTCATCAGATAATCGTCCTGTGCTCGATAAAATCACTGAGCGTATTCCGGTCACGCTTTGGATTAATGTTTTGGCGATGGCTGTAATTTTATTGTTAGCCGTGCCCATCGGGGTAGTCTCGGCGGTGCGCAAGGATTCATGGTTGGATCGAAGTTTGACCGTATTTGTCTTTCTCGCTTTTGCCATCCCCTCCTTCTGGCTGGGTCTTCTCTTGATGATGGCACTGGGTGTCAACATCCAGTTGCTACCGATCTCAGGCATGCACGATTATGGCTGGCAACAACTCCCGTGGTTTGAGCAACAATTGGATTTACTCAAACACCTCATTCTTCCCGTCTTCATCTCTGCCATCGGCGGCCTTGCTGGCATGTCACGCTTTATGCGCACTGGCATGCTTGATGTTATTCGCAGCGACTACATCACCACCGCCCGAGCCATGGGTGTGCCAGAGCGCAGCATCCACTACCGCCTCGCCCTCAAAAATGCCCTACTCCCCATGATTACGCTATTGGGTTTATCCATCCCCGGCCTTATCGGCGGCTCAGTGATTGTGGAGCAACTCTTCTCCATCCCCGGCATGGGCTTATTATTCTTCGAAGCCGTGCTCTCCCGCGATTACCCCCTAGTCATGGGCATCACCGTCATCGGCGCCGTGCTCACTCTTCTCGGCAACCTCGTCGCAGACCTAGCCTACGCATGGGCTGACCCCCGCATTAGACAGTAAATAATTTTTTTACCACAAAGGCACCAAGACACAAACATTCTAAGCAACACCGATATCCCTTGTTATAGCTATGCTGAAGTCTTGCCAGTTAACAATAGATAAGCGCAGGAAAAACATAGCTATGTAAGGGCAGTTTTTTGGTTCGTTTTTGGCTGCCCAAAAATGAACAAAGCACACCAGCTACACTTGGATACATTCCCTAAACTGTAACAAGCTGCTTATCATGCCATTTACTCAAGAGCAGCAAGCCCATGATTGCACCAAGTAGTGCAAAACCCATATCAGATTGGGTATCCCAGATATACCCTTGCGTACCCAAAAATGCTTCTGCACCCTCACCTGTGGCCAATGCCACCCACCATTCGACCAGTTCGTAAAAAGCACTGAAGCCTAGGCAAAACATCACGATGAAGACATTACGCCACTCGGGGAATGGGATAATGCCTTTGCGGATAACGATTTCTCTAGCCACCATCACCGGCACAAAACCTTGCGCGAAGTGCCCTACTTTATCGTAATCATTTCTGCCCCAATCAAACATTTCGGAAAGCGTGTCGAACAGGGGCACTTCAGCATAAGTGTAGTGGCCGCCGACCATAAGTATGAGGCAATGGATAAGGATAAGTGTGTAGAACAATGGGGTGAGGCGAAAGGATTGGTAGGTGAATGCCAACACCACAAAAGCCACCAGCGCGGGCACAACTTCTAAAAACCAAGTAAAATAATCTTTGGGCGCAATCGCCGACCAGAGCAATACCGCAAAAAACACCAGCAACCACAACAACTTACCCATACATCTCCCCCTCTCTGAAACCAACGCTGTGCGCTAATAGCACAGTGAAAATATCAATAATATTAGCAGCTTAAAACGTTTGTGATGCCGCTAACATATATGCCCAAATGCTCAGCAGACCTTGCAGCCAGACACCAGCAACACAGCTAGTGATCCAAGCTTAACAAGGAGAAGTATATGTCGTTTTCAGAAATTTACTTACTATGGTCAGAAAGCGCCGCGATTTCAGCTGTTGTTTGGAGCGTAATAATCGTGGCCCTCGCATATCTTGCTAGAGAGCCTATGCATAAAATGTTTGATGCTGTTTCTTCATTGGCAAGCGGCGCGTTTCAACAAGCGTCTGCTTCGCTGCAAGGGGTAGAGCAGCGTTTATCCGAGCGTAATACGGAAGTGTTGATTGCTGCTGGCCTTGAGGCTGCCGAACATGACATTGAGCGCGAATTTGAGCGCATCAATAAAATTGTCGAAAAAGATTTGGCGGAATACCCCAGCCTGCACCGCAAAATTAATGATGTGGTGACCAAGGTTGGCGAAGACTACCAAGCCAGCTCAGATGTGCCGCCTGAAGTGCCCGGTTGGGCAAAGGCTGTGGATGCTGTGGCCAATATCTCAGCCACCAAGGGTGACCCTATGGTGGGTCATATTTTGGAAAGCATCCATGATTCGATGAATAAAAATCACCACAAAGCCCTTGAAACCTATCGCAAAGCCAGCCGCGAGCGTCATATGTTGCTCAAAAAAATGCTGCCCGCGTGGCGCGAAATGGACAACGACCTCAAACAAGTGGACCAACATGTGAACGATTTGATGGAGCGCTCACGCGTGGTGGATCACCAAATGGAGCGTTATGAGCAAATTCTTAGCGAAAAAGATGCCACCAAAAAAAACGTTGTCATCATCATCGTTGACTCAGTTTTTTATTGCTGGCTTTGTGCTCGCCATCGCTGTTGGCGGCGCCATGATCAACTTCAACTTGATTGCCCGCCCCATGCAAGAAATGGTCGGCGGCAGCAGCATGATGATGGGTTATCGCGTGGCCAATATTGCAGCCTTGGTGATTATTTTGGTGGAAGTGGCGATGGGTCTTTTCTTGATGGAGAGCCTACGCATTACCCGCCTATTCCCTGTGATTGGTG
>Ga0100402_1002846_pt1 | contig 19201 bp, 17 predicted proteins | sample CryGeyme20150102_FD_80419 | JGI IMG/M metagenome (GOLD analysis project Ga0100402, IMG submission 80419) | Groundwater microbial communities from Crystal Geyser aquifers in Utah, USA - Crystal Geyser metaG 2015-0102 | ecosystem: Environmental > Aquatic > Deep subsurface > Groundwater | place...
AGCCGCCAATGGCCACGGTGGAAAAACTATGGGCAAAGGCATCAAACCAGCTCATGCCGGCCATTCTAAAACTGAATGCACAGGCCAAGGTGATGCCGAGATAAATATACCAAAGCGCTTTGGCGGTCTCAGAGATGCGTGGCGCCAGTTTATTGTCTTTAACCGGCCCCGGGGGTTCGGCGCGGTAAAGTTGCATGCCCCCAATGCCCAGCATTGGCAAGATCGCGACGGCCAATACGATAATCCCCATGCCGCCAAGCCATTGCAGTTGTTGACGGTACCACAACATGAAGTGGGGGAGGTTTTCAATCCCACTCATGACGGTAGCACCCGTGGTGGTTAAGCCTGAAAAAGATTCAAATATCGCATCGGTGAGGGTGATGGATAGATTGGAGGTGAAGTACATGGGCACGGCTCCGGCAAAACCAAGCACGACCCAAAACATGACGACAATGATAAATCCATCACGGATTTTAAGGTCTCGCTGCACATGGCGGGATGGAAACCACATCGATGTTCCAACCAAGAAAAGAGTCATTGAAGATAATAAGAAGTCTTGTGTGCCGCCATCATGATAGATTAAAGAAACCACCACAGGTGGAATCAATGATAGGCTAAACAACATTAGCAAGAGTCCCAGCACTTTTAGAATAATATTGGTATGCATGTGTTGCCTTATCCGATCACGAGAACCAACTTTTCTTTTCGTGTGGTTTGAAAAGATCGGTGATTTCGATGGCTTGTGTCGGGTCGTTTAAAAATAAAATGACATGATCTTCTGCTTCAATCGATAAATCTCGATGTGAAAATAACACCTCTTCATCTCGAATAATACAGCCAATGGTAATGCTGCTTGGCCAGGCAATTTCGCCAATGCGTTTGCCAATAATGTGGGAAGAGTTTTCACTACCGTGAACAATGACTTCCATCGCCTCGGCGGTTCCTCTTCGGAGAGTAAAGGCTTTAACGGTATCCCCTTGTCGCATGTAATGCAACAAGCGACTGGTGGTGATTTGGTCGGCAGAAAGGGCAATATCAATACTGTTCAGTTGAATTAAATCCACATAGGATTGATTATTGACCAAGGCAATGACACGGCGTACGCCCAGTTTTTTGGCCAGCATGCCTGAGATAATATTGGCCTCGTCAGAATTGGTGAGCCCAACAAATAAGTCGATTTCATCAATATTTTCTTCAACGAGCAAGGAGCGATCGGCGACATCACCATGAATGACAATGGCATCTTCTAGTTGCTCTGAAATTTTACGTGCTTGGGTAATATTGTGGTCGATGATTTTAACGTTATGTTGTTTTTCTAATTCTTTGGCGAGGTTAAAACCAATATTGCCGCCCCCTGCAATCATAATATTACGAGAAGGCCGCAATTTATCACGGCGCAATTCTTGTACAATTTTAGGAATGTGTGAAGGTTCCGCCAAGAAAAATACCTCATCACCGACCTGAATGGTCACTTCTCCCGTGGGGATAACAATTTCATTATGACGATAGATAGCGACAATGCGGTGCATAACGCCCTCTGGCAGGTGATGTTTAATTTCGCGAATTTTTTTACCCACTAATAACCCACCTTCATAAGCGCGAATGGCGAGCAGACGCACTTTACCATCGGCGAAGTCAACCACTTGCAAGGAACCGGGATAATCAATCAGTTGCAAAATGTAGTCTTTTACCAAGGTTTCAGGACTAATTAAGACATTGATCGGAATCGCATCTGAATTTTGATTTCGGTCAAATAATTCGGGGTGATTAAGATAACTTGGGCTACGCACACGCGCAATCTTTGTTTCTGTTTTGTGCATAATATGCGCCAATTGGCATGCCACAATATTGGTGTCATCTTCATGGGTGGCGGCAATGAGCATGTCCGCATCTTCAAGCCCGGCCAGGTTGAGAATGTCGGGGTCAGCAGCATGTCCATTAACGGTACGAATATCCAAACGGTCTTGTAGGCGCTGTAAGCTGGCTTGGTCAAGATCCACTACGGTTACATCATTATTAGAATGAGCGAGGAGTTCTGCTAATGAGCTTCCGACTTGTCCCGCGCCCAGGATAAGAATATTCATATTGACTCACTTTTCATTCGTATAATGGATAAACATTTTAACTTGAATAGCAGGCTTGCACAGTGCTATTTTGGATTTTTGGGATCAATATTTAAGGCTTTGAGTTTTCGGTATAAATTGGTGCGTTCAACGCCTGATAACCGTGCCGTTTCAGTGACATTTCCGCCTGTCTCACGTAATAATTGACTGAGATAAGCCGCTTCAAACTGCTCTTTGGCTTGCTTTAAATTGATGGCGGTATCAACCGCATTAAATGAGCCAAACTCACTGCGTCGTTTTTCCAAGGCATGGCGAACTTCATCTGCGCCGACATCGCCCTCGCCCAAAATTAACAAACGTTGAACGAGGTTTTTAAGCTCTCGGTAGTTCCCCGGCCAGCTATATTGCCGCAATACATTCTGTGCTGCAACCGTAAATTCTCGATATTCCAGACCTTCGTTTGTTAAAAAATAATCTAAAAAGTGATCGACCAGTTCGGGAATGTCTTCAGTATGTTGACGTAAAGAAGGTACTTGAATGGGCATGACGTGTAAGCGATTTAATAAGTCTTCACGAAATCTATTTTGCTCAACTAAGCTTTCCAATCCACCACATGACAGCACGATAATGCGCAAATCAACGGAGGTTTTTTGATGACTGCCGGGGCGAATAAAACCATTTTCAAAAATTAGTTGGCTTAAAAAAGCTTGACCTTTGGTATCAAGCTTTTCTGCATTCGAAATCACCAAAGTCCCCCCCGTGGCATGAATCAGTTCGCCGGTAATGGTCGTTTTAGGAGACTTTTCACCTAGGATGCGTTTTTCTTGATCGGAAAAGTCAGCGGCATTAATCGTGAAAAGTGGTTGGTCTTTGCGGGCGCTTAATTTGTGGATGGCGCTGGCAATTCGTTGTTTTCCTGTGCCCGGCTCGCCTTCAATCAGGATCGGCATGGTGTATTGTGAAAGCCGTTTAATGGTGTCGCACAGCTCGCTAATCAGTTTACTTTTGCCGATGGGCAAAATTTGTTCGGGCATTTTTTGTTTTAGGTGGCGGTTTTCGTGATGCAGTTGAAAATGGGTCATCGCTCTTTCTGCGGTAATCAACAGTTTGGCAAGCGACAGCGGTTTTTCCAAAAAGTCATAGGCACCGAGCTTGGTGGCTTCAATAGCGGTTTCAATGGTGCCATGCCCGGACATCATAATGACACAACTGTGATCGAGGACTTTTTCGGTTTTCATTTTCTTAAGCAAGCTAATGCCGTCAATATCGGGCATCCAAATATCTAAAAAAATAATGTCGGGCGATTTGTCGCGCCAGATAACCTGAGCTTGCTGTCCATTTGCAGCGAGCATGACTTGGTAACCTTCTTCGGTGAAGATTTCCTGCATGAGATTACGAATATCTTTTTCATCATCAACGATGAGGATTTTGCTGGGTTTGATCATTGAAGTCGTGTGTCCTTGCTGTTAATCGAGGGACCCTTTATTGTGTTTTTGGGAGTTGAATAATAAAACAAGTTCCGGTTTCAGGTGAAGATTCTACCTGAATTTGCCCTTGATGTTCATCGACAATTTTTTTCACTATGTGTAATCCCAAACCCGTTCCTTTTGGTTTGCCCGTCGCATAAGGTTCAAAAATCCAGTTTTTGATGTTTTCAGTTATGCCTTCGCCATTATCGCAAACACTGAGTTGGATTTGATGATCATTCATGTTTTGAGTGATGACTCTGACCAAACCTTGGGGCTTGGCTTCACAAGCTTCCAAGCCATTTTTAATTAGATTATGGAGGAGTTGTCGGAGTTTGTTGGGGTCAGCAGAAATGATTGGGCACTGACTATCCACTTCTGCAACGACTCGCCAATTGGCGGAGTGATCTTTGTACATGTGTACTACATCTCGTACTAAATCATTGAGGTTTATTTGACTTAATTCCAGCTCAGGTGTATCTGCATATTCGTTAAAGGCGTCTACCAGGTTTTGCATTGCCAGTACCTGTTCAATAATGGTCGCTGTCATGCGTTTGAGCAGTTGATGATCCGCGCCTTCTAGTTTACTGGATAGCTTGTAGTTAAGACGTTCTGCTGAGAGCTGAATGGGGGTCAGTGGGTTTTTTATTTCGTGAGCCAATCGTTGTGCGACATCATTCCAAGCGGCGTGGAGTTGTGCTTTTATAATTTTTGTAATATCTTCAATAACAATGACATAGCCACTCATGCCTTGATCCAAACTGGGCAAAGTGGAGCCGTGTACCAAAAGCATTTTACGGTCAGAAACATCATCGTAACTGAGTTGCTGACTCCAGGGTTTGGCATCCTTGCGAAACAGTGGGAAGACTTGCTCGAAAAAAGTGTTGAGGGGGTGGTATTCCGGTTGGTTTAAGATGACATCAACTTCATTGCCCACTTGAGAAAATAGGTCGGTGTTAAGGATGCGATTGGTGGCATCGTTCAGGGTTTTTAAACGCATATGGTTGTCAAAAGTGAGCACACCACTGTTGAGGTTTTTAATGATGGCTTGAAGATAGAGCTTTTGCATTTCGGCTTGCTGCTGGCCGAACTTAATTTCATTTCGTGCCTTGGCGATTTGTTAATCATGTCGTTAAAGGATTGAATCAATTGCCCCATTTCGTCATGACTCTCAATGGGCATGGTTAGCGTGTAGTTTCCTTTTGAGACTTCTTTTGTGCCTTCGGCAAGGGTTCGAATGGGACGGATAATGTTTTCAATGGTTCGAATGGTAAACAACAATGCACTGATTAAGGTGAGTAAAAACACCAGGGTTAAAATTACCGTAAAGCTGGTTTTAAGCGGGTTTCTCAGGTAGGACAATTCTTGATATTGACCGGAAGCGACTTGCACCGTTGTTGCCAATTGACTGAGTTGATCCGGGATCGGAAAAATAACTTGTAAGGCATAGAGTTTATTATTCAAAAGATCGTTGACCGGTAGGATAATGTGGATGAATTGGTGTTGTGAATTGACGCCTGGTTGGGTTTCAATGGCGGCATAGGTTAGGCGTTTACGGATTTGTTGAAACAATCTGGGCGCCGGCGCTGTGGGTAAGATGCCAATATTTTCTTGGCTGTTGTATGCAATCAGTTGTCCGTCTGAACTATAAAGAGAGATTTCGCGGGCATTAAGTTGCTCGCCGATCTTGTTTAGGGTCAGGATGGGCGCGTGAATTAAGTCTTCTTGATGGCGTTTTAATACTTGTTGGGTGTTATTGAGTTTGCGACGGGTTTGGTCGTCTAATGAGGTTTGTACCAGTTTAACTGCATTATTGAGTGCGGTTTCGGTTTTGACGTCAAACCATTGATCAATGCCTTGATGGACAAAACTCATCGAAAAATAAAAGACAATCGTTAATGGGATACCGAGCATGGCGCTGATGATGATGGTTAGGCGGACAGTGAGTTTGATGCCTGCGACATTGTTGCGATATTGCCAGTGAAGCTTGAGCAGCGTTTTGACTAAAAAAATAACCAGTAAAATAATCCCGGAAAAAGCGATAAACAGTAAGGTCGAATAGCTTTCCGCAAATTGAGAGGCGTTTTGCAGGATTTGGCTCATCACCACTAAAATGGCCAGCAATAAGCTCGAAATAATGCTTAACCAGCCATATTGGCTTAATAAAAACGTTTTGATCTGTTTTTTCATGGATTATTGCCAACTTTTGGGAGATTGAATTTGGGTCTGGTGCCAGCCACTATCCAATTGCCAATCGGACTTCCACAAGGCATCCAGAATCAGTGGGGTGGGTAACTTCCACTGATTGAGTGCCACCCGTATTTTAATGGTATAGAGGGTGTTGGGGTGTAAGTCGGCCAAATTGGCAAGATATAAGCTCGATAGGGTTCCCATGGTTTTTAAGGCCTCGGATAGGCTGGAAAACGACTGGACTTTTTGATTTCGCTTATTCGAAATGACATAAATTTTATTGAATCCAAAATAGTTCACTTGTGATTCGTAAGTGATCTTCACGCGATTGCGAGACAGGTCAATGCCGAGTAACGAATAACGTTCATTCAGCTCGATTTCGGTGGTAAACGTCAAAGGCACTTCATGGTTGACGGCTTCGATAATAAGTGGTGCGAGGTTGATGTCAATCGTCGCGTCTAATACCAATTGCTGATTCACTTGATAATCATTGAGAGACAGAACTTGAATGTCGGCTTGCGCGGTTGGCATGCCGAAAATCACCACAAGGGATAACGCTTTTAACCAAAGGCGTTGTGTGGTATTCATCCGCTAAACATCCTTCTGGAGTAAGCAGTAATAAAAACCATCCATATCGGCCAGGCCTGGTAATAATTGAAGACCTGGAGCGCCTAATCCTGTGCTTAAGGTGATGGGGTGTTGGTTGATCCGGTAAGGTGCTTCGGTTGCATCTTCGGTCTCGGCTAAAAATTGAGTCATTTGTAAACGGTTTTCCTGGGGTAAAACTGAACAAGTGGCATAGAGCAATTGCCCGCCAGGTTTGAGTCTGCTCCAGACGGATTTTAAAATTTGTGCTTGCAAGTGGGTCAGTGCGCTGATGTCTTCTAGGGTGCGGTGCCATTTAATGTCGGGATGGCGGCGAATAATACCTGTCGCAGAACAGGGGGCATCCAATAGGATTTTATCGAATTGAATATCCGGCCAAAGTTCCGTTAAATCCGCTGCATCTCCAGCGGCAATTTCAGCATGAAGATTCAAACGATGCAAATTGTCTGTTAGGCGCTCAATTCGGCCGGGATCCTTTTCTAAGGCATAAACCTGTGCTTGGTTGTGCGTTAATTCCAATAAATGCGTGGTTTTGCCACCCGGCGCCGCGCAGGCATCTAATAGAGTGTCGTGGGGTTGCGGATTCAGCAGGTGTGCGGCCAATTGTGCGGCGCCATCTTGAACACTAAATCCCCCTGTTTCATAGGTTGGTAATCGGGTAATGTCGGTACTTTGCGCCAGAATAATACCTTGTGGCGCGTAGGCGTGTCGCGTTGCACTGATGCCAACATCTGATAACTGTTGTATCAGGTTTTCAGGCGTTTGTTGAACGGGATTTACTCTTAATGTTAAGGGGGCGGGTTGATTGTTGGCGGTTAAAATCGCCTGCCAGTCGTTAGGGTAGCTTTGGCGCATGGCTTTGGTAAACCATTGTGGATGCGAATAGCAATAGGCCGGCTTTTTATCAACTTCAGTACAAATCTTATCTTGATCTCGCAAAAAATTTCTTAGAACGCCATTGATTAGCGCTTTGGCCCAAGGTTTTTTGAGGCGGCCGGTGAGTTGAACCGTTTCAGAAACGGCGGCATGTTCCGGGGTGTCCATATATAAAATTTGATACAGTCCTATACAAATTAATTGGTTAAGGTCGGCATCTTTGGCTTTGAGCGGTTTGCTGAGTAACTGTTCGCGAATGGCTTCAAGACGAAGTTGCCACCGTAAGGTGCCCAGCACCAAGTTTCGGGCAAAGGCTCTTTCGCGACGATCTTTAAATTGCGCCAAGCCCTCATTTAAGGACTGGCTAAGTGAACGCCCTTGGTCAATAACCGTGAGACAGATTTTTAAAGCAATAAAGCGAGAATCAGTTGTCGTCATCATTGATCCCAAATGCTTGACCGATGAGCTGGCGAGCTTGAGCAAAATCATAAGCGGACATGGCTTTTTTGCCGGCAGGTTGTAACTGAGTAATCCATAAAGAACCTTTTCCGGCGGCCACTTCAATGCCTTGTTTGGTCACAGAAATGACCAGGCCTGGTGGTTTTTTAAGGGTTTTTTGCCCTAGGGTGGCTTGCCAAATCCGCAGGGGTTGCCCTTGAAAATAGCTGAAAGCGACCGGCCAAGGGTTAAATGCGTGGATTTGACGGACAATGTCAACCGCTGGTGCCTTCCAATCAATTTCTGCCTCTGCTTTAGTGAGTTTTTCTGCATAGGTGACGGCATCAGTGGGTTGGGGAATGGGTTTTAATGCATCTGCCTGTAAGGCATCCAATGTTTGCATCAGGGCTTCTGATCCGAGTTGGCTGAGGCGGTCATGTAAGCTTTGTGCGGTATCTTCCGGTCGGATGGGCGTGGTTAGCGTGGTGAGCATTGCACCTGTGTCGAGCCCTTCATCCATTTGCATAATGGTCACGCCAGTTTCGGAATCACCCATTTGAATGGCTCTTTGGATAGGTGCTGCGCCGCGCCATCTGGGTAATAAAGAGGCGTGAATGTTTAGGCAGCCATAGGTTGGCATTTCTAAAACGGTTTTGGGCAGGATTAACCCATAAGCCACCACAATCATTACATCGGCATTGAGTTCGGCTAAAGCCGCTTGAGCTTCGGTCGTTTTGAGTGAATCGGGTTGATAAACTGGCAGGTCGGCTTGCAATGCCAATTGTTTTACCGGGCTGGCGGTTAATTTACGGCCTCTGCCGGCAGGGCGATCCGGTTGTGTATAGACTGCAATGACATGGTGCACAGAGTTTAATAAGGTCTGTAATGCTGGCACCGAAAGCTCTGGCGTACCGGCAAATATAATGTTAAGGGGGCGTCGCTTGGCAGTCGGCGTTTTGTTAATTGGCATCTTGAGCCATTTCCTTTTTAAACTTTTGAATGGCGCGGGTACGTTTTAAAGTTGATAAATGGTCAATAAACAGTGTGCCATTCAGATGGTCAATTTCATGTTGAATACAGACTGCTAAGAGATCTTGCGCTTCAAATTCAATGGGGTTGCCATCCCGATCCATACCGCGGACTAAGATTTCTGAAGGACGGTTCACTTTGGCGTAAATTCCCGGGAGGGATAAGCAGCCTTCTTCCCAGGTGATCTTGCCCGCACTGTTGAGAATTTCCGGGTTTAATAATGCGATGGGTTGATCTTTTGATTCAGACACATCAACCACGATTAGGCGTTGTTGTACAGCAACTTGAGGCGCTGCCAAGCCGATGCCGGGAGCATCATACATGGTGTAGAACAGCTCATCAATGAGCCGATCTAACGCATCGGTCATTTCCGGAATGGGGTGGCAAGTCTCTCTCAGACCTGTGTCAGGGTAGAGAACGATGTCGAGTTTGTCCATAATAACGAGTATACTTTTTAAGGGTTTAAAAGACCTTTGTGGGCACGACACTGTGTGCCGACAAAAATGGATTGTATCTGGTTTTTGCTAAGAGAATTATAACGGATTGAATGGCTTATGTCTGACTTAGACACCTTAAAACAAGGATTGAACCTGCATTTTGCGCAAGTGAGGTTTAAACAAATTGCACAAATTGAGCGTTATTTTGGCAGTCTTGAGCAAGCTTTAGCGGCTTCTGACTCGGCCTGGCAACAGTCACAGATTTTGACGCCTAAGCAGATGGAGAAGTGGTTGGATGCTGAAAAACCGAAAAAAGTGGATCAGGCGATTGAGTGGACACAGCAACCGAACCAGGCCATCGTGACTTGGCAACAGAGCCATCATCCACCGTTATTGAAGCAAATTAGCGATCCGCCACTGTTATTATATGTGCGGGGAGATATTCAGTTGCTGTCTCAGCCACAATTGGCGATTGTCGGCAGTCGTAATGCCTCTAAAACGGGGCGTTTGATTGCCAGCGATTTTGCCCACTATTTAGCGAGTGTGGGGTTGGTGGTGACCAGTGGACTGGCCTCCGGGATTGATAAGGCTGCGCATGAAGGTGCTTTGAAAGCCTTGAATGCCGATGCCAATCAATCCAGTGGGACGACCATCGCGGTGGTGGCGACCGGATTGGATCGAGTTTATCCGGCAACCAATCGTGATTTGGCGAGACAGATTGCCGAGTCCGGCGCGATGATTTCTGAATATCCATTAGGCGTGAAACCTCTGGCACATCATTTTCCTCAACGTAATCGGATTATTTCCGGTTTAAGTGTGGGGACATTGGTCGTGGAGGCAGCGCTAAAAAGCGGTTCACTGATTACCGCCAGAACGGCTTTAGAACAAGATAGAGAGGTTTTTGCCGTCCCCGGTTCCATTCATAACCCCCAGGTCAAAGGCTGTCACCAATTGATCCGTCAAGGCGCAAAGCTGGTGGAATCCGGTCAAGATATTTTGGAAGAGTTATCGGCAATGTTGCAATCGGAGTTGAATTTTTCGGAGGTTTCCGCCCCGGCCGCTTCGCAACAAAATAAATCATCGGGTTTGCTGATGAAACACTTGGATTTTGATCCCATCGGTTTGGACGAGTTGGTCAACTTAACAGGCTGGGGTGTTGCGCAATTACAAGCGGAGCTATTAATGTTGGAATTGCAAGGCGAAGTCGAAGCGCTCTCAGCAGGACGTTGGCGACGCTTGCGTTAAGGTCTGCTTCGGTTTATTTGGTAATTTTTAAATTTAGCGGTAGAATGCGCCGCAATTAATCCGCTTCAGATAAAAGAGTTGCAATTCAAGCATTTTTTTTGCACCCTTAAAAAAGTAATCAGGTTTAGTAACAAACTTCAATTGCTAACTTGAACTTGGCAATGCACACTTAAGAGACAACGATGATGACGAATTTGGTAATAGTAGAGTCACCGGCAAAAGCAAAAACCATTGAAAAGTATTTAGGTAAGGGATTTACCGTGCGCTCAAGTTATGGTCATATTCGCGATATTAAAAAAAAAGGTATGGGAATTGATATTGATCATGGCTTTTTACCCAATTATGAGATTTCTGCAGATAAGAAAAAAACCGTTGCCGAATTGCGAAAACTAACGAAGACTGCCGAAACCGTCTGGTTGGCGACGGAGGAGGATCGCGAAGGGGAAGCCATCGCTTGGCATTTGGCGGAAGCGTTAAATCTGGATGTGAAGGAAACCAAGCGAATCGTGTTTCATGAAATCACTCAGACGGCGATTCAAAAAGCCATTGCCGAACCGCGTCTGGTCGATATGGACTTGGTTGACGCACAACAAGCAAGGCGTATTTTAGATCGAATTGTCGGGTTTGAACTGTCACCGATCCTTTGGAAAAAAATTCGTACAGGCTTGTCTGCCGGTCGAGTACAGTCGGTAGCCGTGCGTTTGATAGTAGAGCGCGAGCGTGAAATTGACGCCTTTACCCCGGAAGTGGTTTACCGCCTTCAGGGGCAGTTGGTAATTTTAGATGCCCAACAAAAACAGCTTGGCACGGTTGACGTTAAACGCAATGCAACCTTTAAAAGCGAAGCGGAAGCTTTAGCCTATTTGCAAGCGGTGCAATCGAGTCAGTTAACGGTTGGGAATCTCGAAGAAAAACCCGCAAAAAAGTCGCCCAAGCCCCCGTTTACCACGTCTACATTGCAACAGGAAGCCGCAGCTAAGCTCGGGTTTTCTGTCAAACAAACCATGATGGTTGCACAACGGTTATATGAGTCAGGCAAAATTACCTATATGCGTACCGATTCGCTGAATTTGTCGGATGAAGCGATTCAAAAGGCGCGTAGTACCATCGTGAATCAGTATGGAGAAAAGTTTGCGCAAACCCGCCGCTATAAAACCAAAAATGCCGATGCTCAAGAAGCTCATGAAGCGATTCGGCCAACCGAATTTTCGCTCAGCACGGTTAATGGAGAGCGTAATGAGCAACGCTTGTATCAATTAATCTGGCGGAGAGCGATGGCATCGCAAATGACCGACGCACAATTTTTGCGTACAACTGTAGATATTGCCATCAGCGGCTTGCCAAAAGAGAAATTGTCGGCCAAAGGAGAAGTGATTACCTTTGAAGGATTTTTGAAAGTTTACGATTTGGACGATGATGCCAAGTCGAGTCAATTGCCTCCGATGACCGTTGGGCAACACTTGAAATTAGGGGAGTTGACGGCGCGCCAAAGTTTTTCACGCGCGCCAGCTCGCTACAATGAAGCCAGTTTGGTTCGAACGCTAGAAGAAATGGGCATTGGCAGGCCATCCACTTATGCGCCGACTATCGATACCATTCAGCAAAGAGGCTATGTGGTAAAGGAAGATCGAGAAGGCACGCCTCGAGATTACCGACAATTGACCTTGTCATCCACAAAGATTGACCAAGAAGTGCTTTCGGAAATGACGGGCACTGAAAAAAACAAACTGTTTCCAACGGATATTGCCGGCATCGTCACCAGTTTCTTAGTGAAGCATTTTGGGGATGTTTTAGACTATCAATTTACCGCAATGGTGGAGTCAGAGTTTGATGTGATCGCCCAGGGTAAAGAGTCTTGGCAACAGATGCTGACAAAGTTTTACAGCCAATTTCATCCTAAGGTGGTTGCCGCAGAGGATGTTTCCCGTGATGAAGCCGGGCAGGCAAGACTATTGGGGACAGACCCCAAAACGGGTAAACCGATGTTTGTGAAGATTGGGCGTTTTGGTCCTTATGTGCAGTTGGGAGATGGTGAAAATGAGGAAAAACCGACTTTTGCCAGTTTAATGCCTGGCCAAAAGATGGATACCTTGAAGCTGGATGAGGCAGTGGAGTTGTTTAAATTGCCCAGAGAAGTGGGTGAAATGCCTGAGTCTTTTGCTGCCACGGCTGTTGACGGAACCGTGTTTTCGGTTGAAAAAGGTCAAGTGATTATTGCTAAATAGGGGCCATTTGGGCCTTATTTGGAGTATGGTACAAAAAAATATGCGCCCATTAAAGGAACCGATCCACTGAGCATTACTTTGGATGAGGCGGTGGCTTTGGTTGAAGCAAAAATCGTCACTGAAGCAGAAAAAATTATTAAGGTTTTTAAAGACACGGGCGTCAAGATTTTGAAAGGGCGTTGGGGGCCTTATATTACCGATGAAGCAACCAAGAAAAATGCCAAAATTAAAAAAGATGAAGATCCGTTAAGTCTAAGCTTTGAGGAGTGTGTTAAGCGCTTAGAAGAAGCCCCTGAACCCAAAAAGCGAGGGCGTTCGGCTGCAAAATCAAAAAAAGCCCCCGCTAAAAAGTCCGCAACGAAAAAAGCCCCGGCGAAAAAATCAGCGCCTAAAAAAGCGCCCGCTAAAAAAACCGTTAAAGCGTAAAATAAATTTAATTTTAATAAAAGAGATAGCATGATAATGAAGCACCAGGTGGCAGAGTTATTAGTCAATGTTTTGGCCGATTTAAAACAGCAAGGTCTTTTGCCCGCAGATGCTGACCCATCTGTCACTGTGGAAAATACCCGCGATAAAGCCCACGGTGATTTTGCAACCAATTTGGCGATGATGTTAACCAGGCAACTGGGGAAACCTCCGCGTACCATTGCGGAAATGATTGTGGAACGGCTGCCTGAGGCCAAAAGTGTGGTGAAAGTTGAGATTGCAGGGCCCGGCTTTATTAATTTCTTTATGAATGAAACGGCAAAATTAGATGTGGTTGCGGAGGTTCTTTCGGCGGGATCTGAATTTGGCAAGTGCAATGTTGGCCAGGGACAGTCGGTATTGGTGGAGTATGTTTCAGCAAATCCTACGGGGCCTTTACATGTCGGGCACGGCCGCGGCGCGGCTTACGGCGCCAGTGTTGCACAGCTTTTGGAAACGGCAGGGTTTGAGGTTTCGCGTGAATATTATGTAAATGATGCGGGTCGCCAAATGGATATTTTGGCAACGTCAACCTGGTTGCGTTATTGCCAGTATTGTGGAGAAACACTGGACTTCCCGAGTAATGGTTATAAAGGCGATTATGTTTTTGATATTGCTCAAACCCTTTATGAAAGCAAGGGTGAATCGCTTCGCCATTCAGCAGACAATATTTTTATCGGTATCCGTGAAGATGAGCAGAAACGGCCGTCCGGTGCGGTCACCGGGGATAAGGAAGCGCATATTGATGATTTGATTGCTCGGGCAAAATCGCTATTGGGCGAAGCGGCTTATCGTCATGTTTTTGATTTAGCTTTAGAGACGATTTTGGCGGATATCCGTGAAGACTTGGCGGGTTTTGGGGTGCATTTCGAAAATTGGTTTTCGGAAAGGTCTTTAATGGATTCGGGTGTGATAGATGCGGCGCTTGAAAAATTGCAGGCTTCCGGCAAAATTTATGAAAAAAACGGTGCTCTGTGGTTTAAATCGACTGACTATGGCGATGAAAAAGACAGAGTGGTGGTCAGAGATAATGGCATTAAGACGTATTTTGCTTCGGATATAGCCTATCACTTTAATAAGCTGGAAAGAGGTTTTGATCGATTGATCGATATTTGGGGATCTGACCATCACGGCTATGTCCCGCGTGTTAAAGCCGCAATGCAGGCTATGGATACCAATGCGGATGCGCTTGAAGTGCTACTGGTGCAGTTTGCTATTTTGTATCGGGGCGGCGAAAAGTTGGCGATGTCAACGCGATCGGGTCAATTTGTGACCTTAAGAGAACTGCGCGTAGAGGTGGGATCTGATGCTGCGCGGTTTTTCTATGTACAACGTAAATCAGAACAACATATGGACTTTGATTTGGATTTGGCAAAGTCTAAGTCGAATGAGAACCCTATTTATTACATTCAGTATGCCCATGCGCGGATTTGCCAGGTATTGTCGAAGGCTACCGAAGCAGGCATGGCGGTTGATGTAAAACAGGGCTTGGCCGGATTGCAGTTATTGATAGATGAAGCGGAAACCGATTTGGCCAGCTTGTTAGCGCAATATCCTGAAATGATTAGGCGCGCGGCTTTGGCTTATGAACCCCATCAGATTGCTTATTATTTAAAATCCTTAGCGCAAGGGTTGCACAGTTATTATAATGCCAGTCAATTTATTGTTGAGCAAGATGCCTTACGCAATGCGCGTTTAACCTTGATCTTAGCGGTTCAGCAAGTTTTGCAAAATGGTTTAAAGGTGCTGGGTGTCTCGGCGCCGGAAAAAATGTGATGTTAGGATCAAAAAAATGAAACGCGCAACTCGAGATTATCGACATGGCCCCTCTAAGCGCAAACCTTATAAACGCCGTTCGCAGGTTCAGACACAGCAACCAGCTGAATCAGAATCAAAATTTGGACACAAGCGCTTAATGACCCTGGTGGTGGTGTTGACCTTGGTGTTGATTTTGGGTTATTGGATTGCCCAACATTTTTCGAATCAAGGGCTTAAATCGGCTTCAGAAGCGTCTGATGAGGAAGTTTTGACATCCGTTGTAGCAGATAGCCTTCGTGTTCCTGCTTCTCAACAGCCTCAACTGGCTGCGAAGGTGGCGCCTTTGGTGGTAGAAAGCCTCCCAATGCCGGCAGTTGAAGGCGAGAAATCGATTCGATATACCTTTTATCAGGGACTGGCTCAAACAGAGGTGGTGGTGGATGCAGACCCGATTCCGGTCAAACTGTCAGAGCCTTATTATATTGTTGCAGGTACATTTGGGTCAGAAACGGCAGCCCAACAGGAGTTGGAGCGTTTGCAAGCAGATGAACAAACATTGGCACTAACCCTTATTAAAACGGATCGTTATTATCGATTAAGATCCGGCCCCTTTCATGATCGGTTAGAACTGAATAAACAGCGAAATGTTTTAAGAGCTTTAGGGGCAGATACGTTATTGATGCGGGTGAAAAAATAGCCAGGCCTGGCTATTTTTTGACATCCGTTGCTCGACTGAGTTCCGCTTCGCTCACCACTTGATTTCGACCATTGCTTTTTGCTTTATAAAGGGCATCATCAGCCCGTTTAATCCAGTCGTCAATGGTTTCAATTTCCGTTCCTTTATAGCTGGCAACCCCAAAAGAAGCGGTGATGGTGCCGAGTGTTTTTTCAGAATCTTTGCGTTTGAGCACTGCATTTTCTAAAGTATGACGAATTTTTTCAGCACGCTCCAATCCTTTTTCAAGAGAACTATGGGACATTAATATGGCGAACTCTTCACCGCCGTAGCGACAAACCGAGTCATTTTCTTGTTTGGTCTTCTTCATAATGTTTGAATAATAGCGTAAAACACTGTCACCCACCAAGTGACCAAAGGTGTCGTTAAAGCGCTTAAAGTGGTCGATATCGGTTAAGATCAGTATCAAGCTTTCCGGGTTGTCGGGGTTTTGTTCAATGAGGTCTTGCAGGGTGTTGTTAAAAGCTTTACGGTTCCCCAGTTCGGTTAATTCATCCGTTAGGGTTTCTGCTTTGGCTTCAATCAGTTCTTTGCGCAAACGTGCAATTTCAGTATTACTTTCTTTCATTTCTTGTTGAAATTCTTCGCTGGATTGCTTCATGGAGGAGGCGGTATTGAGCATGTTGCTGGTCAGTTGTTTGAGACTTTCAGCATCCATCGGTTTATCCGAAAGTGTCTGAAGGTTTTGGTCGAGTTCTTGGGTATGCTTGTCCAGTTTTTGGCTCCAAGCATTCATGCGTTTGACAACTGAGCCAACTAGCCGTTTTAACGCGCGATCAAAATCATTCGTGCCTTCATCTTCTGCAAAATATTCGTCGTAAAGCCGACGACCGAGACGGTCATTGTAACCAAAGGGGTCTTGTAGCGCAGCATCCATTTCTTGACGAAACTTAGGGTTGCTGCCTTTGTAATATTGATACCAAATATAGTAGTTTAACGGGGTTGGATTGATTTCTTGTTCTTCAAACACATCGATTAGCTGAACAAAGATGCGTTGCGCTTTATCCGGCGCATCTTTAATATCAATAAGCATAGCCTTCCCTTTTTAAGTTAAATTTGCTTTATTCTACACTGCTTAAACAGCAAACCCTAGAGTTGCAATAGAAAATTTGATGCGAATGGGGTATATTGAAGACCTATTTTTTAACCGTTAGGAGTTAGTCATGGTGAATGCACAGCAGCTTGAGTCTTTTGTGGAGGCGATCACCCAAGTTTTCCCACCCGGACTCGGTAAAATCCCGAAGAATATGCAAGCAAATTTAAAACAAACCCTGAGTGTTCAGTTTGAAAAAATGGATTTGGTTTCCCGGCAAGAGTTTGACATCCAAAAAGCGGTTTTGGCAAAAACTCGTGCCAAACTTGAAGCGCTGGAAAAACAAGTGTCAGAGCTTGAAAAACAATTAGCGGATAAGGGTTAGTCTCGTCATTATATGAATCAAAATACCGGACAGTATGCGACACTTTATTCTCGTGCAGTGCTCGGTATACAAGCCCCTGAAATTCAGGTCGAAGTGCATAGCACCAATGGTTTGCCGAGCCTTTCGTTGGTTGGATTACCGGAAACCTCCGTTAAGGAAAGTCGTGACCGAGTCAGAAGCGCTTTGTTAAGCAGTGGCTTTGTGTTGCCCCCCAAACGTATGACCATTAATTTGGCTCCGGCTGACACGCCTAAACAGGGTGGGCGATATGATTTGGCCATTGCATTGGGGATACTACAAGCAACCGGACAATTGGTTGAGTCGGCATCGCAACTTGAATCTTATGAGTTTTTAGGTGAACTCGCATTAAATGGCAGTTTAAGACCGGTTCCCGGTATTTTACCTGCCGTCATTCAGGCAAAATCTGAGCAGAGAACGCTTATTATTCCCAAAGCTAATTTAGTCGAAGCCAGTTTAATTGACGATGCACCTGTGTTGGCTGCCGAGCATTTGTTAGAAGTGTGTCAATTTTTAGTGCAGGGGCAACCGCTGGTGGGTCCGGTTGGCATTTCTCCTAAGCTACCCGACTATGAACTGGATTTGTCAGATATTCGAGGGCAGCAACAAGCTAAGCGAGTATTGGAAATGTGTGCGGCAGGAGGGCATTCATTATTGATGGTTGGGCCGCCAGGCGCGGGGAAAAGTATGCTGGCATCTCGGTTATTGACCATTTTGCCTGAGTTAACACAATCGCAAGCCATTGAGGCAGCATCCATTCGTTCCGTGGCGGGAGAGACGGTGGTGGCAGAGCACTTTTTCCATCGCCATTTGGTACAACCCCATCATACGGCAACTGCTGCGGCAATGGTTGGCGGGGGAAGTGGTGCTCAGCCCAAGCCGGGTGCGATTTCAATGGCACACCATTCTATTTTGTTTTTAGATGAACTCCCTGAATTTAATCGAACGGTTTTAGAAGCTTTACGTGAACCGCTGGAAACGGGTCATGTTGAGATTTCTCGGGTTAATCAAAAGGTTCGGTTTCCAGCGAATGTACAGCTCATTTGTGCGATGAATCCGAGTCCCAGCGGTTTTTTCCCCGACGATGAGCAAGGTCGTTGTCATGATACCCCAGAGCAAATTTTAAAATACTTACGCAAGATTTCCGGCCCTTTATTAGATCGTATTGACTGCCATCTGGAAATCCCAGCGGTGAATTATGAGGCTTTGAGTGGTCAAAATTATCAGCAACAAGATGTCGAAACCAGTGCTGAAGTCAGGCAAAGAGTCAGCGATTGTCAACAGTTGCAGTGGCACCGGCAAGGTTGCTTGAATACGCATTTAACGGTCAAACAACTGGAGTCTCAGGTCGTTTTAGATGGGACGGCACAAGCCCTACTCAAACAAGCAGTGGATCGACTGGGTTTGTCGGCTCGGGGGTATCATCGATTATTGCGCGTTAGCCGAACGCTTGCTGATATGGCGCAAGAATCAAATGTGACGGTTCAGCATTTGGCCGAAGCGATATCCTATCGATCACTGGATTTGCAACAGAGATGATGGAGTCTATCTATCTAACCGCGTTGGTCGTTGGACTTTTGGGTGGGGTGCACTGTCTCGGAATGTGTGGTGGTGTGGTTGGTGGATTAACGTTTAACTTAAAGCCTGAAGTTCAATTGAGCTGGTGGAAAATGTTTCCATATCAACTGGGCTATAATGCCGGGCGTATTACCAGTTATGCTTTGCTGGGAAGCTTATTCGGTTGGTTGGGTCATTCATTGATTTCATTAACCACTTTTTTGCCCGTGCAATTGACTTTGCAGATGATCGCTGGCGGTTTTATGGTGGCGTTAGGCCTTTATTTAGGCGGGTGGTGGAATGGTATTGTGTTTATTGAGCGCCTGGGGAAAGGTGTCTGGCGCCACTTAGCCCCCCTTACCAAAAAGGCAATTCCGGTGCAAAATATTTACCAGGCCTGGCTTTATGGATCGGTTTGGGGGTGGTTACCCTGTGGTCTAGTTTACAGTATGTTGATTATGGCATTAAGCGCCGGCGGAGCATTACAAGGTGGTTTGCTGATGTTGGCATTTGGGTTAGGAACCTTGCCGAATTTATTGTTAATGGGAAGTTTTGCATTTTTCTTTACCCGTTTATCTCGTAATTTACTTGCCCGAAGATTGGCTGGGATAGGGGTTATTTTAATGGGGACAGCTCAGTGGTATTTTGCGTTGAGCTTAAACATTGATTGATAT
>Ga0100402_1002849_pt1 | contig 19197 bp, 13 predicted proteins | sample CryGeyme20150102_FD_80419 | JGI IMG/M metagenome (GOLD analysis project Ga0100402, IMG submission 80419) | Groundwater microbial communities from Crystal Geyser aquifers in Utah, USA - Crystal Geyser metaG 2015-0102 | ecosystem: Environmental > Aquatic > Deep subsurface > Groundwater | place...
CTTGAGAAACAATTATCCGCTGCTGCTGCCGTCGCTTCGCTCCGGCCTTGCCGCTACGCGGCACCCCTTCGGGGACGGCCTCCGCGAAGCGACGGCAGCAGCCTCCCAACCACAACCTCAACCCACCACCTTCCAGACCGGACTTCCCTCCGAAGCTCCACTGGACTACATCTAAACAATCACTGCAACCTGTCCAAGGTTCGGGGCCACCTCATTTAATCGCGCAGGAAAAGATACCACCGCGACAACGGCTTTCCATTCGGCGCGCGATTAAGAACATCCCGATCAACTGGAAGCATCCGATATTTGGAGAACTGTCCAACTTGCTGCAGCAGACAAACCCCAAAACTCCTTAAAAAAGGGCTTTCCATTCCGGCAAAATTATTTACCGCTAATGGTGTCACGCCGAAGTAGCTCAGCTGGTAGAGCAATTCATTCGTAATGAATAGGTCGTCGGTTCGAATCCGATCTTCGGCTCCAGCTTGAAACCCTTTTACCGGTGGAGCAGGCGCACGGTGGCTTCGCGGATATCTTCCATGATGGCGTAGCTGGCGGGCACGAGCAGGAGAGTAATGGCGGTGGCGAAGAGTACGCCGAAGCTGAGTGAGGTGGCCATGGGGATGAGGAACTGGGCCTGCAGGCTGGTCTCGAAGAGCAGGGGGAGGAGGCCGGCGAAGGTGGTGAGCGAGGTGAGGATGATGGGGCGGAAGCGGGCGGCACCGGACTCGATGATGGCCTGGCGCAGCGGCACGCCTTGTTGGCGTTCCTGATTGATGAAATCCACCAGCACCAGGCTGTCGTTGACGACGACTCCGGCGAGCGCGACAAAGCCGAGGATGGAGAGAATGCTGACGGCCTGCCCCAGGATGACGTGTCCGCCGATGGCACCGATCAGGCCAAAGGGGATGACGAGCATGACGATGATCGGCTGCAGGTAGGACTTGAGCGGGATGGCGAGCAGGGCGTAGATGATAAAGAGGGCGATCAGGGTCATGCGGGTGAGGCTGGCAAAGATGTCGGCCTGCTCGCGGGCTTCACCCTCAAAGCTCCAGCTGATGCCGGGGTAGTTTTGCAGGATGCGGTCGATGGCACCCGGGCCGATGTGCTGGCCGGCGCGGGTGCGCAGCCAGCGCTGGATTTTTCCGGGGAGGCCGTCCTGGAGTGTTGGGGTGGCGAGCTCGGCTTTGATCAGTTCGAGGTCGGCCAGGTTTTTGTCGGCATCGGTGGTGATGTTGATGACGCGACGGCGGTCCACGCGGGTGATGGTGGAAAAGCCGTCGGTGATCTCGAGTTCGGCGACTTCTCGGAAGGGCACCTCCTTGCCGGCGGAGGTGCGGATGCGGAGTTCAGCCAGGTTTTCGACGGATTCGCGTTCACTGCGGGGGTAGCGGACCATGACTTTGACATCGTCGCGTCCGCGCTGGATACGCTGAGCTTCGACCCCGTAGAAAGCGGCGCGCACCTGTTGGCCGAGGTCGTCCTGCCGCAGCCCGAGGGCGAGCGCGGTGGGCTTGAGTTGCAGCTGGATCTCGCGTTTGCCGCTGCTGAAGTTATCCCGGATATCGTAGAGGCCTTCGTAGCCCGCCAGGTGCTCGCGGATGTCCCGCGAGGCGGCCTGCAACTGCTCGAAGTCGCGTCCACTGAGTTGAATATTGATCGGGTCACCGCCCTGGCCGGCGGCGTTGGCGCTGAAGGTGAGTTGCTTGACTCCGGGGATGGGGCCGATCAGTTCGCGCCAGCGGTCGGCCAGATAGGGTGAGGAAAGTTGCCTGATATCACCGCCGCCAGCCAGGTCTTCACGTTTGATGAGTTCCAGGGCGATCTCGGCCTGGTTGGCACTGACGCTGGCCTGCTGGCCCGGCTTGGGGCCGCCCTCAAAGGGCTGGCTGCCGATGGTGATGACCACATTCTGAAAGGGGTTGCCGAGGCCCTTGGCTTCGGTTTCTGCGATCAGGTGGTTGAGGCCGGTCTGCATGGTTTTGATGGCAGCTTCGGTGAGCTCGACCGGGGTGCCTTCCGGCATGGTGAGGCGGGCCACGATATAATCGGAGGGCACCTTGGGGAAGAAGACAAAAGTGATATGTTTGCCGCCGAGCAGGGCCATGGTGAGCATCAACAAGCCGATGGAAAAGGCCACGGTACTGTAGCGGTGGACCATGGCGAAATGCAGCGTGGGGCGGTAGCATCTTTCGATGAAGCGTTCCAGACCGTCGGCAACTTTGCGCTGCTGGCGGCGTAGCCAGCCGATTTGGGAGCGGTCGCCCCCACCGACGTTGCAGAGCGTGAGGTGGTAGGGCAGGATGAGCTTCGACTCGATCAGCGACCAGATCAGCGTGGCGATCACCACCACTGGGATCGGGTAAAAGAATTTGCCGAGAAAGCCGGGAATAGTGAGCACCGGAATAAAAGCGACGATGGTTGTGAGCACCGCGAAGGTGACCGGGATGGCGACGCGCTGGGTGCCGGCCACAGAGGCGGCCACGCCGGGTCCGCCGTGCTGCTGGAACTGGGTAAAGACGCTCTCGCCCACGATGATGGCATCGTCCACCACGATGCCCAGCACCAGGATGAAGCCGAAGAGCGAAGCCAGATTGATACTGATGCCGAGTCCCGGTAGAAAAAGCATGGCACCTAGAAAGGAGATGGGGATGCCCAGCATCACGAAGAAGGCCAGCGAAGGACGCAGAAAGAGCGTCAGGATCAGAAAGACCAGCAACAGGCCGTAGATGCCGTTTTCGATCAGCATCTGCAGGCGGCCTTTCAGGTAGTAAGTGAAGTCGCGGAAAGGCTCGACTTCGATTCCGGCAGGCAGTTCGGCCCGGATCTCCTGGGCGAAGGTCTGGACCCGCGCCGAGACGTCCAAAGCGCTTTGATCGCCGACCGCATAGATGTTGAGCAGGACGGCGCGCTGGCCGTTGAATTCCGTCTCCAGCTTATCGTCGATAAAGCCGTCGGCAACCTCGGCCACATCGGCGAGGGTCAGCAGGCCGCCATCCGGCAGGCTGCGCACCGGCATGGTGGCAAAGCCGCTGCCGGTATATACTTTGCCAGTGGTGCGCAGCAGGATCTCGCCACCGCGCGCCTTGATGCTGCCGCCGGGGATATCGACCGAGGCGCGGCGGACGGCCTGCACCACGTCGTTGAAGGATAGGCCGTAGCGGCGCAGGGATTGTTCGGAGACATTGATTGAAATTTCGTAGTCGGCGACACCTTTGATAAAGACCTGGCTGATGGCTTCGCGGGTGTTGAGCTCGTCGCGCACGAATTGGGCCACGTCTTTCAGCACCCGCACATCGGTGTCACCGTAGATGGCGAGTGAAATCACTTCGTTGCGGATCAGCAATTCCTCCACATTGGGCTCTTCCGCTTCCTGCGGGAAGTTGGTGATACCATCAATGCGGACTTTGACCTTGTCGCGCACTTCGGTGGCATCGTAGCCGCGTTGCACCTCGATACTCAGCGAGCCATAGCCTTCACCGGCGGTCGATGTTATGCGTTTGATCCCGTCGATATCCTGGATACGGTCCTCAATCAGTTCGACCACCCCGCTCTCCACCTCCTCCGGGGCAGCGCCGGGGTAGGGGACACCCACGCTGACGATATCGAGGTCCAACTCCGGGAAGAGCTCCAGCTTGATGTTGGAAGCCACGAACAAACCGGTCACGATGACAATGACCGCTAGCAGGTTGGCGGCGACGCCGTTTTCTGTGAACCATTTAATCATGCGAAATGACGTCAACCGGCATATTTTCCACGAAGTAAGCGATGGGGCTGGTGGCCACCCGGTTGCCGGGTGCCAGGCCGCCGGAGATGATGGCTTGGCTGGTATCGGTTTTTACAATCGTCACGCTGCGTGTAACGAGCGTCTGCTCCGGCGTTAGCAGATAGACACTGGCGCTGCCGCGCAGGGCGTAGCGTGGCAGCGCATAGACGGCCTCCAGCTCACGGCCCTGAATCTGCGCCTCGACAAACATCCCGCGGCGCAGGCCCTGGTCGAAGGCCGCATCAACTTCAGCCACAGCGTAGATCAAGCGACTACTTGGATCGACGGTGCCCTCAAAGCGGACCAGGCGGGCTGGCCATTGCCGCTGGCTGCCGGGGCGGCTGGCGGTCAGCATGACGGTGCTCTCCACTACTGCCGGATCGTGAAGGTAGTCGGCTTCGCGCTGAGTCAGCGGCAGCCGCACCTCTGCGGTATCGGTGGCATAAATCCTGGCAACCGGGTTGGCCGGATTGGCCATGACGTATTGACCCAGATCGACGGACTTGGAGAGCACCAGTCCGTCATAGGGGGCGGTGACCTGTGTGCGCTGCAGGTCACGCTGCGCTTGTTTGAGGGCGGCTTCGGCGCTGGCTACCAGGGCACGGGCCTGGGTGAGTTGAGGCTGGCGCAGGGTGAGCGGAGTGGCCTCACCCGCACCGAGTGCGTTCCAGTCAGCTGCGGCTTGCGCGGCCAGCGCTTCCTCCTGCGCGAGTGTCAGCTCGGCCCGGGCCAGCTCGGCCCTGCGTGCCGCCAGCGCGGCTTCATAGTCGGCCGGGTCGATGCGGCAGAGCAGCTGGCCCTGCCGGAAGCGTCCACCCGCGCGAAAGTCCGGCGACATTTCAATGATGCGGCCACTGACCTCGACCGCCAGCTCGCTCTCGATCTTCGGTAGCACGGTGCCCTGGCTGCGCACGGTCAGGCGCACGCTTTGCGGCTGAACGGTCAACACGTCAACTTTGGTGACCGGCCGCTCCAGTGTAACTTCCCGGGGTTCCGGTCGGAGCAGGTAGAGGGCTGCGCTGATGCCGATGGCTGCCATCAGGATGAGAATCGGGAAGAGGCGTTTCATAGTGCGTTTAGGGAGCAGCGGGCCGAAGGCTGGGGCAGGCAAATTTACAAACGATCGCTGGCAGCAGGATCTGAGCGAAAGTCCCCGCCGAGGGCGAGGTAGAGATCAATCCGGTTCTGCAGCAGTGCATTGTTGACGCGGATGAGGCGGGCGCGGGCGCTGGCCGCACTGCGCTGGCTGTCGAGCAGCTGGAGGAATTCGAGTGTTCCCTGGCGGTAGTGCTGCCAGGCCTGGCGCTCGGTGGCATTGGCTTCGGCGGCGGCGGTTTGCAGCTGTGTGTATTCAAGCTTCAGATACGCTTCAGCAGCCAGCGTGGTCTCGACTTCGAGCAGGGCCTGCAGGGCGGCATTGCGATAGGCGGCCAGTGCCTGTTCCCGGATCGAGGCGGAGCGGTCGATATTGGCGCGGATGCGGCCACCCTGAAAGATGGGTTGCCCCAGGTTGCCCGCCAGTGACCAGACCGAGAAATCGCCGTTCAGCAGCTGACTGAACTCCTGGGACGAGGTGCCGCCCGAGGCAGTCAGACTGATTTTCGGGAGTCGGTCTTTTTGACGGGCGCGCAGTTCTTGATCCGCTGCGGCCAGGCGACGTTCGGCGGCGATCAGGTCCGGGCGGCGTTGAATCAGATCGGCGGGCAGGCCGGCGGGGATCGGGTCTGGCAGTTGCGGCAATGCCGTTTCGGTGCGGAGCGCAGCAGCAGGGTAGCGGCCAAGCAGGGCTTCCAGATTCCGCCGGGCGGCGTCGAGTGCGCTGTGGCGCGTGGCGAGGTCGGCCTCGGCGTTGGCAGTAAGGGTGCGGGTCCGGCGCAGGTCGAGGGCCGGACTGAGGCCCCGCTGAAAGCGGGCTTCCAGGGTCGTTGCATTGCTGCGGTAGGCGGCTGCAGTGCGGTCGGCTTCGGTAACCTGCTGGCGGGCTTCGAGCAGGTTGAACCAGGCCTTGGCCACCTGGGCGGCCAGCGAGAGGCGGGCGGCCTGCAGCTCCGCCTGACTGACTTCGGCCCGGGCCAGCGCTGCGGAGCTGAGGTCACGCAGGCGGCCCCACAGGTCAATCTCCCAGCTGAGGCTTGGGCCGAGGTGATAGTTGTCAAAAATCACGCCACCGGTGGAGGTGGGGCCAAAGGTGCTTATTTTTTGGCGTGCTGCATCCAGCCCAAGATTGGCCGAGGGCATCAGATCGGCTCCGGCGATGCGGGCCTCAGCCAGGCTTTGACCCAGCAGTGCCGTCACACGCTGCAAATCGGCGTTGTGCTGCTGCGCCTCCAGGACCAGGGATTCCAGTTCCGGTGCCTGCAGATCGTCCAGCCAGCCGGTGCAGCTGCCGCCGGCGGCGGTCTGGGCGGTCCAGTTATCGGGCAGCTGGATCGCGGGCGCATCGCTGCGCACCGGTGCGGTAGCGCAACCGGCGAGCACAAAAATAAATAGACTTGAAAGAAAATAGTTCACTCCGGAGAGGCCAGTCTGGGCATGACAGGCTTGGGCTGATGAGTCGTTGGAAAGAAGATCGTATGGACAGTTGATTCACTTACCAGCGGAATCTGGCTGCGGTTGGCTCGTTACCGATATTTAACATAGGAAGTCTTGCTTTGAAGCTTAGCTGGCAGCACAAGCACGCCATCTATGGGAACTTCGAAATTATTTCATCACATGTCTGCTAACCGGTTGGATACCTTAGCTCCTCATTTCAGCAACTGCGCTGCTTGTGGAAAAAATCTGCAGGTCATGCGCAGGAAATATATCATTTACGACGAAGACCGTGCCTTTTGTTCCTTATTCTGTCATGAGCGCGAGCTGGGCAAGGATGCGAGCAAAAGACTGCATGCTGCTGCCCTGGCGAAGCAGAAAGGCTAATCAGCGGGTCTGTTGCGCGCGCCGTGAGGTTTAGAGCAGCAGGCGGAATGCTTCATTGTGGATCCAGCCGCGGGCACCGCCTTCGGTTTCGATGTGAACATAGTGGCCGTGCTGGTCGATTTGCTGGGCGCGTTCACCCGGACGGGCCAGGCCGGTTTGCGGGGCGGCAGCAGCAGGTGCGGCGTGGAGCTCAGCGGGTGTTGCACTCAGCACGATGCCAGCTGCGGGCAGTTTGCGGTTGAGGCCGAGGGCGCTGCCGGCCGCGAGCAGGGCGAGCAGGCCGAAGACGCGCAGGGCTTTAATTTGGAGATTGGCCGGGCAGCTGGCTGCGCGCGGTAGCCAGCATGCGGCCAGCTTGATCCAGCCGGCGAGGCAGAGCAGTAGAATCCAGCCAGCCGGACTGAGTGTCTGGCTGGCGAGCACATACCACTTGGGCGGTGCCGCATTCAGACTGAGCTGCTGGCGCAGGATACCGAGCTTGTAGTGGTAGGTATCATTGGCGGGTGCCAGCAGGAGCGCCCGCTCGAGGTGCCATGTGGCCTCGCCCGGCTGAGCTTGCTGGTAGAGGGCGAGTGCACGGTTGTGGTGGGCGGCGGCGCTTTCGCTGTCCGCAATCGCAGTCGCGAAGGCGCTGTCGGCGGCTGCGTAGTCCGCGCTTTCATAGGCTGTAATACCAGCGGAAAAGGGAGCTTTGGCTTCAGTCATCTCCCCGGTTGCCGCGCTGGCGGCGAGGATGAACACAGTCAGGAGTAGGGATCGGAGCTTCATAGCGCTTTTAGAATATTTTCGATGTGCTGTTGTGCCTGTTGGCAGGTTTGCGGGTTATGGCCGCCGAAGCGGTGGGCGTTGGCGCTCTCGAAGAAGGCACGGCAGTCCGCCGCAGCCTGGCCGCTGAGCAGACATTCGATATCGCGGCTGTGCGCACTGTGCATGCTGCGTCCGCTGCGGATGGCCGCTGCGTGGCGAATCGCCTGCTGCCCGTGTTGAAAGAAGCTGGCGGCATCGTTCTGCTGCAGCGCCTGAAGATAGGCCTGGCGGGCTTGACGCAGGCCCTGGCGGGCGGCGGCGCGAATCGGATAGCTGGGGTCGGCGCGCTGGCGCTGCCGACGGTGCAGCGCCAGGGCACAACCGGCAATCAGCAGTCCGGCCAAAGTGTTCAGCCCAATAAAGAGGGGACTGCGCAGGATGGCATAGCCCACCGGACGCGCTGGCTGCGGACGATAGTCGAGCGTCAGGAGTGCCTCTGGTGGGCTGAGTGCATGGGAGAGTTTCAACGGAGCCGCTGGCTCATGGATAATTGCGGTGGTTGGCGCGGGAGCGGGGCTATGCGGTGCGGCGGCGACTTCGACCGGTATCGGCGGGGCGTTGAGCTCGATATATTCCTCTGCCACCGGATCAAAATAACTGAAGCGGGTCTCGGGGAGTTGGAGCCGTCCGGAGCGCTGGGGAATGAAAACATAATCGAAGCGCAGGCTGCCGCTCATGCTGAGTGGATCGCCCGCGTCGAATTTTCTTTCCGGATCGTAGTGTCGCCAGTCCGGACTGGCGGAAAAGCCCGGGCCGTTGATGCGGTCGAAGTTGCCCCGGCCCTTGAGCACGACCGAGAGCATGATCGGTTCTCCCTGCCGCGCTTGCTCCGCATCTGTGGCTACTTCCATTGCAAAATCCCCAATTGCACCGGAGTAGCCTGCCGGGCGGCCGGCAGTCGGTAGCGGCTTGACCTCGATAGTGAGCGGGTCGGTGTAAACATTCAACCGCTCAGTGCGTCCGAAAAAGTCTTCAAACAGGCTGCCGCCGAAGGGGCTGCGCCCGAATGGATCGCGGTTGCGCTCCTGGCCCGGCAGGCGGGCGGTCAATGCAAATTGGAAGCTGATTGGTTGCCCGCCGGTCCGGATCGGGGTCAGCGTGAGCGGCCAGCTCAACACCCGGTAGCGTCGGCCCGCGAGAGTTTCCACGCTTTCGTGGTAATCGTTGGGCAGTTCGCTGATGGTGAATCCATCCGCGTTGCGGTTGAAGGAGTTGAGTCCGCTCAGGCGCACGTCCTCCGCCATATAGAGCTTGAGCTCAAAGGTGATGGTCTGTCCCGAATAGAGTGTCTCCGGCAGCTCGGCTTGCAGGAAGACCAGCTCATCGCGGCTCGGTCCGGCATCGGCGGAGCGCTCGACGACTTCGAGGCTGGTAGCCGGAATCTCAACGCGCTCGCCTTTATAATCAAAACTATAGGCCGGGATGGTGTAGCGGCCGATTTGCGCGGGTGCTGCATCGATAATCAGACTTTGGGTGATGCTGTTTTCGACGGCACCATTGATGATGCGGGTCTGTTGGCTGTTGGAGCTGCGCAGATTGCGCAGGTTGAGCCCATCCGGCTGCGGAATTTGGAGCGCAGTGATCCGCTCGACATCGATTTGGCCGCTGCCGCTCTCGGTGATGGCGACAATGTATTGGGCCGGGTCGCCGAGAGCCACGCGCGGTGGGTTGAAGCGGGCACTGACCTGGACTTCGGCCCGCAGGGCAGGCGCCAGCGTGAGGAGGATGAGGAAGGCTAGGCTGATAAAACGCATAGTGCTGGTTACCAATCTTGGAGTGGTTGGCCCCTGCCGGGTGCCGGTTGGGTAAAAGGTAAAATTTGTTCGCTGCCGCGCAGACTTTCGAGCAGGTCACGGGCTTCCTGCAGCGTCATGCCATCGACCGGTATGCGGGCGCTGGTATCGGCGGCACTGCCTGCTGCCCCTTCGGTTGCTCCGTCTGTCGGCTCCTCCACCGCAGGAACCGGGGCGGTGGACTCTCCGCTTTCTTCCGGCGCGGACGCAGCCGGATCGGAGCTTTCCGCTTGCTCATTTTGCTGGTTTTCGCCCACGCCGGGCTGGTTCCGAGCGGGCTGGGATGGTCGGGATTCGGGCGGAGCCGATTCGGCGGCGGCGGACTCGTCCGTTGTCTCGTTCTCCTGCGGCTGGCTTGCTTCGCCGCCGCCGGATGGCTCGCCCTGTTGCTGGCCGGATTCGTTTTGCTGGTTATCGGCTTGCTGCTGGCCGGATTCGTTTTCACCGGTTTGCTCGGATGTTTCCTGCTGCTCCGGTTGCTGTTGCTGCTGGGGATCGCTCTGCGGGTTTTCTTCGTTGGTTTGCTGCGGGTCCTGTTGTTCTTGCTGCTGCTGCTGTTCCAGCAGTTGTTCGATGGCCTCGCGCACTTTTGTCAGGCGCTCCAGGTCCTGAGTGATGCTGGCGTCGCCGGGGTCCAGCTCAAGTGCGGAGGAAAAAAGTGCTTCCGCCGCGCGGATTTCCGTGAGTGCGGTCTGGGGATCGCCCTGTGCGTAGGCCTTGCGCCCAAGCTGGTGGGTGGCATGTCCCATATTGTAGAGCGCATCGCGTTGCAAAGTGCGGTCCTCCGTCTGTTGCATGGCTTCGGTGTAGAGTTGCTGCGCCTGCGCGTAGTCGCCTTCGATCAGCGCGGCATGGGCCTGGTTGAAGGAATTGTCTGACTGCTCTTGGCTTGCCCCGGCGGGCTGCGGCGATACCAGCAGCGCTGTGACCAGGATGGCGGCAGCTTGTGCCGCACCGGGCCGACGGCTGCGCAGCAGCATTTCCAGCATCAGGGCAATGAGCGCGGCGGCGAGCAACCACTGAAAGCGCTCGCGCGGCACTTCCTGCAGTTCGGACTCGCGTTCCTCTCGCGGCAGCGTCGCGAGCACCGAGGTGTAGAGGGCATTAAGGGAACCGCTGCCGAGGCGGGTATAGCTGCCACCGGTGAGCTGCGCGATCTCCTGCAAGGTAGGCTCGTCCAGTTGGCTGCGCACCGGCTGGCCGTCGGCATCGCGGACAAACTCCTCGCTGCCGGCGGCGTTGCGGACCCGCAGGTAATCTCCGGCCGGGGTGCCGATGCCGATGGTGAAGATTTGGATGCCGGCAGCCGCAGCACTGCGGGCAGCGGTGGTGGCTTGTCCGCCAAGGTCTTCACCGTCAGTGAGTAGAATAACGACTTTTACATTATTCTCACTAGGGAAGGCTTTGGCCGCCTCTTCAATCGCCTGGCCCAGATCGCTGCCACCGCGTGACAGGAACGAGGGGTCGGTGGCCTTGAGGCTCTCGCGGAAGGCGCCGTAGTCGAGGGTGGGAGGCGTCTGTAAAAAAGCCTGCCCGGCGAAGGCAACCAGCCCGATACGGTCGCTCTCCAGCCGGTCGATCAGGTCGAGCATGGCGAGTTTGGCCCGTTCCAGGCGGTTGGGGCGCAAGTCGGTGGCGAGCATACTTCGGGAGCTGTCGAGCACGAAGACGATGTCGAGCCCGCGGGCTTTGCGCTCCAGCAAATCCACGCCGTATTGCGGGCGTGCCAACGCCAGTGCCAGTGCGCCAACGCTGGCGACGATCAGCCCGGCCTTGAGCAGCCGCCGCTGCAAACTGGCTTTTTCGGTCAGGGTGTCGAGCAGGCGCGCCGCTGCGAACTGTGCCAGCAAAGTGTTGCGCTTGCGCCAGCCCAGCGCCAGCAGGCTGACGCTGAGGAGGACGAGCACGGCTGCGAATGCCAGCCAGATGGGAGCAGCAAAAGTCATGGCAGTCGATGGTAGCGGGTGTTGCGCAGGATTTGTTCCAGTCCCAGCAGGGCGAGTCCGAGCAGAGCAGGCCAGGCAAAGAGTTCGGTGAAGCTGGCGAAGGCGCGCAGTTCAATCTCGGTGGTTTCCAGTTGGTCGATCTCGGCGTAGATGCGCTCCAAATCACCGTCCTGGGTGGCGCTGAAAAACTGGCCACCTGTCATGCGGGCAATTTCGCGCAGCTCGGCTTCATCAAAGTTGGAAAGATCACTGCGGCCGCGGAAAACGGGACGGCCCTCATGGTCGCGAATGACGCGTCCATTGCGGTCGGTTTCCGGCACGGGCACCTGGCCCTTCTTGCCGGTGGCAATGGTATATACTTTCACGCCGTAGGTCTTGGCGGCCTCCGCTGCGCCGATGGGCGAGAGAGTGCCGGCATTGTTCTCGCCGTCGGTGAGCAGAATCACGATGCGACTGCGGGACTCGTGGTCGCGCAACCGGTTGACGCTGGCACCCAGGGCGGTACCGATGGCGGTGCCGCTGCCGTCGATCTCGCCGAGTTCCAGCCGCTGGAGGTTGCGTTTGAGCCAGTCGTGGTTGAGCGTAAGCGGGCTGACCACATAGGCATCGGCTGCGAAAGCGACCAGGCCGATGCGGTCGTAATTGCGCTTGCCGATAAAGTCCTCCACCACGCGCTTGGCGGCGTCGAGACGGGTGACGACGTCATCCGGCGTCGAGAGATCGAGTGCCTGCATGGAGCCCGAGAGGTCGAGGGTAACGACGATATCGATCCCCTCAGCTTCGGTGCTTTCGTTCACACGGCCCATTTGGGGGCGGGCCAGTGCGGTAATGATCGCGGCCAGTGCCAGCAGGCGCAGGCCGTATAGGAATTTGCCCGGCTGGCTGCGGCGCTCGCGGCCTACCGTCCGGGCCAGTGTGGTGCTGGAAAAACGCAGGGCTGCATCCGGGCCCATCCGTCCGACCCACCAAGCCAGAAGCGGCAGCAGTAACAACAGGGCAAAATAGACCGGGTCCTGGAATTGGAAAAAGCTCATGTGGCGCTGCCCTCCGGACTTGCTGCCAGTTGTTGAATGAGCTCCCGGGCGGTATCCAGCAGCTCGATACGCTGCTCCGGTGTCAGCGCCTGTCCGGCGAATTTCACGGCATCACAGCGCTCCAGTAAACCACTCATGCGGCGGGTATCCGCTTTCCCCAACGGCAGGCGGGCGCACAGTTCTACTGTGGTTAGCGTGCTGGCGGGCAAGCCGCAGCGTGCTGTCAGCAAGCGGCGCAGCGCTCCTGCGCAGAGTTGGACAAAACGCCCGTCATCGGCGGCCTGCGAGGCGGCCTCGAGTTCGGACAGGGCGGCTGTCAGCGGATCAAGCGGGGCGGCGGTCTGCCGCTGCGAGCGATGATAGCGCCAGGCAATCAGGCCTGCCATCAGTAGCACGGCTAGCACCACCAGGGTGATTGACCAGGCACCGTAGCCGCCGCTTGCCTCGAGCGGTCCGCGCACGTTTTCCAGCGACGGACCCTCCGGTAATGGCGGAAGCGAATTGGCAAGTATGAACTGGAAGCTCGGCAGCATTAACTAACAGGTGGTCCAGAAAGGTTTAATGTGGTTGGAGTGCCCGCTGGTCGGGCGTGGTTGTGGTGGTGGACTGGAGCGGTGTGTCGCAGCCGCTGGGGGCGTCCGGCAAGCGGACACGCCACGGGGGGCGTTTTATGTATTATTGATGGGCGATTCATCTTAGTGGCGGCTGGCCCGGCGGGCAAAAAGTTGCCGGAGTGCAGGGAGGTAAGAGCCGGCGGTGCTGGCTTCGATCCAGTCCAGCCCTTGCTTGCACATGCCGGACTGGAAGGCCAGGCGGCGCTCGGACGCGAGTTGACAGTAGCGCTCACGCACGCGGGCGCTGCCGGTATCGAGCTCGACCATGTCGCCTGTTTCGGCGTCCTCCAGCGTGATCAGACCCACGTTTGGAATTTCATTTTCGCGCGGGTCGGTCAGCGCGATGCAGATGAGGTCGTGGTGCTGGTTCGTGAGGGAAAGGGTGTTAAAAAGATTAAGTTTTGTCGGTGGCTGGTGGGTGGGGTGATCGTTGTCGAGGAAGTCGGAGATCAGGAAGACAACCACCTTGCGGCGTTGCATGCGGTTGAGGGTGTCGAGGGCGGTTTTATGGTCAGTGGCTTTGCCCCGGGGCTGGAAGAAGAGGATGTCGCGGATTACGCGCAGGATGTGGCGGCGGCCTTTTTTGGGCGGGATGTAGTGCTCCACCGCATCGCTGTAGAGCAGCAGGCCGACTTTGTCGTTGTTGCGGGTGGCGGAAAAGGCCAGCACACTGGCGATCTCGGCGGCGCGCTCGCGCTTGCTCTGCTCGACGGAGCCGAAAATGCCGGAGGCACTCAGGTCGATCAGCAGCATCAGGGTGAGCTCGCGCTCCTCGCGATAGACTTTGACAAAGGGACGGTCCATCTTGGCCGAGACATTCCAGTCGATGGTGCGGACGTCGTCGCCGATGGTGTATTCCCGCACTTCCTCAAAGTCCATACCCCTGCCCTTGAAGGAGCTATGGTAGGCCCCGGTCAGAGAATCCGTCACCAATTGGCGGGTGCGGATCTCGACCTGGCGGACCTTTTTGATGATGTCGGACGGTGTCATTTTATGTAATGGGTAATGAGTAATGACTGATGGCTGATGAGTAATGACTAATGACTAATGAGTAATGACTAATGAGTAATGACTAATGGGTAATGACTAATGGGTAATGACTAATGGGTAATGACTAATGGGTAATGACTAATGGCTGATGCTGTCTTGGGGCTGGCATGTATTTTAAAGGCACTGCTGGCAACCGGGAGTGCGGTGCGTCTTGCACCGCACAAGACTACAGTGCGGGACGCACTGCCTTCCCGAAAAAAAGTTTCCAGCAGGGCCATTATGTAATTAGTCATTAGCTATTAGTTATTAGTTATTAGCTATTAGGCGCGCAGCGCCTATGGCACCGGCACGGCGTCGAATACGGCGCTGACGAGAGTTTCGCTGCTCATTTCTTCCGCTTCGGCTTCGTAGCTGGGGATGACGCGGTGGCGCAGCACATCCATGCCGATGTCTTTGATATCCTGTGGGATCACGTAGGCCCGGCCCTGCATGAGTGCCCAGGCTTTTGCCGCCAGCGTGAGGCTAATCGTGGCCCGCGGGCTGGCGCCAAACTGAATATACTGCGCAATGTTGAGTTTGAACTCTGCGGGCTCGCGGGTGGCAAGCACCAGATCTACAATGTAATCGCGGATCTTTGGATCGACGTAAACTGCATTGACTTGCTGGCGCGCCGCCTGGATGGCCTCCAGCGAGGTGACGGCATTGACGCTGAGCTGGGGGCTGGTCGAGGCCATGCGGTCGAGAATTTCACGTTCATCGGCCTTGGTGGGGTAGCCGACTTTGAGTTTGAGCATAAAGCGGTCCACCTGAGCCTCGGGCAGCGGATAGGTGCCTTCCTGGTCGATAGGGTTCTCCGTGGCGAGCACGAGAAAGGGCTCGGGCAAGGGGTAGGTTTCGTCGCCAATTGTGACCTGCCGCTCCTGCATGGCCTCCAGCAAGGCACTCTGCACCTTGGCGGGAGCACGGTTGATCTCATCGGCCAGCACCAGGTTGGCAAAGACGGGGCCCTTGCGGGTGTGGAAACGCTCCTCCTTCGGGCTGTAAATGAGGGTGCCGATGATGTCAGTCGGTAGCAAATCGGGCGTAAACTGAATCCGCTTAAAGTCGGCACCGGTGGCGGCGGCCAGCGTGCGGATGCTCAGCGTCTTGGCTAGTCCGGGCACGCCTTCCAGCAACACGTGGCCGTTGGCGAGCAGGCCGACCAGCAGCCGGTCCACCAGATAGTGCTGGCCGACGATGACCTTGGCGATCTCTGCGCGCAGGCCCGGCAGCCAACGCGTGGCATCTGTGAGTTTTTCTTCGGATACAGGTGAGGATGCGGGTTGGTTCATGGCAGAGTGTTGGAGTGTTGGATTGTTGGAGTGGCTTTCAAGCTTTGAGAGGACAGTTGTAACTTTCGATAGTTTCATGGTTTCATTAAAACGTAACGGCGCGGCCACCGCTGGTGGTCAAAATCCGTTTTAAGAAAATAACCTTATGTCAATCTGATGATTGATCTTTGCTCAAAATCGTGCCTTCTTGTCGCACATGTCCGCAACTATTTTAATTGTCGATGACGAGAAAAACACCCGCGAAGGTCTGGGGCTGGCACTGCAGGAGGACTACGAAGTTTATTTGGCATCGAGTGCCAAGGAAGCCTTCAATCTGATGGAGGCAGAGACTTTTGATGTCATATTGACGGATTTGCGCATGGCCGGCAAGTCGGGCCTGACGGTGATTGATCAGGCACTCAAGTTGTCGAACCGGCCGATTTGTATCATGATGACCGCCTATGGAAGTGTTGAAACTGCAGTAGAGGCGATGCGGCGCGGGGCCTATGATTTTTTAACCAAACCGGTCAATCTGGAGAAGCTCGACATATTGATCAAGCGCGCGCTTAAGTCGCGTATTATTGAGGCGGAAAACGTCGTCCTGCATGAACGGCTGGATCAGAAATACAGTTTTGAGGGCATCGTGGGGCACTCGCCCGGGCTCAAGGATGTGCTGGATAAAGTCCGGTTGGTGGCTCCCTCCAAGGCGACCATCCTGCTGGAGGGTGAAACCGGAACCGGCAAAGAGTTGATCGCACAGGCGATCCACCAGAACAGCGAGCGCTCGCGCCAGGCATTTGTGCCGGTGCATTGTGCGGCGCTGGCGGCGAATTTACTGGAGAGCGAGTTGTTCGGCCATGAAAAGGGGGCCTTTACCGGTGCCACCGAGCGGCGGATTGGGCGCTTCGAGGCAGCGGACGGCGGCACGCTTTTCCTCGACGAGATCGGGGAGATCGATGCCGCGACCCAGGTCAAGCTGCTGCGCTTTCTTGAGACCCGCAGTTTCGAGCGGCTCGGCAGCACCCATGCCGTCCACGTGAATGTGCGTCTGGTCTGTGCCACCAACCGGAACCTGAGCGAAATGGCGCAGCACGGCGAGTTTCGTGAAGATCTGCTGTATCGTTTGAACGTGATTACGATCAACCTGCCGCCGCTGCGGGATCGGACCGAGGATCTGCCCATCCTGCTCAAGCACTATATTGATTACTTCAGCCGGGAGAATGCGCTGCCCCCCATCCACATCAGCGATGGCGCGATGCAGGTGCTGCGGGCCTACCGCTGGCCGGGCAATATCCGCGAGCTGCGCAACTTTTGCGAAAATACGGTGGTGTTGAAGCGTGGCAGCGAAATCACAGAATATGACCTCGATCCCAGGTTCAGTGCAACCGGCACTGCGGACGAACTGTCTGCCTCCGCAGCCGGCTTGCCGGGCGGCCCGACACTGAGTCGTATCGACAACGAAAAGCGGCTCTTACGCAGTGCTCTGATCAAGGCCAGTGGCAACCGCACCCGGGCCGCCGAAATGATGGGGATCAGCCGCCGGACGCTTCACCGCAAATTACTGCAGTGGCCGGAACTCGATGTTTAGGCGCACCGGCGCACCGGTTTTGCATGCTTATGGTTTGACTCCCAGAACCAAGTTCTACTTTGTGTGTCCAATTATACTACCTCGATAGGCGCTCAATCTGACCCATGAAATTACAAATTAGTCTTTTACTGCTTTCGCTACTAGGCATGCATGCACTGTCTGCTGATGAAATCCGCATCGCTGCCTCGGACTTGCTGGCTCAGTTTATTTCGCCCAGTCTCAAGGCCTATGCGGCAGAAAATAACCAGGTGCTCAAGATCGACGCCATAGGTAGTCTCCCGGCGATGGACCGTTTGAGGTCCGACGAGATTGATCTCGCGATCGTAGCCTTCCCCGAGGGGAGCGACGTTCCGCGGTCAGAATTCAGCGTGTATCCTTTTACTTACGATACGGCAGTTATTGTGGTCAACAGCGGCAACCCGGTCAATGAAATCACCCTGCCGCGGCTGGCTGGTATCTTCGGCAGCAGTGAGGAACTCAATTTTAACACCTGGGGTGAGTTGGGGCTTTCTGGTTGGCGCACCCGTAACATCAAACCACTGGCCGGACCTGCGGAGGACAGTATCTCGCTGGAGTTATTTCGACACGCGGTGCTCTCCGGACGTTCGCTCAAACCAAGTGTCGGGATCATGCGGGATTCTGAAATCGAAGAGGCCATTGCGAGCAGCATCGCATCGATCGGGATCCTTTCCGGATTGCCGAAAAATAAAAATCTCAAAATGTTAATGCTATCTGAAGGGGAGGGCCGGACGGCTTATTGGCCCACCTCCGAAATCATTCACCTGGGCGATTATCCTATTCGTATCGGCTTTTACCTGGTTTACCATCCCCGTGCAGAAAAAAAACTAGAACCGGTCTTGCGCATTCTGCTGGGTGAACAAATGGCCGCGGTATTGAGTAAAAACGATTTGTTCCCGCTCCCGGTTTCCGTGCGCAATCAACTTTTGATCGATCTGAACCTCAAATAATTAGTTTTTTTGTAAATCTGCGTTGACAAACTGATTCCCGTATAGATTTTTCTGTTTCACGCGAGCGTAGCTCAGTTGGTAGAGCACTACCTTGCCAAGGTAGATGTCGAGAGTTCGAACCTCTTCGCTCGCTCCATTTATAAAACCCCTAAGCCTTTGAGGCTTAGGGGTTTTTCTATTTAAAGATTTTCCTTGTATGGGAATTTAAGACCTGAGAATGGGGCCAAATTCGGACCAGTCCGGACTGTTTCGGAAGGAAAATGGTGCTTTTTTAGTGCTTTTTACCTCGAACTGTTTCCCTGGAGTTTACGCTTTTTCCGCTCCTTGCGCACGGCGGCCTCTGTGCAGTTTAGTTTTTCGGCAATCTTGACGTTGCTCATCTCTGCGATCATTCGGACGAATTCCGAATCGGAGGGCCAGGCGATCGTCGGTTGATGGCGCTTCCGCCGCTTCCCGAGACGAGCGACATGATTGTTCGACGGGGCGAGGGCGAAGTAGTCCTCTGCCTCCTGCTTCGTGCAGAGTGTCACGTTGACGTAATTTTGATAAAAAGCCGTCGACGAACGGTGGCCGGACCACTTTCGCACGCGACTGTCGTCTCCGACCAGGGCGAAGGCGTAGGAACAAAAGCTGTGGCGCAGGCAGTTTCTTTTGTAAGAGACACCCGATTCCGTGAAGACAGCTCTCAGCCGTTTGTAGCGGTTAACTTTGTCGATTTTCGCACCCGGGCCGCCGACTGATTCCATCCAGCGCCAAAAGGTCTCCATCAGCCCTTCGATTTTTCGGGGCATCGGCTTGTCCGGCGATTTCCTTTTGGCCACATCGCCACGGATGTCGATGAATCTGTATTTCCAATTCAGGTCATCCTCCTTGATCCGTTCTGACTCGGAAGTCCGGAGGCCGGCGTGAGCCCTTAAAGTAAGCAGCGGAATGATGCCCGGGTCGATCTCTTCGGCGGCTCGGAACACGCGGGTGATCTCGTCGACGGTGAGAATCTCGGGTTCGATCCATTCATCATTCAGCTTCTGAAGTCCGGCAGCCGGCGAAGAATCCGTAAAGCCCTGCTGCGGGGCGGTGCACCATTTGAAAAAGCGATCAAATAGGTTAACCCGGTCATTGTAGGTCGAGATGGCTAAATCCAGGAAGTTGAGATGCTCTTCCAAGTCCGATCGGGTGATCTTTCTGAGCAGCTTGGATCCTAAATCGTCTTTATCGCAGAGAAGCCTGATGGCGGGGGCGTATTTAATCCGCAGGGTATTTTCGGAGACGTAGGTGTCCGAGTTCCCGTCCCCCGAGCTGAGCACTTCGTTCGCACGGCGTTTTTTCTGGGAGGAGTCCATTTTGAGGCTATTCGTAAAATCTTGTGAAGAAAGCGGGTTGGATGTTCAAGAGTGCAATGACATCGAAAGAAGAGCACTATGAACAATTGTTGGGTTTGGGCGACGCCTGGAAGGTATCGGCAGTGATA
>Ga0100402_1002858_pt1 | contig 19181 bp, 14 predicted proteins | sample CryGeyme20150102_FD_80419 | JGI IMG/M metagenome (GOLD analysis project Ga0100402, IMG submission 80419) | Groundwater microbial communities from Crystal Geyser aquifers in Utah, USA - Crystal Geyser metaG 2015-0102 | ecosystem: Environmental > Aquatic > Deep subsurface > Groundwater | place...
ATTACTTAAGCCCAACAAATGCTACTTCCAAAAACAACCCCGGGATTGTGTTTTTCCCCATCCCGGGGCAGTTTTGGAAATCCCGGGGTAGGGATATCCCTCGATTGGTGACAACACATGGCTGCTGGTGCTGTTCTTGGAGTACAGGTACGATTTACAAGGGTTAGGGTTGCAATTGTGTTGTCAAAGAAACCCGACAAAAAATAAACAATCAACAATCAACATGAGAATTCTTTCCCATCATCGTTTTCCATCATTATTCTTTGAACTTTGAAGATGTCACTGCATATCAACAACACCTTCCCTTGTTGCTTTGAATACCTCGTCTTACTTTTTATAATTTTCAGAACAAGAACATTCCCACCCTACTATTTCCTTCCTTCCCATATAGCATAATTAAGAGTAGTCATGTTCAGTCTGCGCAGTCGTTCCCTGTTGACCGTACTACGAGTACAAAAGAGCCAAAAACAACATTCCTTTCACTGGTTGATGGTACAAAATCAGAGATCCATGGTATCGCAAACCCTTAACGTTAACAACGTTGACGACGACGTTCACACACACGACTTTTTGACATCAGAACGAATTTCTCCTATTACTGTCTTTACGGATGATGAACAAATGACGCGAGATACTGTTCGACAATGGGCTCGTGAAGAATTACAACCCTCCGTGGTTCGAAAGATGGACGACGAATCCAAGTTAGATCCTGTCGTTTTAACATCACTCTTTCAACAAGGATTTATGGGAATGGAAATATCAGAAGATCATGGTGGATCAGGATTGAGCTTTACCAGTGCCTGTTTGGCCGTCGAAGAAATATCACGTGTCGATCCATCCGTGGCCATTCTCGTAGATATTCACAATACCCTTACCAATAATGCTGTACGATTTTGGGGTTCACCCGAATTACAATCACAATGGTTGCCACGATTGGCAACAGATTGTCCTTCGAGCTTTTGTTTAAGTGAAGCCGAAAGTGGAAGTGATGCCTTTGCCATGAAAACGACTGCCACGCCCAGTGCCGATGGAAGTTACTATGCACTGAACGGCACCAAATTGTGGATTTCCAATGCTAAGGAAGCAGGAGTCTTTTTAATCTTTGCCAATGCCGATCCTAGCAAGGGATACAAAGGAATTACTGCATTCATGGTCGATGCAAATACGGAAGGTATTACGGTGGGATCTCCCGAAAATAAAATGGGATTAAAAGCATCCTCGACCTGTCCTCTGATTCTGGAAGATGTCAAGGTCGACGCATCGCAAGTGTTGGGAGAGGTTGGACTCGGCTACAAGTATTGCATCAATATTCTCAATGAAGGTCGAATTGGGTAGGTGGTAAATTCATCATGTACTTGCTAGGTCCATAGGTGCCATGTTCTCGCCGTAGCGACTCACTCCAGTATTTTCTATCAATCCTCCCGTCGCCCATTCTTATTAGCATTGCCGCACAACAAGTGGGCATTGCCAAGGGTTGTCTTTACGATATTGCTTTACCGTACATGATGGAACGCAAACAATTCGGATCCAGCATCGGTTCTTTCCAAGGAATGCAACACCAGTATGCACAAATTGCTACGGAAATTCATGCGGCCGAAGTAATGCTGTACAATGCTTGTCGACTCAAAGAAGCGGGATTGCCCTTTGTCAAGGAAGCGAGTATGGTCAAACTCTTTTCGAGTCAAATAGCGGAACGCACGGCTAGCAAAACAATTGAATGGATGGGCGGCATTGGCTTTACCAAGGATTTGTTGGCGGAAAAAATGTACCGCGATTGCAAGGTCGGTTCCATTTACGAAGGAACGTCGAACATTCAACTGCAAACAATAGCCAAACTATTGGCGGTCGAGTACGAATGACCATGTTGGTAAGGCATAATATTGAACAAAAACAAATTAACGTACATACTCAAGTACGTGCAAACAGAAAAAGCAACGAAAAAGTAAATTGTGGTTATAGTAGTCTAGCAGTAGCAGTAGCTGTATTTTCAGCAAAATAGCGTATAGTACTTGGCTTTGTGTAAAAAATGATGTGTTCTCGAGCAATCAAATATAGCATATTCTTCCTTCTCAAATTTTTAGTGACCACAGCCTACAAAGCCACGAGTAAGTCCGGACAAAAACTCTTGTACCACATACAACCAATTGGTCTCGAGTTCTCGTGGCGTCAGAACAAGATCGCTGTCGAAGTCCTCGTCCAACACAAAGGTGGGCCTTCGATATTGGCAGGTGTTGCTGAGAGGCACACTGCAGCAGAGAAATCTTTCTCTCACGTCGGACCCTCCTTTATCCACAATATTTCTCGAATTTTGGGAAAAGGGAATCCTGTTGCCACAACCATCCGCGAAGGAACTAGAAGAAGACGATGATGATGATAGAGAGGTACTGCACCGTTCCATTAAATCATGTTTGTTCATTTGTGTCTCGTCATTATTATAGCAAGTCTCTGCTTCCTTGGCAACTTCATGTAGACGCACTTCCAACGGATGGTGGTGCAAAGGATACGCACTTGAACCACCATATTCGATAGGGATTTGATCGTCGTTTACATATTCTCGCAATTTGGCAAGTGTATTGACCTTCGAGACAATTTCCACGGGCAACGTATCTGGCAAGATCGGTTTGATAGTGGCAAAGACACCGGCTACCCAGAATGGTGCATTAATAATCATGCAGCTGTCAACCATGGCAGGATAGTGCTGCGTAGAGCTGTACACAATTCGCTTCAAAAAGTTAAAGACATCCGCATTCAGCAGATCGATTCCTGCGTCATTGACATCAATCACAATGATGGTAAGACCAAGCCGATCACAAGTGCCCTCAATAGGTTTGGTAGGCAAGCCCAGCAAATCCCAGCTTTGTTTATCCGAATACAAACAGTTGCTAATGTACTCTTGCATAAAGTGATGATGGTCCAACAATTCATCTGTAATCCGAGCATTGGGAATCAACGCCTTTGGATTCATTTGTCCGGGAAACATGTACTCTAAAACCAGTCCCTGTTTGTCGATTCCATGAAAACAGGAGGGATAGTACCGTTTGACGTGATGAAAGAGTTTATTGGGTCGTTGTAAAATTGTATGAATTTGTTGTTCTTGTCGCCACTGTTGACTTGCTTTCCACATTATTTGTGCCTGCCTGTGGTCATTGTCGCAGTATTCTAGATAGTCCAAAGGAATGTTAGCGATGCAGTTTCCAGCAGGGACATAGGCTGGTCGTCCGTCAGCATAGATGCACATTCGATTTCGAAAAATGGCCATTTCATTGTCACTATTTGGAGATGACGATGAAGCTGTTGCTGGCAACAAAAGGGTGGCGTGAGATACACAGTCAAAGAAAGTGTCCTCCTGTTCCTCTTCGGAAATGCCTTCTAAAGATGCTTGCGTCGATCTGTCGCTATCGAGACTTTCCGAACAGCCTCTTGTTTCGGAACAACTGGAAGATACAGAGGTTCCTGTGACAGAATACAGGGAGCTTCCGGTTATAGTCCTGGCTCTCCTATACGCGAACTTTAGCAGGTCGGAGGAGGTAGTCGATAAGCAACTCGAAGGTTCCATCGCATCGTCTTGGCAACGACGCTCTGAAGAAGAGGGGGGCAAGTCCACAGCAAACATTGGCGGTTGGTGGGTGGTACGAAAGGCTACTTAATATAAAAACTCGAATGGTGATGGTGCTGCTGTCACTAGCTGGCGCTATAGCTACTACTAGTGCGAGGTATGGTATGGTTGTTATGGGTTTTTGTTGACATCTAGTCACTAGTAAAACAGTAGTAGCTGCGTAGTGGTACCTGGTACACAGCCGCCATGTTGAAGGACGCTTCCGAGTCACTCTAAATCTGCTATACAGAAATGAGTCCCGTTGACTCATGATTGGGCCCTAAAGTAGTAGAGTACTGCTGGTGGCCTTGTTCTCTACTACTAGCTAGCTACTAGTAGTAGTAGTAGGAGTCCACTTAGATCTGCTACCACGAGCCAGTTAGTAGTAGAGTACGTAGGACTAAAAAAGTAGCTTCTATTGGTACCACTACAAAGCATGGAGAGGATGCATCGTGATGTCTCATGTCTAATCATGTCCAATCAAATAATAGAACCCCTAATTATAACTAGCAGAAAACAGAACCCGCAAGAACTTCGATACTGGTGATCTGTTTGCACATTCCATGCAGATAGATGGGATCATAAATAAATATAATGCACACGAAATCTTAACTCTTAATAATAACAACTCAATAGGAGAGTCAATATTATAAGAGCTCAGTTTTCAAGTATGGAAGCACAGAACTCTTCATCACCACCAGAATTTCAGGACAAGAAGAGACCCGACGACGACAGCCATGATGATCATCATCGTGCGATTTGTCCTTGCTGGACGCGATGCACAACTGTGTTGCACCAATGTATCCTCTATGTCGTGGTCCACCTCGCCTGTTTGGCAGCACGGCGTCCTTACACTGTCATTATGGTAGTGTTGATGATCTCTTTTGTGATGATATCAGTGGGCCTGATCACAAATTTTCGTGTCGTGTTAGATCCGGAAGAATTCTTGATTCCGTTCAACACACCAATAGAGCCACAATTCGACTGGATATTGGAGACCTTTCCAGACGCCTCACAAATTTATTGTACTGTTCTGTTGCATGAACAAGGTAACAACGTGCTTTCTGTCCATACAGCCCGCAAAGCCATGGAGTTGATGGATATTCTACGAACAGTGCCAGAGTACCTTGACATTTGCTCGCAAGGAGATCATGTCGATATCTATGGAAATGCATCGTGTTGGAGTTATGGTGTGACGCGATATTGGGATCACAATATGCAAACATTTGATGCCATGGTGGAGACGGATGAAGATGTCATGATACAAGTTTCGCAGCCAACATTTCCCGGAAATACTCCCGTAGCGCATGATGTTCTCCTTGGAAATTATGAACGCGGGACTCTTGACACAGGAAATGTCACATTGATCAATCGAATTGTGCATGCGGATTCGTACGTCATGAGCTTTTCCTTGCCCGGAGGGGTGCCAGGGGTCGAAGATTTGGAATATATCATTATTGACAAAATCTTACAAGTACGAGAAGAATGGCGCCAACTGCCAAAACCAATCTATATTGAATTGTTAACGCCTAAATCTATTGAAATCGAAGTGGAGCGCGCTATTTGGCAAGATCTTCCCCTGCTACCTGTCGTCTTTCTTATCATGACACAATTTTGCAGCATTTTCTTCTTCAAGTGTGACAAGATCAAATCACGATGGCTGCTAGGTTATGGCGCTGTCATTACCATTGGTTGCTCCATGATGACAGGTTTTGGAATTCTCTTCATTGCCGGAGTCCCAGTGACCAGTATGCTCGTGGTGCTACCTTTTATCATTTTTGGCATAGGCCTGGACGATACGTTCATCATTACTGGGGCATTTTTTCGGACGAGTGAGAATCAGGCCTGCTGGAGCGTGGAAGAACGCGTCAAGGAGTCTTTGAGCGATATAGGACTGAGTGTGACGCTGACGACATTAACAACGATGGCAGCATTTCTCTTGACCAGTATATCGACCATTCGAGCTATTCGATGGCTTGGTTGGTACGCCTTTTTGACTATTTTTGTGGATTTTATCTATCAAATCACTTTCTTCATAGCTCTCCTCGTACTCGATGAACGAAGGATTCTCGCCAATCGCCGCGATGTTTGCTTCTGGGTGGTAGTGCCACCGGAAGAGACTACCAAAGATGGTGAAAAATGCCTTGTTAGCTACAGAAAGGAGGCAAGGACTATCGAAAACCTGGATCATCCAGAGGTATCAGCTATAAAAGTTCTGGAGGATGAGGTTGCGAAGGTTGCAATAGAAAACAAAGGATATTGCAAGGAAATGGGCAAAGGAGACAAAGATGCTCACCATCATACAGTCACCGAAGAGGACACAGAAGAAAACGAAAACGCCGACAAGCAAAACAATTATCAGCTGATAGATCGAATCATGGTTTGGTACTCGAAAACACTGATACCCCGTAAATGGTTCCAAATTTCCGTTTGCACCATCTTTCTGGGGTATTTCGTTCTATGCTGCTACAGTACAACCCAGCTCGAGCAAGATTTCAAGCCAGAAGACTTTATGGCAAGTTAATACTAGTACTGCGCTTAGAAGTGTTCTGTTGCTGGATTTGTATATTTCTCACACACAAAACTACTACTGCCAATATTTAGATGGACGACTCCTTTGTCACTTCCTTTGTGAATTCGCTGAGTCTATATGTCACTGTCGACTACGGTGTGACCGCCTACTTTCGACATGTAAATCAATCCGACTCTGGAATTCAAAACCAAATGAAGTCCTACATTGATGATTTACTTGAAATCGATCACATCGGAGGTGTCAATCCACCCTTTTGTTGGGTTCAAAATTTTCCATTCTTCGAACAACTTTACGCTAATGAGATTGCAAACAAAACTTACAATGAGCAGGTAGCTTACATTCTCTCTATACCATCTATCCGTGAAGTGTACGGATCTGACATAGTCCTTGATTCTGATACAGGCGAAATCATTGCAAGCCGTTGCTTAATCTTTGTCAGCCACATTGATTTCAACGACGTGGAGAATCAGCTCGACTTCTACGAGATGCAAAGCGAGGTCTCACACCGTCAGCCAATTAATAACGAAAGCGGCAGCGATTCAGCTTTTTTCACTTTCGAATACCTGTACTTTGTATGGGAGTTCTACGATGCCATCAATCGAGAGTTGATATTCTCCACAATTGCAGGTTGCGTCGCTGTTGCAGTGATAGGCTTCATCTTGATTCCTCATTGGTCAGCGATTTTCTTTCTGCTTTCCCTCATAGTTATTTTGTATGTGGATGTCTTGGGAACCATACGGCTGATGGGGCTGAATATCAATTCCATGACATTCGTTTGCATCATTGTTAGTGTGGGTCTTCTGGTGGACTTTTTGATGCATGTGCTCCTTCGGTATTATGAGTCTCCGGGAGTAACGAAGTTAGACAAAGTACAATCTACCCTGCAGACGATGGGCGCATCCATCTTTGTTGGAGGAATGTCAACATTTCTGGGTATCCTACCACTTTCAATCGGTGTCAGTATGGTGATGCGGACAGTATTCCTCTGCTTTCTGGCCATGGTCACGCTGGGAGTCGCACATGGTTTGATCTTTCTCCCTGTCTTGCTTACTTTGTTTGGTCCGTTGAATCATGTCCGAGACTTATCCTTATCAACTGGTATCCAAGGGGAATGAAATACTACTACTAGTAGTAGTAGTAGTAGTAGTAGTAGTCATTATTTTTTAGTAGTAGTAGTAGAGTAGTACGTAGTAGTAGTACTACTCCTATTCCAGCCAGTAGTACTAGCTACTACTAGTAGGACTACTACTAAATCCTATCATCACTGCGGTAGTTGTCTACCACTCGTGGTACTCGAGTACTGTACGGAGTAGTTATTAGGCAAGCAGTACTGGTAAACCTTCTCGTTGGAAAATAAGAACATTTTTCATGAATAAAAAATTATTCATTACTAATATGTACTGGTACTTTAAGTAAATAATAACACTTCTTCTTTCGATCTCTCTAGTTCTACTACTAGACTACTGTACCAGGTACAGTACTTACCTGGTAAGCTAATTCTAGTACCAGATACAGTAGTGCGTAGTAGACAGTAGACTCTACTACTGCCTCGCAGTAGGTAGTGTGATTGTTGAGTACTCTACGCGTGTGTTGAGGAGTCGTGGAGGACTCGAGTTGTCTGCTGCACACATGATACGAGTAGACCCTACTATTGTGAAAAAATGAAGTAGTTCTACAGTAGTACTATCTTAAGTACCGCTACGATGATGCTTCATTAATTCTCGTATGTTGACCCTGAAAGTTGGGTAGAACATTCCAGCAGCACCCAACGACATGATACCAGGTACTACTACTAACTACCGGTACTACTATTACAACTGGCTGTGGCTATCATCTCACAAAATCCTGTTTTATTTACAAAAGCGCGCCGAAAAATCAACGTGTGTCGTGTCGCCACCTGCCATCACTCAAGCAAGCTCATTTCTGCAACAGCCAAACTTTACCATGGCACAAAACAATAACCGACAGAGCTCTAGTAGACGAGGCCTGAGAAATAAGCAGAATGTCCACGAGTCCATCAAACTGAGCGGTATTCAGCTGCCCGTCAGTTCCTCTGAATCCTCCAGAAATTTTAACGATTCATGTTATTCAAATGACTCGACCCGAAGCTTTTATACGGACTATGATGATTGCGTGATCGGCGGTGGTGACAGTCGTGGACGTAGCAAGATGCTTCATTCGAAGAAAGGTGTAGGATTGGACATTCATAACGATGTCAGCGGCAGAGACCTTCGCGAACCAACCCTCACTACTTCAAGCAGAAACCTCACGGCCAACACAGGTCTGAGTCAAAGAGGCCTCTCTAGTCGACGAGGACTGCCCTCAAAAGGATATGCAGAGAAGAAGATGAAACAGTCCGTAAGCTTAGCCACAGCCTTATCCAGTAGAGTATTGAATGCCGGTTCTCCCCCATTGTCCCCCCAAAAGAAGTTAAGCACAAACAATTCCAGACGAGGCTTTGAAAGTCCTAAATCCGAGTCTAGCCCCAATGCTCGTAATCATAGGAACAATGCATCAACTAATTCTTTACCTCCTGATCTGATTTCCTTGACCGAGTCTTTCTCCAGCTTTTCCGTTGACCCCTTTTACAGCACAGAATCACCTTACGAGGAAATGCCTAGTCAACGGGAATCAGAGATTCTCACCATGGCCGAAGTAGCAGCAGAAGCCAGAGAAAGCGTCAGAAGTTTTGGTGCTATAGGAGGACGCTCCCATCATTCCCAAGACAGCACGGAACAAATGGAGTTGGAGGTTAGTCCTGGTGTTTTTCTCCCCTTTCGAGGAGCCAAGGAAACGAGAGTAGCGTTGGCCAACAACCTAGCCTTGGAGAGTAAGTGCCTGGACTGTGCCATCAAACTCATATCCGTTTCGGATTGTGAATACGTTGTTTGTCCTGACTGCAATATGGTCAACCCCATTTTCGATAGACCCGCGTCAATAACAAATATCTTGGGAGTTGGCATGGGATTCAAGAAGGATTGGATGGACAATTGAAGCAGAAATGCAGAACACGAGTGGTGTGCAAATGATTAGTGCTTTTTTCAAGATGCGTTTTGTGTAGGTTGGTTAACGAAATTGCCCCCCCCACGTAAATGTTCAGCCTGAGACGTTACACTCGCCAGTATATGAATGAATAGACGAATGGATACATCGTGAAGTGAAACTAATTTCATACATATTTATATTTGCAAATGAAACATTGCTTGCTATTTGGATGCCTGTTACAATAGCATCGCGCCGTCGTCAACTGATACGACTTCATTGCACATTGGATAATTACCCTAGCAAAGTGTTGATGGTAATTCCTGGTGACCGAAGTGTTTTGAACATGCATAATACGGCAGGAAGAACGAAAACGAAGCACACACCCCCAAGCCAGCGACTTTTAAAATTCACTCATATCTTCCGCTAAAAGATCTCAAGCAACTACCGTGTATGTATACATAGTGAAGCATAGTTCAGTTTACTTCTAGCTAAAGTATGTTGGAGGTTTAACCATGCTGAAGGCGGCAGGGTATCATCTTCATCACACGGGAATTCTATCACTTCTTTGGGTGGGTGCTACACCGCAGGCAAATCTAATCGATCCGCATCTCTGTCCAACATCAAATCAAATGCCTCGTCTCCATACGAATCGTCATATTCCGTTTCATCTTCTGTAAGATCATACTTGGAATGCTTCATATCGTAGACATTGTTCACGTATTGACCTTCTGCCACAAAGTCTCCTTCGGTACAAAAGTCAAAATCTTCGTCTTCACAAAAGTCAGCAAAATCATCTTCATTGTCGGATAAATCGTCATCTTCCTCCTCCTCCGCAGAGCCATCTTTGGCACTTCCGTATTGTCTCAATCCAGCCATGAATATATGGTAGGCGTCGTGGTAGGCGTCGTACTCGTCCTCCGCAGCCAATTGCAAGGCTCGCTTGCGAGCCCATTTACTACTGGCAATAGAAAAGAGCTGCAGACTCGTAGAAAGATCACTGCCACCTCCATGCTTGTACTTGCTGTGTTGTTGTTGATGATGATGATAAGCTTGTAATCTCAAAAGTGACCGAACGAAATTTGGAGGTGGACGCTTGAGGAATTTCTTTTCCAATCCACGAAGACTATCGCGATCGTCTTCTTCAAACTGACTATCATCTCCGCCAAGGGCATTTAACGCTTGGACCAATCGTATAGCATCTTCTCGGAAAGATGAAATTTCTGCCGGCTGTTGATCGCATCAGTCATTGTGGAAATAACGAGACGGGTGAGGAGATATTCATTGATTCAAGTGACTTCACATGGGACATGGGATTATCTTTCATCAACATGCTACACAGTTTCTTTCACCTACCGAAAACCATCGTGGATCCTCTTCTTGCTCCTCCTGGTTACCATCACTCTCCTCAGTAATTTGTCGTACGAGAGGATCGGGTAGCACCTCTACATTGTCGTTGAAACTAACGGTCTTGGATGGAATGTCTGCATCTTGCTGCTGCTGCTGCTGCTGCACTTGCTCCTGTGTAGTGTCGAGAAGCTGAGGAGGGGATAATGACACCTCTTCGGTGATCGCTGTGGCTGCTGTCATACGTACGTGGCTACGCTTATCGCTTGTCTATCCTCCGTCAAATAATTTGATTATGGTTGGTCTTGGTGAATAATTTAAATTTATTCTCTGTCAGGTAAGCAAGCAAGCATTACGAACGTCGTCTTGGGGCCAGAGTAGTGTTTGTTCACTCGTTCACTCGTTCACTCGTTCACTCTACGTGGTACCTAAGAGTACGGAAGGAGTAATCTACTAGTAAGTACCTGGTAGACTTTTATGATGTTGTACTGCTGGTATGTTGTACTAGTACTATGGGGAATGTGGCAGAGAAAGAACTCGAAAAGGTGGTCGGGGGGGAACCCCACCCTTTCCAAGAGTCCAGACAATAATATGTGAACCATTTAGTAACTGGTACTAAAAGGTACTCATCGCATTAATGCATTTGAAGTCAATGACCAGTGAAAATATATGAAAAGGTACCTGGTAGTACCATGGTACAGTACTCCGGTATTCCAAACCACCACACTCGTGCAAGATTACCAGGTATTACTAATTAATACCAGAGTGGTAGACTAGTCTAGTCTACTACAGTACCAGTACTCCGAGTAATAACTGGTATACCAGTACCTGGTACCTGGCAGATTCAACCAGCATGCTCTTCGAGTGAAAGGCGAAGCATGTTCTCCGGAGTCTGGGCTAATAATAAGGCCTACTAAAAGTAAGGCCTAAAACAATATGAGTACCAGGTACTAGTCTACTAGTAGTACCGGTATCTAACTTAGCCGAGGCCGCTGACCGAGTGTCGCTTCAAAAGAAAGGAACTCACAATGAGTTTCTTCAAAATTCTTTGGCATTTGGATTATCTGCTCGGTTGTTGTTCGAGTCGGAGGCCAAGAGTGACCAGTGATGTTCTTCGTCCTCTGCTAATGAGATCGACTACTACTACTAGCACTTGTGGCGAATAGGTTTGATGCTCAGAGATCGAAGCTCGCTGCGGGACCAGGTCCCTGTGTTGTGCAGTCTGTAGCCTTGGATCCCCTTGTTACTTGGCTCACAAAGCAGCAACCTTTTTCCGTTGCCGCTGCGCTCCGGCATTATTATTTGATTCTCGCAGTGGAGCGAAAGTAAACCGCTAAACATGTTACTGTGCATTGTGTGCGTCTAAAGTGTTGGTTTTGGAACTTGAAATCCAAATCCTATTATTTCTACTACGGTAGACTACTAGTAGTCTAGTAGTAGTAGCTAGTAGTAGACTACTAGTACCAGGTAGGTACTGTAATCGCTAAATTATAAAATCGCAAACATATTTCTTCCTTAATCAATTGATTAGATGCAATCCTACGGCCAAAAGACATGGCCACGGACAATAAAAAAGTTTGGAATGAAGACCTCGTCCAGGCCTTGATGGCGCGACATCAACAGGCGTGGCAGCAGAAGAAACAAAAGCAGCATCAGTGGCGCAAAGGAGCCGAAACTGTAGAGAGCATTCGCAAAGATATCAAAATCACGTCTACGGGCAAAATCTACAATCTAGATCCCAAGAAGTTCAACAAAACTGTGTATGAAGAATGTGTCAGAATTATTAAGGGAGAAGCAAGAGTCCTGCCAGAAGGGTTTGCCTTTTTGTCGCAAGACGAGCACCGACAAATAGAAGAACATGCCATGATGCCCTACATAGAAAAGCTGGCGAAAGGCAGTGGTGCATACGCCATTCTATTAGCTTTCCACTTGAGCGGAAGAGATACGTTGAGCAAAAACGAGATCATTCGATTGGCGCAGCCTCATTGCAACTCTGAAATGGAAGCGAATTATCACTCGGGCAGAATGTTTGGAGCTTGGAAATCAAAGGATACTCTTGTCAGTCATGGCTTAATCACCGAGCACAAGGCAGGAGTGCGCTACACGCCCGGTGGATTCCGATCGAATGGCAAAAGTACGTATTCCATCAGTTCCGATGGAAAAAGAGCCATTCGACAAATGCGCCAGAAGTGGCCGGATATCAAAGAATCTGTTCAGGCGGATGATGTTTTCGGCGGTGGAGATGATGCCTACACTTTCGGGCCTGTCCAGTCGTTCGTAGGAAGCCAAGTGCGATCTTCAGCTAAGCAAAAGAGCGAAAAGAGCGGCGATGATGGACAAGAGCTAAGAAAATGGATAGACTCTGCTGTAGTAGGACAGCAAAAGGTGTTCAAGGTTGGCAAAGCCAGAAGGCAGTTCTTACACAATCTTTGCGATCAGCTTGAACAAGAGCGTCCAGGACTACGGCTGGAGCACCAATCAGAATCTGTGGCAGGAACTCGCCGAGAGCTCTACGTAACACTCCGCGGCAAGCCATTGAGTGGCGTGCCGATTATTTCGCCGGTACCATCGTCCGTCGCTTCGGTGCCAAGTAAAAAAAGGCCCTATGTCACAGGAAGTGGTCAAAAACTTGGAGGAGCCTCAAAAAAGCCAAGATCTGCTGTCAAAGCAGCGGCCTCTGCGGCTTTAGCGCGATTCGAACAACAGGCTGTCGTGAAATCGGAAAAAAATCACCCCATCACGGAACTCTTGGAGGATAGTGACGACGACTACCGTAATCCCGGGGCCAGGACTGCGGTGAAACTTGATGATAGCGACGACGAAGATCGAAAACCAGCGGCAACAACCAAACAACCTCACAATCTGTTCAACTACAGGGTTGGCGATGAGTGCCTTTTGAAATCAGATGGACGAAGATGTTTGGTAATGCAAGTTCACCGCAGCGGTCATCTCACAGTCGCTCTTCCAGAGGGTGGTGACGAAAAGTTCAACGTTCGAGATATCCAGCCATGCCCAAAGGTCAGCCCGAGCAATACATCATATCACTCAAACAATACTGCAACTCCACAGTCAAATTCTGTCTTCGCTGAGGGAAGCTCCGAGAATGGCTTTGGGTGTATTGATCTGTGTAGTGATGATGACAGCAAATGCACATCCAACAGAAAATTGGCAGCGAGGCAACACGTCGTTACAATGGGTGGTGCAAGCAGCCTTATTATTTATATTGACGACCGAGAACGATCACGAAACCATAAGCCAAGAGAACTCAGAATTGAATTGACAAAAGAACTCCGATCAGGCTCACTGAGGGGTGTATGGCCAAGGAACATGCCGATATCAACTGTGGAGGAATGCAAGCTACATTATGGCGACTTTGCATTCGTGGAGGAGAATAACGCCTCAGTGCGTAGCAGACTCTCCATAACGGTAGAGCGAAAGCGAGTGGCTGATCTAGTACAACGATCTACTTATGGCGCCCACTGGAAACAGTTGACAAGGATGAGAGACAGCTGCCAACATGCTATTATGCTCATTGAAAATGATACGCAGTTTGCAATTCGCTTTGATGCTTACGGAAGCTAATCCATGGAACCCAAAATAGGTCGTCACACTATCGAAAGCGATGCCGACATTTTTCTATTTATCGGTCGAGCCATTCTATCCACAGAACGAATAAAATTTCTGCAGACCATGGACGCCAGAGGAACATTTAGAAGTATTGGCGCAGTAGGATTGATGGCACAGAGCAGTAATAACATGAATCGAGATGCTCCAGAAAAACCTCCGAGTGCTGCAACGGAACAACAGGCATTGTCAGACTTGTTGATTTCTGGTGGTATTCATTGGAAACTGGCGAAAGAGATCGCCTTCCAGTTTGGCAGCGCGTCAGCGCTTAAAGCGGCATTCGATGAGTGTTCTTGTGGATCGGCCAAAGAGGTCATGCTAATTCCAATTCTCAATAATATGGGCGAAGTTAGTGACTGTCCAGGTGACTTGGCACAATGGAGCAGAGCAATTTCATTCGCTTTTAGATCTTCAAAAGACATCCGAGTCGCCAAACGCAGAACCTATCAGGACATAATTGCAGTGGTGGGAAACAATACTTGTGATCCCGCCTTGCTATTGTGCTCCGTTTACACGAATGAAAATGCGGACGCCGCCTTGAATGAAGCTATGGATAGACAGCTAGCTTTAGCAGGGGGTGTCAGTGTAGTAGGCAAACGTCTTGTAAGCGTTGATATTTCACCAGCATTTGGCCCTTGTTTTGCTGAACCGAAGCAGGCTTCATTCTATTCACTGTGCCTTGCTACCAATGATAATCCCTGGTCACTGCCTTCATGTCAGCTGTCAACGTCTTCTCGCGACTTTAGTTCAGGAAAGCTGACAGTATCATTGATAGAAGGCACCAGAGTCGTAGAGGATGTCTCAGAATCAGTCGAGCGAGATTCCAACGCATCGACGGTTGAGATGGCCAAGATTGTGGCAGCTCAGATTGCGAGCATTTGTACTGGCAGCAGCAAAGAGGCAAATCGTCGCATTTTACTGGTGCGAGGTCTGGGCAATGCGTTGGGAATGGCTGCGAAGAAGGCCAACTACCGAGAGGAGACGATTGTCCTCTGCGAAATGGTGTTCGCAGCGCTCATGATGGACCACAATATCGTAGTCCTTCGTGCCATTCGAAAAAAACAAGAAGAGACAAGCATGATTCTGAGGCAACTGGCACTAGCATGCTATCATTTCCAGCTTTTGCAGCACGAGGTCGTTCATAGCGATCTTACATAGTGGGTTGGTTGCAAGTGTGGATTCAAGTATAAATAATAAGCAATATGAATGGAGCATTTCACGACGACTCAAATGTATACAGAATTCAGAAACGTAATTGCTCGGAAATTCAATTATTTTTTCTTTCTATTTATTATCTCGCAGCAGCATCCTTGATAGCCGCATGCAAGAGCTCATCCATGATTTGATACGATGGTCGGATGGGAAAGGATCCTAAGAACTTGGGTATGGCGTTCTTTTTTGCACTACCGTGGGATAGTTTGGACCAAAAAAGACACCAATCGAAAGGCCACGCTTTCAATAAGGACAGCTTTTGTCCCCTGACTACAAACTGATCTACCGCATAGGTAGTTTCGTATCGATCCAAAATTTCCGTTTGCGCTTGTTCGGCTGCGAACAGACCAAAACTACTAGCATCTCGCCATGCCGGATTGACCAACAAAAAGAGCCGATGTTGTACATGTTCTGCCATTTCTGATGCTTCATCAATATCGTCTCTTTCACCACCATTACTGCTGCTCACTTTGGCAGGCAGCTGACCTTCAATGGTTTGAATTATATAGCGATAGTATCCATCAGTATTGGGCTGCAATAGAGCTTGTGCATCTCCTAAAGATCCGACTGAACACTCGGCAGTCAACAAGGCAGATCCATCAAAATCCAACAAACCTTGCTCGATGATTCGAGGTACCAATCCCGTCTGTGACATGCTCGTATCGGGCAAAGTTTCAACGCGCTGTAGCAATTGTCGCACGAGAGGACTCAAATATCGCAAGGTCTCTTGTGGACCACCTTGCCATCCAATGGCTCGATCTGCCACAAAGGCTTCTTCTGAATCACTGTACATGGCTTCGCTGAGAGGCAACCGAATTGACTGCAAATGGATGTGGTCATCGAGAAAGGCCGTGCTGATGGCAGTGGCAGCTTGCTTGATCAGACCATCCTGAGACGTCGGAAGAAAGACAGGAGGAGGATCGGAAGATACAGCAGCAAGTCCCTTGACAGAAGATATTCCAAGGATGACAAGGATCACTCGTAGTATGGTTGTGATCGTTCGCTTCATTTTGTCAATCCATCGGAATATCTCAACATCTCAACCACTCTTACCTGCGGTACGAACGAACATTCGTTGTTTGTTAATAACGCACCAGAGGAAAATTAAATGAATCGGAGTAGACCTAGAAAATGCTGTATAGAGTAGAGACACTAAAAAGCAAAAAGATTTCAAACGATCTGCTTTTATCCTCAACTCTAAAGCATCATTAATGTTTTTGTAATTACACGGGTTTGATGTACACTATTATCTTCTTCTAAAGCAATCCGAGTAGTCTACCTCTAGACTAATAAATGCCTGTGGTACTAGCTAGAGTAGACCCCTACTAGCTACCACGTACTAGACTAGATTAGTACTTGACATCCAAGGATAATGATTATTATTTCAGAGGATTCCACAGTACAGTCCCCATCAATCGACTGTCGGATTTCGTTGCAGTTTACTTACTAGGTACACTTGCTTGCTCTCATTACCCTCGCGGAAATGATTTCCATATTGCACCCCATAGAAAGGATAAGGAAACTTCCGCGATTGTTCATTGCTGGAACTATTTTTGCCATGCCGTTTGGTTCCCTTCCTCGAGCTACTACTACTACTGCTAGTGCAAGATGCTACGGCTTTGTTTCGCTTCATCGCAACAGGAGGTGGGAAAAGCGCACGAGAAACATTCGTTGCTACAGCACAGCCTCCCATGTAGAGAATGGCGTTCTACCAGCATCTCGGATAGGGTTAGATCCCCGTTCCAACAAACGACACTGTCCTTTGGTGTACCACGAAGACTACTCCTTTGCTGATTGGCCGCCTGAGCATACCTTTCCCATGAATAAATTTGAGCGTCTGGCAAATGCTATTTTAACGTCACCAATAACAGATCTTAACGACGATCCATTAGTTCTGGATCCGTCACATTTTTTTCGTCCCCTAGACTACACATCCACCAACCTTGCAACCATTCAAAAATGGCTCTGTGGTCCACTGAATGCGACCTTTGTCGATCGTTTCCTTCAAGGTCGGCTCACCGCCGAGGAAGTCCGGTTGATTGGCTTTCGGGAACAAACATATCGTCCAGAGTTGATTCGCAGAACCGTACTGGAACTAGCTGGTACGCTCTTGACAGCGCACTTGGCTTGCCAATACGGTGTTGCGGCCAATTTGGCGGGTGGTACACACCACGCTCATCATGAAATGGGGGCTGGTTATACCATTTTGAACGATTTAGTAGTGACAGCTCATCAGATGACGACGACGACAACGACGACAAATTCTCCTGGTTCAACGACGTCAATATCTCTAGGAAACAACAGTGCATCCGTACTACAGCGAGTCTTGGTTATAGATTGCGATGTTCATCAAGGGGATGGAACAGCGCGTTGCATGCAAGAAATTCCAAGTTTAAGTGGGAAACTGTTCACCTTGAGCCTGCATTGTGAATCCAATTACCCTCATCCCAAGGCTCGTTCAACATTTGATGTTGGCTTGCCCGACAAAATGAAAGACGAAGCCTATCTAAAAGTTTTACATGAGAGTGTCGATCATGCCATAACGAAGGTTCAACCAGATTTGGTCTTGTACGATGCAGGCGTCGACGTTTACCGTCACGATAAACTGGGACGTTTGCATGTGAGTGAAGAGGGTATTCGAAAACGAGATCGATACGTACTAGAAGCCTGTGTCAGTCGAAACATTCCCGTTGCCGCGGTGATTGGTGGCGGTTACGATTCAGACGAGGACGCGTTGGCACGCCGACATGCCATTTTACACGAAGAATGCTCAAAAGTATGGAGGGAACGGAAAATGTGGAAAAAATAAACAAACATTGGAAAAAGGGTGTGTCTCGACAAAAGAATACTTGCGTTCCTGTCACCTCGGAAGACATAAAGTTGGGCCAGTATCGAGAGCCAGCAGGCAGCTAGCTAGCTCGTAGTATGGAAAAGGAAGTGGCACGTCCTACCACGATCAGAATGGGTGGATAAGTTGGTATTCGAGTCCTCGTTCTATCTCACAACGAACACAAGGTTCCCGAGGTTGTTGGTCTCAAACGCGAAACCAATTTTTTTTTAAGAAATGGGGAAATTTTAGTTAAGACTATCAATCTCACAGGCGCCCGCTCCGCGGAAAGCATCAGTAGCGGGTTTCGTCCGCGATAGGAAACAAATCACTACTAAAAGTCAGACCTATCACGTCAAGTCTAGTTCAGACTACACTGGGGCCTTCGAGTCCTCGTTCTATCTTACAACGAAAACAAGGTTTCCCAGGTTGTTGGTTTCAAACGCGATTTTTTTTAAAGAAATGGGGAAATTTTAGTTGAGACTATCAACCTCACACGCGCTCACTCCATGGGAAGCATCAGTAGCGGTCGTCCGCGATAGGAAACAAGCCACTACTAAAAGTCAGACCTATCACATCAAGTCTAGTTCAGACTACACTGGGGACACGGGATCGGCAAGCAAGAGGTGCAGAAACCAAATAGTCCTGGCTCACCGACCAATCTATACAGCCTTAGATCGTGTCAGCTATGCTCTCAGGCTGTCTATCTGCTGCTCAATATTGTCGGCATTTTCATTTTCATTCTCGGCAAAGTTGTACTCCCTGCAGGTTTGTGTGCGTGTAACTGACTTCCAGTGCTATGGCGTTGGCCTTGGGGATACCAATCCCCGACCAGTGGCGACAATGACTGTTAACGTTCTTGGAAGGTCTCTATACTGTGTATTCACAAGCCACTTCCCAGCAATATCAAGGTGAGCGAACACTGTGTGTTAGAATCCGATGTGTTGTCACCAATCGAGGGATATCCCTACCCCGGGATTTCCAAAACTGCCCCGGGATGGGGAAAAACACAATCCCGGGGTTGTTTTTGGAAGTAGCATTTGTTGGGCTTAAGTAATATG
>Ga0100402_1002861_pt1 | contig 19173 bp, 18 predicted proteins | sample CryGeyme20150102_FD_80419 | JGI IMG/M metagenome (GOLD analysis project Ga0100402, IMG submission 80419) | Groundwater microbial communities from Crystal Geyser aquifers in Utah, USA - Crystal Geyser metaG 2015-0102 | ecosystem: Environmental > Aquatic > Deep subsurface > Groundwater | place...
GGCTTTTATGCAGGCCTAAAGCCAGATTTGATTCGTCTGATTCCCTCCAACGCCATTGTTTTCATAGTCTACTAGATTCTTAAAAAACATCTATGATTATACTCTATTTTTATTATCAAGCCTCTATCATATACTTTGCCTTAGTTGTTAGCCCTAGCAGTCTCAAGCAACTTTTTAAACAAATTTCAATAATTCTTTGGTGTAGAATTGGAGTTAACTGTTTTGTAATACGCTGAAAGTTTTCAACCAAAATATAGGAAAAATATCAAAGAAAACTGCTATGAACCTCTTTTGGAAAGGGCTCAAAACCTTTTGAACAGAGCCGTTCTTGGTGAAATACTTTTCTTCTTGGTGTATTTTTCTTTGCTATTAATAGTGATGCTCTCCTTAGAAGAGGGTTTGGAAGTGTCTATTTTGTTGCTGGCCTTTGTTGAGTTAAGCAAAGTTTTCCGACTTGACTTCTACCAGATTTTCTGATTCTTCTTTCTCAAATAATCGACGATTATTCCGAGATCCTTTTTACTTTCCTCCAGCTCTGCTCTTAACTCTGAAACTTATCCTTCTAATACTTGATTCATCTCATCCTTTTTTTATATCTCCTTTACCAGATTGTCCCTCACTTTTTGAAATTTGGAAGTCAGCTGCTTTTGAGCCATTTCGATTTATTGGATTTTCTTCTGAATATTTTTGAATACAGCCGTTTGGGTCGATTGAAGAAAATTCTGACTGGATATAGATTGTATTGAATCGAGCTGTAACACTTTAGAATCGTTTTTAGTACTTGCTCCTTCGTTGGCTTTTTATTTTCTGTACGATTATGGCTTGGAATTCACAGAAATCGAGCTTATTAAGCTTTCCATCATAATATTATAAATCAGCGTTAAACGGGTCAAATAAAGTAAAACAATCACCTCTTGAGCCATATCAATTTTTCGTTTCATCGGGCAAAGATATTGCATCTTCTTGCATGATATCTGTTGGGGTTGACTGTACTTTCCCTGGCAGTCTATCGATAGCCTATAGCTATTATTTAATCATTGATATTTTTTGTTAGGTGACTCTACGTTATTATGTGATCTTTTCAACCACTTCTTTGCAATGAATGTGCTCAATCTACAATTTCTAATATTTCTTCTTCAAATTGTCTAGCTATTTGTTTGTTCTGTCCAAATTATTGAATGCTGCCTCTTTCTATAAATTCTTCTTCAAAATTTCGTTCTCAATCAAAAGATATTTTTTCTCAATCATAGACTTATCGCTTGATAAATTTTAGATGAGATTTCGTAGAACTACTTCATTTTATTTCAAATACTCGTAATCTTCGCTTATGAAGATAAGTTCTTTGTTTTTTCGAAGTAGCTCACCAAAAATGACCTGGAGGAGGTTGTAGAGTTCTCCAATCTAGTGATACATGTATCGAGACAAGCAGTAGAGCTGAGCAGTCCATTACAGTTGTCCAGATTTGCCTTGTCGATACTGTGTCAAATCCTACTTCAGCTCCTGTAGCTGTCGTTCCATATTTTCACGAAAATATTGAAGATCCTCAGGCATGGAGAGATGAAGAATATTTTTGAAAGTACTCTATATCTTTTGCTCTACCTTCTTGAACTATTCTTCATTTTTCAGAGCATTTAAGTTGAACTTATGATCTTATTTTTTCTCATTAGTTTTGATATTTTTCTACGAGTTGAACCAATTTTTCCAGCTTAGTCTTCCTTGTTTTTATTTATCTTCCTGAATATCTTTTTTGCTGAGCTACACCTGCTATTCTTGCAGAAAAGGAAGTATATAGGTCGCAGGTTTAATTCTAAAGTGGAGATACTTGAATGCATTAGTTTTAATGTTTTCGTTGGGAAACAGTTCAAAAATTTTCTCATAAATTTTGGCATTTCTGACCCACTGATTTTGTTGTTTCTCTTGTAGGCGTTTAAAATGAGAAAAAAAGAGTTGAGGTAGTTATTTTTTGAGGGTCTTGTAATAGAACCTGCTGCTTTTGTACAAGGGAACAATATCTTTGATAGACAAATAATTTAGAATTTTCTGCTTGAGCTTCCCATAGTAAAAAATATATTCCAGCTTCAGGTGATCAAGGTCGACTATTTTTTTCTTCTCCGCTGTATCAAGATCATCTGTCAAAAATTTATACTTCAGCTCAATTTAAGCTTGCCTGGATGCCAAATGCTTGTTGGAGGTTACTATAGCCTATATCTAAGCCTGTAAATCAGAATTTTTATCTTCTAACGAAACTATTTGTGATTTTGCTTGATTTATTGACTATTTAAGTTGTTGATTCTCAGTTTGTAAGACTTCAATTTGTAGCTAATACTATTTTTCTTACCTTTCTTTTTCTTCATATATTTGTGTCACTTGTTGACTGTGGCTCTCCTGGAGGTTACCGATGATGTTCTGATGATTTCCTAGCATGTTTTTGAACTTTTAGTGCTCAAGTAGCTGCTACTTAACCTCATCATATTCCCCTCTTAGTTGCTCAATGATACTCATCAGACCTTCAATTGTACTGATAAGCTCTTCTAATGTTCTTTTGAGCATATTTTCATCCTAACTGACTTCGTACTTTGTTTTGAAAATATCCTCAGATGCCAAAAATTGTTTGGTTAGATCTCGAATATGTTTATCTATTTCGATTCTGAGCTGTTTGATGGTTTTTTACTCATCCTCGTCTTCATTCGCATGTTTAGATATAAACTAAAATTTTCCCTTCCCTTTCAGGTAATTCCACATGAATTGCCTTGATTAATAGATTATTATATTCAGAGGATCTAATGATATATGCTAAGGAAATCAATCAGAATAGCAACTGGGTATCCACAACTCTGTAGATAGTCTACCTTCCGTTAAACAGGGGGCTCAAAACAAGTTCCACTGGAGTAGTGTTGACGTCAGACTCCTCAACTAATCTGTTGACGAAGTTATCGTAGTGTTCCTTGTAGTCAACAGTGTTTCTGCCATAGATTTTGCTTGGTTCAAGGTCAGGTAAAAATTCGATTCCTCTTCCGTCAAAAGTATAAACATAGGCATTAATGACCTATCCGTTGAGAGAATCGTCACTAAGGAGGAGATGGATGCTGTAAATATATTCTCCTGTCTCGGATTCCTTGCTCTTTTCAGTGTTATTATCTCTGTCGTATTTTTTGAGGGCAGCATCAAAAGAAGTGCAAACATCCATGACTTCACAAGTAACGCGAACTTCGTCCTTATGGTCATCTACATAAATTTTCAGTTACCTTTGGAGAACAGTTCCTTCAGGCTCATCTTCTTGATCTTTTTCGAGGCAGCAACCACTTTGGTCTCAATTCTGGCTCTTTTGGATTTCTTTACGGTGGTATCAGGAGTTGCAGAGAGCTTTTCCCATTCTTTGGAGTCATAGGAGAGCATCCAAGATGAGATCTCAATGAAAAAGGTGTAGTCATTGCCAGTGAGGTTGCAGATTTTGTCCTCCCACTTGTAGTCAGCAACACTTCTAATTTTGTAGACTCCAGGATTGATACTTCTGGTGTAGTTAAGAAGGAACTCATCCTTATCATTGGTAAGTCTCACTCTGTAGTGGTTTTGTAATTCAACAGTTTCGATGACTCTGAGGATCATGTCGAAGTCTGAGGAAGTCAATTTTTGTGCAGTTTTTTTGCCTTCCTTGAAGAGAACAGGAACTTTATGCTTGCTGAAGTATGTCTTGGAAAAGGCTCTAAGAGCATTGATTGAGTTCAAGATTTTGCCATCTTCATCGTCAAGTCCTACTTTTTTGTCGATGGGACTATAGTTGTTGGTGTCAGGTCTGCCACTAAAAATTCTGAAATATGACTCATCATTCTTATAAACCTTTTTGGCCTGCAGCTTGTCATTGTACAGCTCGAACTTGAAATTATTCAAGAAGATGATGTCACCAATTTTAAGGTTGAGGGTAAGATCTTCTTTTTGGTTGCTCCAGATGTAGACTTGGAGGGGTTCATTCTGGTTGGAAGCGTCGATGATTTTGAGTTTTTGGGTGAAGTCTCTGTTCTTTTCGTATCTGTAGGCACCTGATGCGTCGACGATGAGTCCGATGGTGGAGTGGAGCTTGTCTTACTGTCGGGATTGCTTATCTTTTTCATGTTCTTTTCTGGCTTGCAGGAGGGAGAGAATCTGCCTGTCTTTGTGCATAATTCTTGAGAAATATATTGTAAGTGGATTTGAGCGGGACACTAACAATTGATTTTCATCCAATCATAATACAGCATTCAATATAGTCTATCAATTAAGTTTAATCATGCTTCCGTTCATATATTACTACCCAATCACAAACCAATAGCTATATCTTTTACCCATCCATAGAATTAGAAATAACTAACATTCGATAAGACTATTCTATCGCTCTATCTTGTCTTGAGTCTCTAGCAGCTTTTTTTTGGAGTTTTTCTGGTTCAATAATTCAGCACTGTACTATTTCTCTATTTAGATTTTTTTCCTCTATATTTCGAAAGCGATCTCATCATGTCTCGTTAAGAAAGTGGAAGCAAAAAAAGAAAAATGAGCTATTAGTCATAGTGCTGAGCACCCTGGGCTAAGCTGAGTTAAGCAAAAAAATAATAAAGTGATATTTTGAAGGCATTTTTGGGTTCAATCATTGTCTGATTTCAGTTGGGATTTCCTTGAACTTCACGTCAATCTTTGAGTAATCAACCATGAAGTGTTTTTCTCCCTGAATGAGGGCATCTTCGAAGGAAGTTCCGATAAGTTCCTGGGCCATAACTCCTTAGTATCGTGTTGTGGGGTCACCAATATAGCAGAAGGAATAAATTTTTATTCCTGAGGGACTCTTTCTCAAATATCTGACATCAGTTTTCAGGCGAGCATCGCTATAATACCCTCCATACCCTCCATACCCTCCATACCCTCCATACCCTCCATACCCTCCATATCCTCCAACTCCATATCCTCCATACCCATAATACTGGTCATGGTTTTAGATGATCGTAAGACCTAGGATCACGAAGAAGATGGTAAAGAGAAGAGCAGTGAATTTACTCATTCAATAAAAATAAAAACAATCAATACCTAATATAGTACACTTCTATGATGGTATTAGTCAAATACACTTACTAAACTTGCTCATTGATTTCTGATGCTTTGCTATTAGAGTATGATAATATGATAATATATGATAGATATAACTATACCGAGGAGCATTCACAACATTTCTGCCATTCTGTTTTATATTGTTAGTGATATTGTGTTCTGTAATAATGTAACAGTTGGCTTTATCATTATACGATTTTTGTTAATTTTATTTAAGAGATCTCCAGCCTATTTATAGTCAATTGATATGTACCACCAATAAAACAATTCTCCACCCAGAAATTACGGAGGAAATATCTCCCTCAATGGACCCTCAGGACAGTTCTCCTCTAATGGCCCCCAACTCTCCTACCAAGGTCAGCAGCCTCAGTTGGGAATTGGACAACAACATCAACAAAATAGCACCTCTTTCAACAGCTCCCTCGGAGGACAAGGAGCCTCGCTGAGCCTCAATGGGCCTGGACAATACTCGCCATAGCTGCATCAACACTCTAACTCTAATCAATTCTCAGGACAAGGACCTCAGATCAATGCTAACCTTGGTGCAAATCACCAATAATTCGGAGGTCCCAGCCAATTTTCAAGTCAAGGAAACTTCTCAGGACAAGGACCTGAATTCAACGCAAATTTCAATGGGCCTCAAGGTCAATACGGTATTAATGGTCCTGAAGGAAATTACAATATGGGCATGAATCATCAAGATAATTATGATTCAGGCATGCTTCCCACCACTTCGGAAGGAATCAGGCAATTCATCACAAAAAGACCATACACTCAAACTCTTGACTTTGAAGATATCACTTACTCACTCATTCCCAAAAAACAAAAATCGTTTGTGATGACTCATGAAAGATTTTTGCTTCTTAAGGGTATTGAAATACTTGGATACGCCAGATAATTCCCTTCCAATCAACATCTTCCATTCAATTCTCTAGCTGAAGTTCCCGCTCCAAAAACTGTTGTTCCTCTCTCAGGAATTGACAAGGTATAAGTATTGGAGGATAAGTTAGTTGTGACTCATGCTGACCAGCAAAAAACTGTTTGGGAGTTCATTTGCCCTTCCAAGAGATGTGCCATCGAGTGGCAGACTAAAATAAAGGAGGCTATCGATCTCTTCAGAGAATTCCAGAGCAGTGGCTTCCAAACCACAACTGAATTCTACAGATTCAAGAAAGGAGGCCTCGGAAGTGGCAATCACTTCCAATCTTCCCCTCCTCCCATCGAATCTCCTCCCAGAGATTTCCCTAGACTTGACCCCACTCCTCCTCCTCAAAATAATTTCAACTTTAGAGTTAACCATGATGATGAAGTTAGCCGAAGTGTTTATGATAACTCAGGACCCAAGGTGAGCCCTACAAAGTTTAACTCTGACATCAACTACAACAATCAATTTTCTCCTGTGAAGAATCAATACTAAGTTAACTATCAGCTTAACCAACATTCTCCTCAGCAGCAAGGCCTAAACGTGAATGCCAACTATCAAGGAAGCGTTGGTGGAAGTACATACGGAAGCAGTGGAAGAAGTTACACTGTCAGTAGCTCAAGCTCTTTGGGCAGATACCCCATGGGCATGCCCTTGGGAGGCCAGCAACCTGTCTTGCAGAGAGGATATTCTAACAATCAACAGAGCTCAAACCTAGTCAACGTCAACAATACTGGTGCAAGCTTCAACAACATCCCTAATTATCAGAACAACAGAAACTATTGATTGTCCATCATTTATCATCATTAATAGCATAATTATGAGAATTAAGTCATCCAATAAAATTATCTACCTCAATAAAATATCAGTCTTAAGCTATGGACACACATCACTCCGGAAACAATCGTCTATATGGAAATCCTAATCAGTTTTCGCATCAAGGAAACTATTCAGGGCAGCAGCAGTAGTTCAATGTCAATCTAAACAATCAGCAAGGACAATATGGAATGAATCAACAGAACCATTTTGACTCAGGAATGATGCCAACTACTCCTCAAGGAATCAGAGAGCAAATTAGAAAAGGACCATACACTCAAACTCTTGACTATGAAGATCTTACCTACTCACTCATTCCCAAAAAAATGAAGACAATGTGTATGACTCATGAAAGATTCCTCCTTCTCAAAGGTATATAAATATTTGGCTATGCTCGAGAATTACCTGTAAATCAAAATTTACCCTTCCACTCCTTAGCTGATGTTCCTGCTCCTAAAACTGTCATTCCTCTTTCTGGTATCAACAACGTTGAGGTGAGAGAAGAAAGATTGATTGTGATACATGCTGATCAGGAAAAAACAGTTTGGGATTTCCACTGCCCCACAAAAAAATGCGCTATCGAATGGCATCAGAAACTCATGGCGGCTATGGATTTGCTGAGATAATTTCAGAACAGTGGGTTCCAATCGACAGCTGAATTTTATCGGTTCAAGAAGGGTGGTGTTTCACACTTCCAAACTTCTCCTCCACCTCAGTTCTAAAATCGTCCCATCGAAGCCCCTAGACTTGATCCCACACCTCCTCCTCGAAATTTCTCTAATTATCATGATGATGAAGTGAGCAGGAGTATTTTCAATTCAGGACCCAAAGCTAGTCCTAACCAATTCTCAACATTCAAATCTGATACAAACACTAGCGACTATTACTCTCCTGTCATCAAGCCTAAGGAAATCTACAACTAGCAGAACAATCAGCAGGTACCACAGCTAGACCTTGGCAGCAAATGTAGCCATTGTGGAAGTACTATTGGTAGTCAAAGGACCTACGATCTGAGTCACTTAAACTCATCAGGCAGATATCCCAAAGACAGTGAAATAGGAGGACGAAGATTACTTTTAGAGAGAGGATACTCCAATGGAAAGCTTCACAATAACATGGGAAACATGAATTTTGGAAGCTTCGGAAGCCACAACAGCAACCTAAATTATCAGAATAACAGGCACTTTTGATGAATCAACCTTTTGATTTCTTAAACTATCAATCACAACATACAGCAATATTGTTGAAAACATTTTTTATTAAAGAGTTTCAATAAAATTATCTTTATTTATCAATATCTCAAGTATCATGGATCCTAACTACTCTTACCAGACTCCTCAAAGATTTCCCAATGACATCAATGCCTCCAGAGGACCTCAAATGAATCTCAGTGTTCAGCCTCCCAATGGCCAGTTCAACCTACAAGCCTCATCCAACCAACAGCCAGGACAGAGTTACAATTTGAACGTTCAAGGACCCTCCTTCAATAATGGTCCAGATAACATGGAAGTTTCAGAAAGACCTCCTTTCTCTTCCGAATAAATAAAATCATACATCAGGAAATATCCCTACACTCAGACCATTATGGGAGAGTAAATTACTTATTCGGTTCTTCCAAAAAAGCAGCAAACATTCGTCATGACTCATGATAGATTCCTGCTCCTCAAAGGTACTGAAGTCATCGGTTATGCTCGATAATTTCCTGCCCAAGCGGAGCTACCTTTCCGCTCACTTGAGCAAGTGCCAGCCCCCAAAGTAGCCACTCCCATCAGCGATATAGAGAAAGTTAATGTGGAAGACGTGAGACTGTTCATTCATTTTTCTGGATAGTCCAAGACGATTTGGGAATTTCAATGTCCCACCAAAAAGTGTGCAATGAAGTGGGCCCAGAAAATTGAAGAAAAAATGATGCAAGTCGGTCGTGGGTTCAGTAACAGATTCGGATAGATTGATTCTCCAACCAGAAGAGAAAACGTGAATCACATTAACACTTTCTTGAATTCTAATAACGATCTGCCTAATCAGAATGCCAGCATCAACTTCAATGCCAACTTAGGAGCCAGTCAACAAGGAAATTTCAACAGATAAGCAAACATTAATAATTTAGGACAGACAACATTCAATCCTAATTTTAATGCAGGTCAATCAATTGATAACAACAAAAGTGTATTCGAGAATAGAAGAGATCCTATTCTCATCGAAAATAGTCCTCCTTCTCATCACAATACTCCCAATTTGAACATGAACTCAACCAGCAACAACTTTTCTCATACAACTCAGCCCAATAGCTGGAACGTCGATAACAACTATACAAGTGGAAGTTTTGGAGTCAATGCTAACTTCAACAATGGAAACATGACATTTAGTAATGCCAATACTCTCGGCAGTAATATCAACCATGTCAATGACAAAAATTATTTTGAAGGAGCACATATGTCGAAGGTAGAAGATTTCATTGCTAGTCGTCGCTTGGAGAGGTCAGGATATGAGCCTAAACTGCTACGATCGAACAGTGTTAGCAAACTTAATACAATGGAAAAATAAAACATCAGAAGAGACCTGATGAAAATGAGAAGAAACTGGATCTAGGAGCTTTTGGGGGGACAGGAAGAAGTTTAATTGCTCATTGATTTCAAAATGTATGTCCAAGCACTTGCATCAGTTATCGTAACCGAACTCTATGTTGCCCAGAACGAAAAGATTTTCCCAGCTCAGCAGATCAACCATTAATATGCATCATTTGTCTTAGACGACGTATACCTTGAACTCTACTTTTTTCATGAAGGAATTGAGGACAAACATCCTAGATTTATGCAGGCTGCACTTGAGTTCAAGAATCTTGATTATCTTTTATCAGTAACTCGCAATGAAGGTAGCCTTAAAGTTCCCTTTATGATGCTGTTCGAGTATAAGGGATTCTTGGGAATGGCTAGAACCAGATTGCCTGAAGATAGTCCCATTCGCAACAGATAATGCTACAACCAAATTAAAGTCAGAGACTTTGAATAAACTTCTAGAATCAGCGCTGACACTCTGCTCAACTAAAATACATGCAAGATAGTCTCTTACTATAGACGGACCCCGATCTCCACAACTTCTTTCAATAACGGTAATGTTTACTTTGTTGAGAGACTTCTCTAACTTCTTCCCCTTGAGAAGGAGGTTAGCAATCAAACTTAAGTTTTAAGGCCTGAGCTTTTGCAGGAAAGTGCCTTTGATAATACAGTATTCAGGAACAAGTACAGCACTGTGAAAATGGACGCAGTTGGACAATTGATAGATCAAAAAATCAATCAGCTGATCAAGTTTGTTGAAAATGAATAATAGTATTTCACAAATTCTAGAGAACTTGAAGAAATGATTCACTTGAGTGGTCTAAACATGAGACATTTAGGAATCATGTACCAAAGAACAAGACTTAATTGGTTCAAAAGAATTATTCAAGCTTAAATTGTGGCTCGTTCTCTCAAAAATCTGTTTAGAAGAGATATACAAAATTGTGTGATGATTCAAACCGAAAGAAACAAAAGTCGGGAAAGACAAGAGGATTACGAAAAGAGAAGAGTCATTAGTTTCTTGAATGTTGTCTTTGGAAACACTCAAGATACTGCTCAACTCTGGAAGAGAATCAATAGAGTTTGCCAATAAAGATTTGGAATCGCAGTCTCAGAAGCTGATATTACTGGAGCCAATGTTCCTTTCCTAATGCAAGCTCTTCAAACTCACCTGAAAATAGTGCTTAATGACAGTATTCATCGAAAGAGACACTTTGAGTCAGCTCAAACTTTCGACCCAAACGATTTCAAGAGGTTCGAATTTGATACAAACATCTATAGCTTGGATTTCACTGATTTATTCGAAGAGATAGAAGAATGTCTCGATTTCAACACCCCAGAATCTTTCTACAACCTCAGTTCTATACTGATCAAGGAAACAAGTAACAGGGTTCCCGTCATTGATATGCTTAGGAAACATCCGATTCATGAAAGAATCAGTTAATTCTTGCTGAATTTCACATCTCCTGAAGAAAGCAAAGAGCTCTATTCAAGAATGGAAATTGATGCCAAACCAAGCAAGTTCCTTTACTAAAGCAAACTTGCAGAAATCAAATGGTACCTTAAGTCAAATCGACACGATTTACTACAGCATCCTGCTTCTTTCATATACGAACACGGTAGAAGATGGTTGGGATAAATTCATCCTCTCTTCACTCAGGTCAGCAGATTGATTGCATCATACTTTTCTGATAACACCCAGCAGTTCCAGCTCGCTCTGAAATATGCTCAAGATTCCCTTGAGATGCAGCGAAGGATCTTCGGTGGAGACAGTGAAGCTTTGTGGAAAGACTACTTCTTACTTGGAAAGATCTACTTCATGAACAAAAATATTGAACAAGCCATGAAGTACCTTTACAAATCGAGATAAATGGTTAGATTGCAAGATGTTAGTGACTATGAAACTTTCTCAGAGCTCAACATTCTCCTTTGTAAAGGACATTATGGAGCCAGGCGTTACAAAGAAGCATTCAATACAGCAAAGGAGCTCTATACAATGCTCAGAAATCACAGATAATAAAAATCTCTTAGCTTCCTTTTGGAAAGTGTGGGTTGGATGAGACAAGTGCTTGATATCACTCAAGATCATCAGCAATTCTTCCACTTTTTAGAGACTGACTTTTCAAACTTGATCAAAGTGTTTGCCTAGTATCCTTCCCTCTTGATTTTGGCTATCAGAACAGTGGCCTTACCAACTCTTAAGAACGCCATAGCTAAAAGTAGAAATGGAATGAGGATCAGGAGTATGATGGAAGAGCTTTCAAAATTAACTCAAGCTTCTCAATCAACTTTATCCAACTATCTCAAAGATAAGATCATTGCAGGCACTTATCCTCGAAATTTCCTTCTTCAACTGAAAGACCTTGACAACATAGTTGAGGAAGTTTATCAGACAAACAATCTTCAACGTTGGAAATCTTTCTACCAAAACTCGAGCCAGTCAGTTTTGGATACAATGGCAACCGTTCAAGTGAACCGCAACTTTGAATTTTTGGCTAACTTGACAGCTCTATTCAACTTATTCGGCAGGCAAGTCATGGACGATCTTGAAAGAAAATGATTCTTGACATTTATGAATTATTCAAAGTGCACTTATTATTAATGCTTTTGCTTATTAAACTTATTTTGTCTATTAAAATTGCTGATGACCATTCTCGATATTTTCAGAAAAGATAAGCGATACTGGACACATGAATAAAGAGAATAAGTTTAGCTGTTCTTTATGCTGACACCCTTCTTCCAACCTTATTACGAGCACCAGGATTTTGATACAGTAACTGGGTTTAGCTTCTATGCCAAAGTCCATCCTTCTGAATAACTAAGGCTTGCTTATAATAAAAAATCAGAAGTTATCATACTCCTTAGTGGATAAATTGAGCTTTTTAGGCAAGCTACTGGAAAATAACTAAAAAGAAGCAGAAAAAATAAGGAAGAGATCCTTCCAGATCATTTTATCAAAGTCGGAATTTTTATCAACAAACCAGAGGTTATTGAGATTCGCTCTGATGCTGTCGTCAGAGCTAGGGGAGACTCATTGGCTTAATTTTTGTTTGTACCAACAATTCTTCATGAATCCTATGTTGCCATGGTCAAAAAAAGAAGAGTAGATGCTGTGATGGATAAATTGCTTAAAATATTTGAATGTGTTCCTATCGACTAGCTTAAGCATCTGGCTGAGTCCAGCTGTGTAATCAAAGAATACAAAATGAACAACTACATCTATCAAGCTGGTTCTACCCTAAAAGCATGTTATTTGGTGATCAAAGGAAATGTCAAGGTCGACTCACCCGGATTAGACACCAGGAAGATGCTGGAAATGATAATAGTTGGGGAGAATACTATTTTTGGTTAGAAGGATCTAAATGAAGAGTTCAGAAGACAAAATGCAATTTGCTGTTCTGCCCATTGCCAAGTCCTCTAAATCGAGAAATAGTAATTATTGGTTTATGTAGAGCCTACAACAGATTGGTTTCACGAAACCCCAAGCTGAACCCTTCTTACGCATAAAGATTAAAAGAAGTGCAGCCAACAAAACATAAAAGTTCTGTTTAGCTCTACACAAAAAAGTTTCACCTTCCTAGACTCCAAAGATTTAATTCTCACGTGAAACCTGAGGAAGAGGATCGGATTTAGAAGAAAATAGTACAGAATTGTCATATGCTGATAAATATTTCTCCGAAAAAAAGGTCAAGCTCAGGTTTTAGGCTACCTGAAAATCTAGATAGAGATTATTCAGTGAATGCTTTTGATAGGAAAATGGTGATGTTCGAGCGTAGAAAGAGTAGCAATGGGCAACTTGATCTATCTAATAAGTTATTTTGATTGAATGACATTTTGGATTGAGGCAGGTGCCAACCTACAGATAATATATAAATCTACTATAGCAAAATGAATTTCAACGAGCAAATGACGATCATCAGGGAGAGTATGAGGGCCAAAAGAATATCGAAAGAGGGTAAAGTACGCTTTATTTCCCCATCGGTACACTTCTGATTATTTTAGAAATGGAGGTCAATCATGTCCAAAAGTCTCACCAAGTTCAAGACTAAAAACATTTTCGACGATAACCTTATCGAAGATCTTATCACTATCATCGATAAAATCCCTGAGGAGAAATTCGTCTAGGCTACTCTTAACCTAGAACCTTTTCGACCAGCTTTTAAATTACAATCAAAAAAGGACGATAAAACTTAGAAAGGGCTCAGTGGTCGAGTAACCACAGTTTTAGAAAGTCCAAAGATGAAATATAAGCATACCATCACTCGATTCAAACACAGTGTTCATGAAAAATTGATCGATAGTGATATTGAAACAAAATCTTAGAGCTATAAGAAAAGTGTCTTGGAAGAAATGATATCACTCGTGACTGAAGAAAAAACTCTAACCAGAGAGTTTGAATCAAAACATCACCCCTTCAGAAAGGTTATTGAACAGTTTCTATTTTTATTGGAGAACAAATATAAAATGATTATTGATGCTCAGGAGACTGTGGATATTGAAAAGACCCAATAAAAATTAGTAACTGATCTGAGCCTACTTCAGGAATTTATTGTCAAAAGCTCAGAGCCATATCTCAATATCTTCAAGAGCTAAAATCAAGAGGAAAAATAAACATTTCAGATCAAGCTCACTGCTTTCATCAGGCAATATGTTGAGAAAAACGAAAGGATCAATATCTCAATCAGAAAAATCATGAGAGCAGCCTGTAAAAAAAGCACTTTGGTCAGACAACTAACAAAAAGGCTTCCAGATTTTGCTGAAATATAAGACTTCGAAATTCCTGAAGAGTTTAAGATCGGCGGCTGCTATGCTCACTCTATGAGCACACTGATAGAGTTTGCATAGACATCTACTTCTCTATCTTCTCTTCAAAAACTTCGTGAGTTCCGTTAATGTCTTGGTAAAGATCTTGAATAACACTATAAAGGAAAACTCCCTGAGAAGCTACAATTAACTGCTGAAACTCAACTCTAGATTATGAAATATGTGGTAGTAAAAGTCAAGACCTTCATTTGTTAAATATATGCACAACTGAAGTATCTGGAGGTGGTTTGTGGGTAGGAAGATATGTCCTACCGCTACGACGATAGCAGTTACATGTACGCGCAGCTGTCAGTAGTTTATGAAGCACTCGAAATGGACTACTGTCAACAAATTTCTTCTTGATCTTCTTCTAATATGTTCTCTATGAATTTCTTTAAATTAGCTCAATTTATAGTAATATCCTTATGAGGTTTGGCAAAAACTTCGGAAAGATAGTCATTCCCTAATGGCGAGAATGCTACCTCAATTATCATATTCTCAAAATATTCATCGCCATCATTAAGTCGACCAGCGAAGTGCTGCAGGATTGTGATAGTGCCATTGAGCTATTCGCATCAAATTCAAAGCAATACACTGATCATTAGCAACTGATTCCCTGGTACAGCGAGGAACTGGAGAGCATCAAAAGATAGCTATTCATGACTCTTGAAGAAGCCAATCGAAATTTTTATCAAACTTTAGACAAACAAATGTAAATCGTACAGTTGTTTTACCAAATGAAAGTGTTGTAAATTGAAGACAGATATCAGGTCATCTACCGACTACAAGAAAAGTCTCTCAGTGGAGAAAAATATTCCCTTTTCCTGACCTATATTGAATACGTCTATGTTTAAATCAGCTACTTGACCTAAATGAGAGAGGCGAATCTTGAAGGGGAAAGAAAAATTATAAAAAAACACAAGAAAAATGCCAAGAAACTATTGCCAACTCCTGAGCCTGACCATTAAAAGATAACGAGAATGGTCCGCATTGAATAATACTATGTCAATAAGATATAAGACCTCTATGTGTAACAGAGCAAACAAAACAAACACATTGAAGGCAAAGATGCCAGGGAGGCTCTGAGAAACATGGCTCAGAAGGCTTCAATCGACGAAAAGGAATACTTCTATATGGGAAGTGGTGTAGGAGCCAGCATCGTTGTGCTGGGAATCATGTGGTTTATCATGGAGTATCAGGGCTTCAGCATTTAAAATAACTCAGTCTTCGCAAGAGATTTTCCAACCTGGAGAGGTGTCGCTATCTATATTCTTTACGTTTGGGTTATCGGTTTCGATATTTACTGTTTTGAGACTTACAAAATAAGCCATCGACTAACCTTCCACTTCAACGATCATCACTACTCAACATCAGCTGAAGTTTTCCGTTTAGCTGGACTCTACACTTCTATTTTTCTGGGTACTTTTTTGATTTACCTTCTTTGCATCAGTTAGATTTTATTTCTACCACAACCACTTCGCCCTCAATATTTGGTCTTGATCATCTACATTTCGGCATTTGCATATATCCTAACTCCTTTCAAAATATTCAACCACACAGGTAGAATGTATGGTTTCAGATTGCTGCTGAGAAGCATCGCCTCACCTTTCCTTGGAGTTGACTTCCCAATAGTATGGATGACTGATCAGTGGCAATCTTTGATCACTCCTTTACGTGACGTAGCATACACAATGTGCTACTATGCCAGAATGGACTTCGATCATCCTGAAAAGGAAAATCCATGCGCCTAAGCTTCAACTTTTGAGGTGGCCCTATTAGTGGTTGTTGTTGCTATTTCTTACAGAATCATCCAGTGTATCAGGCTAGGCTATGATTCTGGACAGTACTGGTGCAAACCTCATATGTTCAACACTATCAAATACTTGTTGTCTCTTTCTTCAGCTATCTTAGCCTACATTTCCAATAGCGACCCTTAACTGATCATCACGTGGATCACTGTCTCCACAATCACAACTCTTTACTCTTACTATTGGGATCTCAAAATGGATTGGAACTTGCTTGAATGCAGCGACAAAAGTATCCTTCTCAGAAAGTACCTGACTTTCGCTCCTGCTAGAAATTACTACATCGTTATTGTGCTGAATTTCATCATGAGATCGGCCTGGACCATGACTCTTTCACCTGCTATCATTGCCACCTTTGGAGACAAAAATCTAGTGACCTTGGTTACTGGTTCAATCGAGATTATCAGAAGAGGCATATGGAATTTATTTCGTGTTGAGAAAGAGCATCTTGCAAACTGTGTAGAATTCAAAGCCATTCCAGATCTCAAAAAACTCGAAGATAAGTTACAAGAGGACATGATAACTGAAAGCATAACTAACGTAAGAAACAAGGAGCATGCAATGAACAGATAAATCGTCAAGAAGGAGTTTTTGGAGCTGATAAAGAATAAATTAGAATGGAGGGAGATCGATGAGGCCTCCTATAATGAGAAATATGAGAAGAGAATGGTCGGGAATATAGAGAGTGCTAGAAAAGCTATCAGGTAAATAATGATATTTGCAAATAAGATCAACTTGAAGTGGTAGCAATGATCTTTTTAATTGATTTCGTCTTTTTCTATTGTATGGATGAATGCTACTTGCATCTTTCAATAATAATCCTAAAATAATAACTATTAAAATTATTAGTCAGGAAGGATGTCCAACATTCGGGATCTTCAGAAATTGAAAAACCATCGTTTCGTGCAGCCAACTAGATAACTACCGCATCGCATATTGAATCCAGAGTACAGCAACCAAAATTATGAACCTGTTTCGACACAAATTCACAACCACAAGATCAACAAAAACACTCTCTACTACAAATAATCAATCAGGGTTACTCCTTCCAAACTGGTTCACAAAAGAGGGGCCAGTTTTGGAACGCCTGATGTTGCAGAAAGACATACCTTCAATTTAATTCAAAATCCTAGGCTGTCCATGTATATTTAACTCTATTCAGCTATAACTTCCCCCTGAAGCTTGATCTTCACACTCCCACCAAGGAGTTTCACTATCAGGATACTCTAGATCTACCGAAAACTGATCGAAAAGTCAAAAACAACTATGTTTATTGCAAGGAAATTCACCCCGACAAACGAGAAACTATCACGCATAAATTTACTCATAGTCAACATCCTCATTCATAAATGTCTCATGCGGCATTCACCAAGATCATGCCAGTAGGAAAGGGAGGCTTTGGAAAGGTATGGAAGGTATAGTACAAAAGGAACAAGCATGTCTATGCTATGAAGTTGATGAGCAAGGCCAAGGTGATCAATAAAAAATCAGTAGCTTCAGTTATGAATTAACGTAGATTTCTGGCAAAGTTAAGTCATCCTTTCCTTGTTAATATGGTCTATGCTTTTCAGGACAGAGAACATCTCTATCTCATAATGGACTACCTAGATGGAGGAGACCTGAGATATCACTTGGGAAACCGTCAGTTTTTCACCGAAAAATAGACAAAATTCTTCATTGCTAACATCATTCTTTCTCTTGAGTATATGCACAGGCACAAAATCATTCACAGAGATCTAAAGCCATAAAACCTCGTATTTGACTCGCGTGGATTTCTGAGGCTAACCGATCTGGGTATCTCTAGGGAGCTGAGAGAAGACAACCACCAAGATACCAGCGGAACTCCTGGGTACATGGCACCAGAGGTCATGCTTAGAAAAGCACATTCATATACAGTTGATTATTTTGCGCTTGGAGTAATTGCCTTTGAGTTGATGATGGGCAAAAGACCATATCAAGGAGCAAATCGAAAATAAATCAAAGAACAGATCTTATCGAAACAAGCCAGCATAAAGGTCGATCAGCTACCCTACAAATGGTCTCCTTACTTCATCGATTTTGTCAACAGAGTACAAAATATTTAATGCAGCTGCTGCTCCGAAACCCTGAACAAAGGTTAGGAAATAATGGTATTGAGTAGATAAAAGAACACCCCTGGCTAGCTGAAGTGGAATGGTAAAAAATGCTCAACCGAAAATTAAAATCCCCTTTCAAACCTCTGGTATGATTTTACTTAGTTTAGAGCATCGAGGAGGACTATGACAACTACAAAGAACAAATAAGTTAGGACACTGTCAATGAAAACGAGGAGGAGATAAATGTTCTTCTGAGGAAAAGCGACACTCAGGAATTATTTGAAGGGTACAACTTTGAAAGAACTGCTTCCTTTTCGACCTCTAAAAAGACATCGTTCTCGACCAATCATACGGAAGATAATGTTGGCCGTAAATGATGTTTTAATAATTATCTGTGTAAAAAGTGCAGAAGGTGGGGTTTGAACCCACGCCCTTTCGGAATAGAGCCTAAATCTACCGCCTTAGACCACTCGGCCACTTCTGCTTCTCTAACCGACTACTGCCTGGCTCTCTCTTCACAAGTAATATATCTAAAATCATTTAACCATCAGTCCTCAATACTGAACTCTCACAAATGAAACAATATTTTATTTGTATTCTTCTCTGCAATTTATAGCAAGTAGGTAGCTGTTGGTTTTTATTTGATTTAATGTTTTTGGTTAGTCTTCTATTGATTTTTTGAGGAGTTTAATATTATTTTTGGTATGGTGGGGTATGAAAGACGATTTAGCATATTTGAGATATAAATAAATAGAAGCATAGTTTTCTAAATGAAAAATCGCAAGCAGAAGGCTCCGCAGAACAAAAGAAACCATATACTCACCTAACAGTTTCACCAGAACGAAATGAGTGCAGCTCACCTTAAATAGCCCTCGACTCATACAAAAATTTCCACTAATTGTACCATTTACTCAACGCTAGCCAACCACCAATCTCACTAAAAACGTAGTAAAACAAAGAAAAATGGAAAGAGCAACTCGAAAGATCACCTCTATGAAGGTCCCTCAGGTCAGACCACATCCAAGTCAGTCCGAAAGAGCAAAAAGTATGAACTACCTTTGAAGCATGAGGATAACAATTTATCAAATGGACAGGTCAGTTATCGAGAATACTGTCTCGTGGAC
>Ga0100402_1002870_pt1 | contig 19142 bp, 13 predicted proteins | sample CryGeyme20150102_FD_80419 | JGI IMG/M metagenome (GOLD analysis project Ga0100402, IMG submission 80419) | Groundwater microbial communities from Crystal Geyser aquifers in Utah, USA - Crystal Geyser metaG 2015-0102 | ecosystem: Environmental > Aquatic > Deep subsurface > Groundwater | place...
CTTCATTCGACCATTCACACTAGTAACTAACATGTAGTGCCTTATGTCGAATTTTCTTCCATTATAAAGCAGGGGCCTATCGATATATTCTTGTGCGATATAGGTCACAGCCTCTCCATTCGAATGCTTTTCCTTGACTATCAAACTACTGACTGCATTGAAGCCAACCACTTTGATATTCATGCCTCTGTTAGTATTTTAGCCTGGTTTGATGATCCACATTTTTCCTTTGTGAAGAGTGTTGTCCTCAACAAATGTAAGATATTGATCATCATCAATGGACTTGATATGATATGTCTTTGGGATGTAAGCAAATGGGTCTTTGTGAGTATGATGACTGTGATAGTAGAAGAGAGATTTAAACAAGTTTTTTTTTGAGCCGATGCTATTATTGAAAGGAAGATGGTTTGTCATCACACCAGGTTGATATATATCACTGAAAGGTAAACCATAGCCATCAGTAAAAATGAACTGTTGGACATTTGTTGCCAGTTCCTATCCCATTAATCTTCTATTCAGTTTAAATAGGTCATTCATATTTTTGCTTTTCTTGATATTATCTTTACTATACTTTTTTATCTTTGCATCAGCTTTACTCTGAAAAGCATGAACCCTATTGATTTTATTTTGGGACCAGTAAAAATCGATATTGTGTTAGTTTGAATTGTTTGTAACTTACCACCAAAATCTACGCTTTATAATGCTCTTAATCAGGAGAGAATTGTTACCTCTACCGATAAACATCTTAAATTTGGGATATGTCTCATCATCTTTAGAAAAAGAAAGGTCTACATATAGACCATTAGAATAGTTTATTTTGAATAGGAAGTCCAGAAAAGATTTCAATTTTTTTGGATAGGTAGTATCAGCATCTCCAGATAAGTGAAAACTCATGCTCCTTGAAATACACTTTTTGCCAATTGCTACAACCCTTCTACCACTCCGAGTTTGACTAGCACTCTGCCTTCCTACATTCCTTTCTATACTGCTGTGCTGTTCTCTATTCCAATTATTAATAGTAGCCTTTTCGCAACTAATTGAAATTTTATCGAAAGGATTTAGGGCGTATCGACCTTTATTGTTTGAAGATCCTGAAAAGTTATCATTGGCTCTAGTAATTCGATAGAACTCCATTTTTTCTTAACTTTCATAGAAATGTTGATGAATCTGAGATTTCATGACTAAAAAGCCTTCATTATTTCCTTGTATTTTTTGGTCTTGTTTTTCACGTTTATTTTTCTTCTAGCTAAGCTTCAGTTCCTACCTGATGTTTCTAAACATTGTTTTCAAGTTTTATCCTCCAGGTTATCCTAAGTCCTTCTTCTTTGCCAAAAAGGCTACACATCGATCAGCAAACAAACTGTATTCTTTCCTATTCTTGAAGGAAGGATTGATTGCTGACTGTAAATTTAATGCCCCCATCGGTGAGTAAGAGTTATGCTACTTCCCCCTTTATCCTTCGACACTTTTGTCTCTTCTCTGGATATTATTTCCTCGAACTTTGTATTATAGAGAATTTTTGTGTTTGATATTGATAGGTTTTGATGTCCGAATCAGAAGATCTGTTGGAAAGGAATCTCTCAGCCTGCTCATGACTCCCAATAGTTTTATCTTTATTAAATAGTGCAATAAGAACAGTTACAAACTTTATAAATGTAATCAAACTTGCATCTTCAGAGCCTGTTTTGCCTGCTTGAGATAAACCCGCTATTTGGCATTCTTGCATTTTCTATTTTTTCCTAAAGCTCACCATCATTTTCCTTGTCACCTTAGCCTTTCTGTTTAGAGTAACAGTCCTTTTCACAAAAGGAATAACAGTAGTGATCCTCACAGGGGACGTAAAATACCTCGAGAAGTTTGTTGTAATTGATAGGATCGCCTACTTTAAGTTATCTGACATATTTAAAATATTTTTTTAAGCATCCCAGACCTCCACAGAGCTTCTCTATTTCGACTTGCTATTTTATCTTCCTGATAGCATCAAATTTTTCCTTTTAGTTGAGACCTTTTGGTACGGCATTCCAAGGTAAACTTCTTAGCATCACAAATACCAAAACATATCCCAAACTTTCCAAATCTTCTTTGGGAAATTGCTCTAAACCTAAATGAGATGCTACTGGGCAAAATTTGATCGTTCCAATCTCTCCTTGATAACATTTTCTGGCTACGAGAGATTTTTTCTTATAAGAGCTTGCCAGACCAAAATCGACAATGTACACCTTATGAGGATTGTTTCTATTTCCCAATAGAATATTTTAAGGTTTGACGTCTCTGTGAACATACCCTCTCTCGTGTAGCTATTTCAACCTAAGCAAGCATTGATATCCAATTCTTTTAAGATCTACCACATCCAAACTTCTCTTCATTACCTCTTCTAAGCTGATACCCAGTAACTCCATGATGATCACCTCTTATTTGTTTACAGTCTCTCTGAATTTAGCAAACCCGTCACTTTGAGTCATTGTGGCAAGTACTTCTGTCTATCTCAAACCTGTATTATCTTCCCCTTTGATTTTTTTCATAACCTCGATCTTGGAGGTATTTGTGTTGAATATTTTGAAGACCTATCCAAAGGCCCCTTCCCCAATCTTACCGATGACTTCATATTATTCTGGAAGGTTGTCAGGATGAGCTGTCGTTCGGTGGCAGTAGTAATTTTTGGGCTTTTTCATTTTTTTTCTATATTCGTAAAAATAATTCGATTCTGATGAATTTTTAAGTCAAATCAATAAAAATAATCAATTTCAGAGTTCAGTTTCCAGAAGCTTGGGATTTTTGAGAATTTATTGGTACTCAGGTGAATTCTCGTCCATGATATCTTGAGAAAACTATATCCATTCAGACTTGTCGATACTTCCACTGTTATCCATGTCGTATTACTCGTAAAGAAGAGCTGTCAATTCCATGAAGTAGGCATCACTATTTTACATATCTTCAGAACCCATCTCATCGTGCTCTTATTGCCTCAAACCTTACACATACTATTCTCTCTCAATCTAGTTGTTTTTGTTCTTGTCGTATGCAGCAAAGTGAGCTTCTATCTTCGAAGATAAGTCTGTTTGTTTTGCACTTAGGATCAAAAGCAAGGAGATTATGATAATTTTAGCAGTGAATAGCTTCATAGGGAATAAATATAAATCACCTCATTTTTTTCATTAACACCATTTCATAGACTGAAGGCTTTCTGTTGCTGTCTTTTTAAAGTGGCTTCCTATTGCTCTTTCTTTTTTTCTGATTCTGAAGACTCAGCTTACTCACATCGTGTTATTGATTGGTACTCGCTTCAGTAAATACCTTTGTGCTCACTCGACTGTTTTGTTGGATGCCATCTCTTTCAAGGAAATAGCTGAACATTTACTTGATGCACCTTGACATCTTGGTCAGCTCTTTAATGCTTTGGCTGTATGAATAGGGGTTTTGTTTGAGTTTTTAGACAAACGATTGTTTTGAATGCTGAATAAGATTCTACATCTCAGCATAAATCTTTTCTATTTATTTCTTGTAATGTTCCTATTGGATATCTCTGTGGCTTTTTTTTGAGGCTGTTTACTTTTCCTTCACTATTTTTTATTTGATGGTCAAGCTATGCTTACTGCTTGATCTGCTAGCCTTGCAACTGTGAGATTCTATATTTCTACTTAACTTTATCGATAGTTCAGGTTTCTATTTGAATTTGCTTGAAGAGCCACTCCTAAACATTTATTCTAGCTGCCGGTATATGATTCTGTGCTTCGGTTATGAGCGAGACATATATTCGTTAGCTTATAATTAAATACAGAATACTTGATTAGTTGACTTAAACAGAATTATTTTTGAATGGATCTTGCAATAATCATTTGGGTAAATAAAATAATAAATGAGCCATCTCAAGGAAACTCATAAAAAAATATCGTAACTTAGAACACCGCAACATAAAGATTCTAGTAATAAATCGATGTTCAGAAAGGTGCCTTCTCGATTCAACTCTCAATCGATAGAGGATTCCTTCTTGTTGCCTCCCTCTTCACATCAGGAACAAAAATTTATCCCTAATAATATCATATATGATAAAGAAACTCTCTACTATGAAGTTCATGAGCTGAAGCAAGCTCTCAATAGAGCGAAGTAAGACAATGTCAAACTCAAATCCCGCTTGAGAGCTTCTGAGAGCGAAAAGGATCATCTAAGCAGAAGTTTTTAGGAGGCTCATTCAGAGGAAAAAGATAGTCATAAACAGGCGATAATAAGAAATGACAGGAACCGAAAAGGCGACCCAAAATATTACAACTTAAAGAAGTAGGTTATCCTACTCCAAGCTGAAAATAAAAAACTGAACTAAGAACTGCGGTAGATAAAGAAGAACATTAAGCATTTACAAATTTCATAACTGCAGCTAGAAAACACAGTCTTAATTGAAGAGAACGACCATCTAGCTATCAAGAACAAATAATTGTAGCAGTAGATCATATAAAATAAATAGCAGCTATAATAATTCAGAGAGAGGCAAAAGTTTATCAAGTATATCATCAAATAAAACAAGATCCATAAAAGCCAGATTGAAAACATGCACATTGAAATCATGAACCTTTAGAGTTAGCTGAAAAAAACAAAAAATCGTTAAATCAAAGAAAAAAAACTTCAAGCTTTGAATCTCCATGATAAAAAGAAGTATACCAGGAGTCATACAGAAATGGCATAAACCAGAAAATAGCCAGTTGTAAAGCCTATCACTTTCAGGGGGAGAAGAGATGAAAAAATTAGGCATACATCTTTCAAGACTCAGCATCTTCGAGTTCAACCTCTCAGAACAGAAAATATTTAAACACCAAGATAGGATAGAGGGGACAAACAAGAAAACTCAATTTATAGTATAAGGGAAGAGACCAACGACAAAAAAGAGCAAAGAGTGATGGAAGAAAAAGAAATTCAGACTGAGGAACAGGACAATTTTGAGCAAGAACAGAATTGCCCAGTACCTAAGCCATCGATAAGTAATAGAATATAATAAGATATTGAGAAATAGCCTGAAGGAGGATCAATTAGGTATATGGAAAAGGTTCAGGAAACAACAGGAAAAGAAGAGAACAAAGAATAAATGAAGGAAATTGTAACAAACTAAGTTTCTATATTTCCAGAGGGCGATAATGGTTAACTCAAAGAGGAGAAACAAGATGCCGAATAAGAAATTCCTCAAAAATAGTAATAAACTAACAATAATTTCCTCTAAACTGAAAAAAGAATCGAGGGACCTCAACCAGAGCCATCTACAGTTTCTCTCAAACAATATCAATCTTAAAAACCTCATCCAATCACTTTTTCTTCTTTGGAATAATTTTCAGTGCCAAAAAAATATTCAATTGCTCGTCCTAATCAGCCATTGATCTCACCTCCTGCAATAACCAAGGCTCTTCTGAAGGAGATAAGAATACTTTTGACATATCGGTTCAAATATCAAAAGTATACATTCGAAGATTTAAAGAATGACATAAAAAGCTCAAAGACGGGAAATTTTAACTATATTGACATTTGCTATATGTTGGTTAATGAACCTTTCTTTTTCAATGTCGGGCTCAGTAAAATTATCATAACCTTTATATTTGATAAAGAAAGACCGAAAAGCACAGAGACAATCACATCAACTAATCTTATCCACAAGCTTAGAAAAATTGTTGACGACTTTGAACCCATCACAATTGCAGCTGAACAAATATTGGCTTAAAAATGTGCCAAAACAATTCAGCAACATTCTATAATACTTTCAAATCTCATGATGCTCGCATCGACAGCCACAAATCCTCCCACTATTCCTCTTTCGAAGATAGTCGAGATCTTATCGAAATGTTAGCTAACAATAGCAGAAATATAATTTTTAATAGCTGAAACTTCAATTCATTCGGAAGATTTGGAGCATATCAACTTTGGAATTATATTTGAGAGGTTCACATCAGAAAGTATCAGTGAGAACTCTCAACAGGAAGTCATTGCTGAGCAGTATGACGAATAAAACACTTATACTAGCAAGTCAAATTTTAATAAAACACCCATTGAGCCAAGAACACCGACAAGGACTCCCAGAAAATCAAATTAGAAGTTCAAAGAAGAGGAACGACAAGGGACATCAAATCTACCCAATGAACAACTATCTAAAATTCAACCGTAGTAAGTAAACTAATTATAGGGAGAGCCTCAAACTTTAAAGCCCAACTAAAGCATATGATATTTTACTTCACATCATTATAGATTTATTTTACCTTGAGAGGACCGATTGACGCTACACCTCTTTTAACTTTAAAGGTCAGCAGATATAAGTGGCATCTTCAACTTACAGCGCATATATTTAAATATGCAATAAGAGAGGTAAAACTCTAAGAAAAAGCCAACTGAAGCTCCTCATCAAAAATATAACATCAAAGAGTCAGTCACTCAGCAAATGAAGGCATTAAAACCTCCTCCAGGATCTACCCCCGAACAAGCTGTTGAAGCTCTTGTCAAGCAAGCATAATTTTATACAAACTTTCTTCTCTCGAAGCATGACCTTCTGAAAAAACACAGTCAAATGGAAGCTCGTAGAAGAGGGCACTTCGAATCTGAAGATGAGTAGATTGAGCACTTTATTGAAGAGGAGGAACAAGAAGATAATATATTCACCAGACTTACTGAACAACCGTCTTTGCTCAAAGGGGGTCAGCTCAAGTATTATCAGCTGGTGGGATTGAACTGGATGATCAGCTTGTATGAAAGTGGTATCAGTGGTATATTAGCAGATGACATGGGTCTTGGTAAAACAATTCAGACCATCTCAATCTTAGCCTTCATCAAGGAGTACAAAAAAATCAATGGGCCTCATATAATTATTGCTCCCAAAATTACTTTAGGCAATTGGATCAATGAGTTTGAGAAGTGGCTTCCAAGCGCAAGAGTTACTAAGCTTATTGCCACCAAAGATGAGAGAGAAGAAATTCTGACCAATGTTGTTGACAAGGGAAAATTCGATATAATCGTCACCAGTTTTGAAGGTGTGAGGATATGCCTGAACAGTCTCAAAAAAATAAAATGGCAATACATAGTCATTGACGAGGCTCATAAGATAAAAAATGAAGACAGTCAGCTTTCTCAGGTGGTGAGAAAACTTCATACTGAATGCAAGCTACTTTTGACTGGTACACCTCTTCAGAATAATTTACATGAGCTGTGGTCTCTCCTCAACTTCCTTCTCCCTTAAATATTCAGCAACTCAGAATTGTTCGATAACTGGTTTGATAACTCAAATGATAATAAGGCAAATCAAACATCGCAAGAAACTGAAAAGAAAGATATCGAACTCATTGGGCAGCTACACAAAATTCTCAAGCCATTCATGTTGAGAAGAACTAAGGCAGAAGTGTAAAAAAATCTTCCTCCCAAGAAATAGGTTCTCATTCACGTCGGGCTCACTGATCTTCAGTTGAAAGTATACAAAAACCTGCTTCAAAACAGAAACGCATCTGAAGATGAAAAGAAATATTATTTGAACTTGCTAATGCAGCTGAGAAAAGTATGCAATCATCCTTATCTCTTCCCAAACATCGAGCCAGAAGGCATCCCAGAGGGATAGCATCTTATTGAAGCTTCAGGTAAGCTTCTCATTCTCGATAGACTATTGAAGAAGCTCTACCGAGAAGGAAACCACAAAGTGCTTATCTTTTCTCAAATGACAATGGTCCTTGATATCCTCGAGGATTATTGTAATTACAGGATGTACAAATACTGCAGAATTGACGGATCGACTGATATGACTTCAAGAGATAATCAAATCGATTAATTCATGGCTGAAGGATCATAAAAATTTGTGTTTCTCCTGTCTACAAGAGCGGGTGGTTTGGGTATCAATTTGACAGCTGCTGACACTGTTATCATCTATGATAGTGATTTTAATCCTCAAATGGACTTGCAAGCTATGGACCGAGCTCACAGAATTGGGCAGAAAAGCTTAGTTAATGTTTATCGGCTCATCACTGAGCACACAGTTGAAGAAAAGATTGTTGAACGTCAGCGTATCAAGTTATCACTTGACAGCGTGGTAATTCAACAGCAAAAATCATATCAGAAGAACAAAGCTTTGACAAAGGAAGAAATAAAGGAAATGTTGCAATTCGGAGCAGGTTTCATTTTCAAGGCTGAAAATGGAACGATCACTGATGAGCAAATCGACGATATTTTAGCCAGAGGATAGACAAAAACAAATGCTTTGAATAAGGCTGTCGAGGAGCAACTGAAAACTCAGCAGAGTAATCTGGTTGATTTTTCAATGAACTCCATCAATATCTTTGAGTTCATGCAGCAGGATTAAAAAAGAAAAAGATAAGATGCTGAAGCCCTAGATGAACTACTGGCGAAGGAACTTCAGGATTCTTATCGACAGACCAGGCGATAGAAAAACAAGCCAAACTATTCTTTAGATCCTAAGGTCAATAAGAGAGAGGCAAAAGCTGACAAAAAATTACAAGTACCAGACTACCAATTTTTCCAGAACAGAGATGTCCTTCAATAACTGCTCCAAAAATAATAAGAATACAACATTAATAAGGAAAGCCAAGCCGAGCCTCTGAATGAAGAGGAACAAAAGCTAAAGGAGGATCTTCTTCAAACAGGATTTAGAAATTGGTCGAAGCATGATTTCAGTAATTTCGTGACAGGTTGTGAAAAATATGGAAGAAAGAATTTGGAACTCATTGCTGAACTAGTGGGAAAACCACAGCCTGAGGTATAAAAATATTCCGAAGTATTTTGGGAAAGAATTGATGAACTGACTGACAAAGATAAAATTGTAAAACAGATAAACAATGGTGAGGATAAAATATCGAGCAGAAAGCTCCATGAAGAGCTTCTTGAATGGAAAGCATCAAGGTGCTATGAGATCGAATTCAACCCAACAGTTTACACAAAATTTAGATCGAAATTGTTTTCTATCGATGCTGATCGGTTCCTGGCCCAAAATATCTACAAATTTGGCATCAAAAATATGTCTATGGTCCGGTAAAAAATCAGAGTTGAATCTATGTTCAGGTTTGATCACTACTTGAGGTCCAGGACATAATCTGAGCTTAATAAGAGAATGCTGAGTATTTATAAGCTGATCGAAAAAGAAAAGGACAACGAGGATTATGGTCTAGACAACGAAACCTTAAAATAAAACAAGAAGAAGCAAAAGAAAAGAAAGCAGGAAGAAAAGGCAGCATAAAAAGAGGCTGAAGGTCAGTCAGAAGACCACATCAGCAAGGATAGAAAGAAGGACAAAAAGCACAAACACCCGATCCCTTCTTCCACCCCGATCAATCTTCCCATCAGAATGGATGCTTAGTGATGTCTATGTTAAATCTAGCATCTATTCATCATTACTAAGGCTAATACACAGACGGCTTAACCATTAACTCAGGGCGAACTACTTTATCAAATAAGTCTTCGCTAATGTAGCCAAGCTCCAAAGCCTTGCTTTTCAATGATTTTCCCTCTTTGTGAGCTCCCTTTGCGATTTAAGCAGCCTTTTCGTATCCGATATGGGGATTCAATGCAGTGACTAACATAAGGCATTGTTCCAGGTAGCCATCAATTGCTTTCTGATTAACCTTGATTCCAACCAAACAATTATCAACAAAGGAATTGCTTCCATCAGCAAGCAGCTGCATTGAATGAAGAACATTCCTGATGATTAGAGGCTTGTACACGTTGATCTGGAAATGACCATTCATTCCACCCATTGTTACCGCAACGTTGTTGCCCATGACCTGACAACAGAGCATGGTCACTGCTTCACATTGAGTGGGATTTACTTTTCCAGGCATTATGCTAGATCCTGGCTCATTTTCAGGCAAAATCAGTTCTGATATTCCACATCGAGGTCCTGATCCCAGCAATCTAATGTCACTGGCAATTTTATTAAAAGAGGCTGCCAAAGTGTTTAAGCATCCATGAAACTGAACCAAAGAATCGTGAGCCGATAAGGCTTCAAATTTGTTCTTTGCTGTTTTGAATTAATAGCCTGTTTATTATGAAATCTGCTCAGCTATTTTCACATCAAAACCTTCGTATGTATTTAAACCGGTTCCAACTGCTGTTCCTCCTTGAGCCAGTTCTAAAATATCAGGTAATGCATTCTCAATTCTTGTGATATCTTTAGCAATCAGCTCTGCAAAAGCTGAAAATTCCTGTCCAAGGGTCAAAGGAGTAGCATCTTGTAAATGGGTTCTTCCTACTTTGTAAATTTAGCTGAATTATTTTTCCTTTTTGGATAGTTCCCCATGAAGTCTTCTTAGTGATGGCAATAGCTCTTATTTGGCCTTGAGAACTGCTGCTATGTGCATAACAGTTGGGAAGCTATCATTGCTTGACTGACTTCTGTTGACATGATCATTTGGATGGACAAGCTTATCACCCATTTTACCTCCTAAAATTTAGATTGCTCGATTGGCGATGACTTCGTTTGCATTCATGTTGGATTGGGTGCCTGATCCAGTTTGCCAAACCACCAAAGGAAAGTGATCGTTCAACTTCCCCTCGATAACTTATTGAGCTGCTTTTACGATAGCATCCACTGTATTACAAAGTATCTACCTAATTTTTGGTCTAGGCCAAAGTTGAGGTTCACAATCGCTGCTGATTTTTTTAGAATACCGAATGCTCTGATGACTGTCCGAGGCATGATATCTGTCTATCGGGCAATGTTGAAGTTTTGAAGAGATCGCTGAGTCTGTGCTCCCCAATACTTGTCAGCTGGTACCTGAATCGGTCCGAAAGTGTCTTTTTCTTCTCTGTACATACTCTTCCTGGAGTAAAAGATATATAATTCACCCAAAATAACAATAAACGCCTCCAACATAAACATTCTAGCTTAGTCATAGACGAATTACAAAATATTGGAACAACAAAAGAATATAATTCCCTATAAAAATGGACGAGCACCCATCTCCTCGATTGCTTGATAATATCCCTCGAGTCTTTGGTTTATTTTGAACATATGAACGATCAACATCTTTCAGCCCAGTATTTCCAATGATATTGCCACTATATTCAGCGGGATCAGAAAATCTACTTTATATAGCTGTACATTTGCCAAAGGAGCGAAGAGTAACCATCATCATAATGAATTGTGATTTTGAGGTGATTTATTCGTTGGGATTATTGGGAGCAGCCACTGTGGTGAACCCGTCTGAATGTATTGATAGCTACGTTTCTTGAGGAATCGCTTTTCGTTGAGGATGGCGATGGCGTTGATGATGAGAAGAATGGTTTCGAGTAGGGCTCCTAACATTCACTACGTATTTAATATATAGCAATGTCAGCCAAACAAAGAAACAACCCTGTAAATTTTATCAACCAACTTCTCGGCAAGCCGGTCGAAGTCAAGACCAACGACAACGACACAGCCTTCCGAGGAACTCTAAGGTGTCTGGATGGTACAATGAACATTTTGCTGGCCAACTGTGTTTAAAAGAGAGGAGATGAAAAGGTACAGGAATGGAAAGAGCTTCTCATACGTGGGAACAATGTGCTCTACATCAAGAGAGACTACTGAGCCAGAATGATGTTTTGCTAGTTTAACACAAAGCTATATGTAGGTCGTAAGTTGATATTGCAATGTCACTTTTTATCTATTGCTCAAAAAAATAAACCACACAAGCATATCATATCGAAAATCCCTCCCTCGATTCATATTACAAAATAGACTAAATCATGGACTCTGACACTCCCCAACCAGATACCGCATAACCAACGGTCCCCATGACAACTCAAGCTGCTGAAACAGAATCAGAAAAGCCATCTCCCTCGCCAGATTACGAAAAATAGCATGATGAAGCAACTTCAGATGTTACATAACATAACGAGTCTAGAGAGGAAATCAATAAACAAATTTAAGAAGTAACACAAGAATTGCTGGCAAAGAAAGAAATGGCCAAGTAAAAATGTGCTGATCATGATAAATAGGCCCCTGCTGACAAACTAGAGAGAGAGCATTCATAGAAAGAAACAATGCCACCTTTAAACAAATAAGGATAATCTAAGTCAAAATAGAAGCTAACAAGAGAATCTGGATCGGATCTTCACTTGACAACCACAGCCGATGCAGGTCCATAAATTAAACTTGTTTTTTATCGCCCTGCTGCCAAAGAGGAATAATCATCAGAGTAAGAAGAGTAAGAATAGGAAGAAGATGATGAATAAATGTTATCTTCATAGTCCTAAGATTCGGCTGATGAGGAATTCTTCGATGATTAGTATCCTTAGGACTACGACGATTTTGTGGAATCCATCGTTTACTCTAAGTTGAAAGAAGTAGAGGGCAAACAATAGCAGAAAAAGTAGGAAAAAAAGGATCAAGCTCCAGCTTAAGACTATCCTCATGAACTGATAAAGGCCAAACGAAAAGTATTAGAACAGGACATGCAGATGAGATGCTATCAGATGGAAAATATGGGACAACTTCCTCCTGTCGAAATGCAAAACAAGAAAAGTTGTCTGGTGAAATAGCTGCTAGATTATGTCAACAAGGAATATTTGGGATATCTCAACTTCAAGGGAGGTAAAAAATAAATATAAAGTTCACCCAATTAAAATGACTGTGAATAAAGCAAGCTCTCAGCCGAACCAAAGAAAAAAGTCAATTTTGATCCAATCATCAATGCAAAGTCTTTCAAAGTAGAAGATGAGGTGACAGTGATGAATGACAAGGAAGTCCTTGTTGAGCAAATCAACTAAAAATAGAAACCTCCCAATCCAAACTATTTATTGAGAGCAAGCATGCAAAGGATACAAATGCTTCGTAAACAGCAGGAATAGCGATAGCTTCAAGACAGAGAGAATCAGATGATGATGCTCAGAAAAAGATTGATGCAGAGAAAGGCCGAGCAATAGGCTGAATAGCAATAGGATTCTGAAGATGTTTCATAAGAATATAGCTAAAGTGACGATGAGGAAGTATCGGAGGATTCTTTGGAATACGAAAGCTAATAAAAGAAGTTCGAAAATGAATAATCTCTTTCATCTATTGTTGCCAAACTGAAAAACCGGAAAAATATTAATGGCAGAGATATCGTAGTCAATAGAAATCGGATGCCTTAAAAATCCTATTCGCCTGAATAAGTTGTGATGTTGAGAAAAACATCCCCTCCTCAAAAGAACCATAGCCTTCATGGCAGACACCTGGATCATTCGTTCTCTAACTAGGTACTTGGATACCCTACTAAGGTTTAAGCGTAACTCCCAAGAGAAACATACTACAGGCTGACCTTCAAGAGATATCATAATCAACTGTACGAATAATATGAAGATATTGCTCAGATTCCCTCAATGCCGGTCAAGGATAGTTGTGATGTGGCTTGTCAGACGATTTTAACCTTCGCGAACGATTGGGAATGATGATTTATTTTAGTTGTATGTATGATATTTAAAATACTGGTAATGCCATATAATCCTTGTACTGAATCAAAATCATATTGGCCTTGATTAGTTTCGAGAGTCTATTCTTTTTCTGCCCTCAAAGTTCTCCTTCTTTCCTTGCATGAACTGTCCAGTCTCCAACAATTTCTCATCAGGACAATCTCCATTAAGACTAACCAGTCCGATATTTTAAGTCACTCTTTTCTTGGTGACATCCATGAGCTTCTATAGGACATCTCTGTTGGCATACATATCGAAGGGTACTTCCTTGGCTTCAATCTTTTGGTCAGGCTTCACAAGATGATACAAAATTTAGGTACATTTTTCGATAACGAAAGGAATCGACCATGTAAAAAGATTCATGAAGTTGGGAAGGAGGTAAGGATGAGGACTGTCAACAAACTGTTGAATATTCAGAGAGTTGCTCTAAAATATTTAATTAAGGTACTTCGAACTTGATGACAGCGCCTTTGTTATTGTAGAAATCGCAGTAATTAGGAGCTGAGAAGATTGTGATGACTGCTGGAAATTTTTAAGCTCCCGACCATTTGTACATTTTGAAGCCTTCAGCCTGAGCCTAATGAGCTCTAATGATTGAGAGAACTTTATTCTTCTCAAAGAAATTTTTGGTTAACTCAGCTCCGAAAAAGTAAGAGCATCCTCTTACATCATTAACCTTTGCTACGCCTTCACAATAGCCTGTTTTATTATCGACAGGATCAGCCCAAACAATATCACAGAAGAGTCCTGTTTTAGGGATTTCTCTGAACCTATCAATCTTCTTGATGTCTTCCAACTACGTTTTATGTTGCATACCGATCTCAGTTACGGAGATACGCCTCCGTGAACACACAAGAACTTTTTGTTGATCAGGCAAGAAAGAGGTATCGTATCGAATAGTTACATTGCTAGGTTGTAGGCTTCCTGATTGTACTTGAAGAGGCCTGCATCAGTAAACACTTACACTATGATCTGAAGTTAAAGTAAGAAGTCAGTTGACGGCACTCATGGTTGCCTCTGAGCATGATGACTTGATTGGGTCGATTGATCTTCATTGCCAAAATCAAAAGTAGCACTTCGATTGAAAAATTTCCACGATCAACGTAGTCTCCCAAGAAAACATACTTAGTTGTTTCGCTATTTCCTCCAACGTCAGTTTCCAACAGCTTCAGGAAATCATAGAATTGACCATGAATATCTCCGACGATGGTGACCGGGTCGTCAACCATAATCAAATTGGGCTACGATTCTACCTCAAACAAATGCTACTGAAGATGTGGATTGCCTAAGTGAGGATGCGTCGGTAATCTTCGAAGGCAACTCTCCCCTCTTTTTTGAGAAACTACTTGAGAGTACCAACCTGAATGCGGCCTTTCTGGTATAGATAGTCAGATCGAAGAGGTCTACTCGGAGGGAGGGGCAAGTCCTTGACTTTACGGGTGTTTCCGGGATCTTTCAGCAGTTCCATAACAACAGATTATAAACAAATACTTCACTATTATTCTCTATCATCCCTAGGCTCTTCTCACCCTAAACTTAAAACTTTTTTTGCTTATCTTTATCCTCTCATAAACCCTTCAATTCACTTTTTCAGATCCACATATCGAGTAGCCAACAAATACTGACCATTTTTCAGGTTTATTGTCATTTTTTCTGGTCTGAGGGTAGTTGAGATAGGACCGAGTATCTATTGATCGGTAGTATAGGGAATGTTTAGTAGTGAAAGTCAGGATGATAAATGGGCAGTTGTTGTATTTAATTAATAATCGATAGTAAGGATGAAGATGGTTAACTGGATTTGGAAGAAGAATTCCAAAGAAGAATAGGATGTCAACTAGTAATAATTGAAGAAAAAGGGCTTCAACCCTGAAGGTCTCTAAGTCTAGGAAGTCGCTGAGGATCAAATCCTCACTAACTTTGATAAGGATTATGAGGGATTCATCACCCCTACCCCCTAATAAGCACAACAAATAATCACAGCCTTCAAGTAAGCATACAAACATTCAGGTTTTTCCCCAATGACGACGAACATCGCCATGAATTTGCTCACAATAAAGGAGGAAAAATCTGCTCAGACAAGGTCCAAGTCAATAAAATCAGATCCATCGGTAAAGAAATGATCAAAATCGTCGGTAAAAAGATCATCTCAGGAGATCTCAATCTCACCAGAATATCTTTCCCAATCAAGGCGATGGTCCCAAAAACCGCTCTTGAAAACTCAACAATGTCATGCTGTATGAATCCATACTTCATGCGAAAAGCTTGTGAAGCAACTGACCCTCTCGAGAGATTCAAATACATAATAACCAACACGATTTCAGCTTTTTACTACATAACCATGTTTTTGAAACCTCTCAACCCTGTTATTGGCTAGACCCTCCAAGGATACTACCCTGACGGTACACAAATATACTGTGAGCAGGTCGCTCACCATCCACCCATCAGCTACTTTTTATGCGTTGGTCCTGACAATGGATACAGGTATTATGGATGCTACAACTTCTCAGCTCACGCTGGTCTCAACTCCATGCAACTTGTCAACAAAGGGTACAAGGTGTACGAATTTGCAAATGGAGACAAGGTTAATGCTACTTTCAATAAGTAGATATATGCTGGAGTATTTGTGGGTAGTCTAAGAAGTGAGGCTGTTGATACTATTACCTTCACTGATGCGAAAAATGAACTCAAATGCGATATCACTTTCGGAAAAGTAAAGAAAAGGTATAATATTCATCAACATAGACCTTCTGACTACTTCGATACAGCCATCTACCACAAAGGAAAAGCTATTTGTACAGTAGACGGAACCTACTGCGGATATATCAATTTTGATAAAATAAGGTACTGGGACGGTCGTTTCTTGAAAGCATTCAAGGTAAAAAATCATATACTCAGATTAACCTGTGCGAACAAACCCTTGAATCCGATTATAGAAAGAGAAAGGATCTTCAACTCCTGAGACAAGGAAAGCTTGAGGATGCTCAGAAAGCCAAAGAGGAAACATAAGAGAAACAGAGAAAGGATGTCAAGTTGAGAGAAAAGTTTGGCCCTAAAAAATGATTTTGTTGTTAAACTATCATTTCTAGTTATTTGCCAACTAGTATCATCTCTATTACTCTTGATTACCAATAAAATTAAAAAGATCATCAAACGAAAAGTATATTTAGCTGGATTATTCACTTTGGTCATCCTTAGATGTTGTTTGGGGATAGATTCCTTCCTTGCCGGTTTCTTTACCTTTATAAACCAAAAGATGACAGAATATATTATTGAGCTTGAAGAGGTGGAGCCTTATCCTTTCGAAGGCACCAAGGAACACTGTTAAACAGTAATCGTTCGCAAGTCGATCAAGCTAAACTCAAGATAAGAATAAAAAAACTTACACAGGAACATCACAATACTGCTCTCTCTTGATCACCCAAATTTAATAAATATAGCTCGGGTGTTAGAACGCAGAGGCAAAGCATATGAGCTGGATTATGAGTACATTCCTGAAAATCTGTTCAAATCAAGCAAAATCACAGACAACGTCTTCCTCAATTTCATCAAGGAAAAACTAACAACAATCACCCAATATCTTACTTAGCAGCGCATCAAGCTAGCTCTAAAAGGATAAGACATGGGTCTAACTGCAGAAGGAGAACCTAAGTTATTCTTGGCTCATGGATTCTAAATAGTTGAGGAGGACAAGAAGGGTCAGCTAGGATGGGATTATCAGTAACAAATACAAAAACTAATGGAAATGTATGGCACCTGCAGATTATCCTTGAAAGCTCCATCATAGCTATCAGATTACTCTCAAAGATTAGATAAAAAGTTGACTAAGATTGAGGACAAGCTTAATAGAAGAAAGAGAAGAAGGTCAAAAGGCTCGACTAGTTCAGCCTGTGATCATAGCCTGGATAAGGCCAAAAAGAATCAGCTTCCTGAAGGAATTGACGGAGATTCACTCAAACACTCAAATGGTTCAAATAACTCTGAGAAAACGAGATATTCGACCATTGAGATGAATCAAGTGACTTCTAAGCCCAAAATACATCGTGCTTCTTTCAATGATTTTTCAACTCCTCCTCACAAGATGAACTAAAACTAGCAATAAAATCTCAAGACAAGGTTCGACAAAGCTTTAGAAAAAACACAGGAGGCCTTCAAGATATACGATAAATATTTCAAAAGGAACAGAAGGTTCTGATTTCATCTAATAATGGTTAATTTTTGGCTTTTTTCCTTTCAAGTAAGTCGGATTCGAAGTGATTTATTTTTGTTGCATGATAGGTTTGATGGAATAACATATTTAGGTGATGAATGCTATCATTGAGAGGTCAGGATGAGTGAGACGATGAGTCCGTACAAGGCCAAGGCTTCTCCGAAAATCAAAATCAGAATCATACCCACAAAGATTTTTTCCTGCTGAGCGTTTGCTCTGACACCTGCATCTCCGACTATACCGATCGATAGCCCAGCGGCCTATATAAGGTGATATGTACCAGCGAACTGAAGCCGCAGCAAAGGCCTGATGCCAAGTGGGCATAGCCTGACTTATCGGTGTAATCATCACCAACTGAATAGCCTAAGAAGTACTTCTCTGGACGATAATGACAGCCACGATCATGCCGTAAATACCCAGGATACCGGCCATGACCACGGGCACGACTGACTTCATGATGAGTTCAGGCTTCAGGACACCCATGGAGCAAATACCAACACCAGCTTTGGCTGATCCGTAAGCAGCACCGAGGTTGGCGAAGATGAGGGCTGAGGCGACACCGATGTATCCGAAGAAGTATTGGGACATGTTGATTGAGAATGATATGTGAAAATATTATGATGAACAGATCAGCTTTCAGATAGATCTAAATTATACGGGATTTAAATAAATACACCAATGCCTGTTCTATCAACTTCCCACCCACCTCTCTACGACTTAACTTTTGTGGTCGGCAACGATTTCATATCGTCCAACGTCTAGCTATAACAACTCCTTTTGAATTTTCATTCCAATTGTAACAATTCTAGTATAAATCCGTGCTACTTATCAAAAAGCCAGAGTTGAAACCCTCAATCAATTGTATAACCATCATCTTAAAAGTAAGGTTTACAAGCGATCAAACATCAGTGGGTTCATTGATCTGGAGGCACAAGTAAGGGAATTTTCCTACCTCTCTCATCACGACCCAGAATTTTTTGTTGAGGTGGTATCGACGTTTGTCTGTGTATACGATTGCGCACTCGTCCATCACCATACAGCCATTACTCTAGACAGTGGCTCCTTCCTAGTCGATCTTCAACTTTAGAGCTTCCGTCATCACATCTATCGGGCCTTTGCTTTTGCCATTTTTCAAAACCAAGCCCTTCATTTCTTCGTAATTTCGACTCACGTCAATTTCAACCACCGGCATTTCGAACTAGTCTTGCTCCCGTAAACACTATTCTGTGCTTGAATTAAATAAAAGTGATTTTTTGATTACATCATCGACTATGAGCTCGTTATCTGTCTTAATAAACAAAATTTCATCTTTTTGATCCTTATCAGCAATACTGATGCAAAACTAATTGTCTCCTTCATACGAAAGGACCTTAATCTGTTGCTTTTCCTCATCTTCGGCATAAAAAGACTCGACTTATTTATCTCCAAACTTGAACTGTTTATACTTTCTGCGTTCGAAAGTTTCCTTAAATGAAAGCTTTTTAAACAGATAAGCAAATGATATGATGCTTTCCTCCTTAAGGTTGTAGTTGAGGGGAGGGAA
>Ga0100402_1002876_pt1 | contig 19106 bp, 11 predicted proteins | sample CryGeyme20150102_FD_80419 | JGI IMG/M metagenome (GOLD analysis project Ga0100402, IMG submission 80419) | Groundwater microbial communities from Crystal Geyser aquifers in Utah, USA - Crystal Geyser metaG 2015-0102 | ecosystem: Environmental > Aquatic > Deep subsurface > Groundwater | place...
TCCCTTTTAAGATTGAGCCTATTAGTTGTTCGGTCTGATAGGCATAGGGATTAAGGAGAGTGTTGAAGCCATTGATCATGAATTTCACTTGAAGGTATATCACTTAGTATTAAACTTTGTATTTGACTTCCAAGCCACGCTACATGGCAGTGTTGAATGGATAAGTGATGACAGAAAGAGGCCAGTAAATGACGAGGATCAATAAACTTATGAGCATGTATCCATAGTGGATTTTATTGTAGCAATCAACATCAGAGAAGTTGTAGAGAACACTTGTACTGGAGTCACAAATGAATGAGTTGAGTCCGATAGCAATGATATAGTTGGCTAATCCTGAGCCAAGCATAAACATCACTGTCTTTGTGTAAAACTTGAAGCTTTTGAAATCAAGTGATTTTCGATCCTCATCTAGTCCCAAAGTTCCTGTTTCAAAGTCTTTTTTGTGATACATAATGAGCGCGATATATGCTAGCACCAGAAAGGATGCAACTACAAGCAAAATAGGATATGAAATGTAGCTTAGGATCGGTGAGGATTCACTATAGTCTTCTTTGTAGTATGCGATGAAGAGATAAATGGTCGAGTATCCAAACACAAATACAATATCGTTGCATTTGATTAGAATTTACAAAATGTTGCTGAAAGTGCATTTGATGCTCTTGATTTTGAAATTTTAGGCCTCCTTTTAATAAAACATGTAGCATTCGATCAGAGAATTTACAAGAATTGAATAGATGTTTTCGCTTTTCAAAAAATTCTTGTCTTTAAGCTCTATCCTGTCAAACTTATTTCCTGTAATCTTCTTTTTGCTAACCCTCTGCTAAAATAATTACTCTTATTGAATCTCATCCATTTCATCTCCAGGATCGCATTATTTTTTCTTAACTTCAGTCACACGAAGCAAGTTGGCCTTCTTTCTGAGTTGCTTATGCCTTAGGCGAGTAAACTAAGGGTCAGAAAAATTTCCATTTTTATCTCCAGACCAAATTTGTAAACTTTCTTTTGAAACATTAATTTTTTTGCGCTTGATAAAATAGCAAAATGGCTAAAGGCGTGCCAAAAGCAGAGGAACTATTATTCTACAAGCAAAGGTTCTTAGATTTCCTAAGATACTATTGTCACTCATTTAATAATTTGAGTTGACATAGTCAAGTATAAACTTTTTGAATTTATACTAGTCCATCTGACAATTTTGCCCGAACCTATCATAAATCATATTGGATTCACCTATTCCGCAGTGTTCCTTGGTGACTATTTTTAAAAACAGAGAAAAAGTCTACCTGCCTATGGTTTTGCTTGGCTCAGACAAAAATAAGAACAACCTTGCCAGTGTATCTGCAATTATTTATGGGCTAGCAGCTTGCATACTTTTAAAAATTTAGGTTGGTTCAATCTATTTGATATTAGTGGGAATAACAGAAATTTTATCTCCCATTCTCTTCAACTCAAGCTGATTGTCATTTGTATCAGTATGGTTTACTACCTATATTTTATTTTTTTCAAGTTCCTTCAAAAACACTAACACAGGATTTTTTGAAGCTTAGTTTTGCTCCTCTTCTTCCTCTTCATTTTACTGAGTCTTTCCAAAGTTCAAAATTTGTATCATGTCCAATGGGCCGACTGGCTTTGCCTGTATATTAAGGCTATTTGGTATTTTTTATCTATCCTCTGAATCGACAAGCTCATAATCATGCTCAAATTATTTTTACTTCCGTATAGCGATCATCATATGCTTTTCGCTATTTAAATACTTAAGCAGCTCCTCACTTTTCTCGTTGAATATTTGGTACATGTTGGAAATCATAAGGATTTTTTCCATGTTTCCTAGCATGTTTATTTTTTTGATTTAGCTTTCCATGTAGGTGGCGACAAAAAGCTCCTTCTTGCTTTTTTCTGTCAGGTTGAGCACCAAATGAATCGAAAGTCCCGCACAAGTGATGATGATCCAGATATAGATGAAGCCAGATATTGAGTAGTAGAATACAAACTATTGACTGAAGTTACTTAAGAAGTAACCTGACGAGAACCCGATAATGAAAGGAATATAAATCAACACAAACAAATAAGTGATGATCAATACCCTAATGAAGCTGAAAAAATGTTTTAGATAAACCACACAGATCCTTTCTCCTTAGAGTGTGAGAACAAACAGACTTACTTTCAGCATAACTACCATACTCCAGGTCTAGTTGTTTGAGTCTATAAGACCTATCTGAGTGATGACAATGTAGGCAATCGATAGTATCAGCAGTATAACATTCAATATGGAAGGAGAGTAGCTTTCAGGTAGAGCTTGGTTGTACTTGTATGAATTGATTAGAGCACTCAGGTAGAAGAGAATCGGGCCAGAGAACAGTATATAGTATGACACTTCAAGAAGTTGGGAAAGGCCGGATATGAAGTAGTAGCTTATACTCATGTATAAGATGTGAAAATAGAGAAAGTTTTGAATGGTTTTCTCATAGTCGAATTTAGTCAGCTTGATCCTTTCGAATATCTTCAGTCTATTCTTTTTAGAACTGAGTATATTTCTGACCTCCCTCACAAAGGAAAACACATCATCTCTGCATGCCCAAAAAATATCAATCATTGCATAAAGGATAGCGATTCCATCTAAAATATATGTCACTATAGTGAGTCCTTCCACAGTAAAGATTTATCTGATGTGTATTGGCAGCAAAAAGAAAAAGAATAGAGAACTATAGAGACCATTGTTGAGAGAGCAGTGAGCAGCTCTGTTGAGATGACTAAATATTTTGACAATGAAAAGAGGAGAAAGTGTAGTGACAATGACTTCTTCAATGGTGATATTTATTAGGGCAGGAATTTGCATGGCCCCTCCTGAAAACAACATTAGAAGACAATCAAATAGGTAAACTAAGCTGTAGTTGAGCCCATCTCGTATTTGGTTTTCAACGTTTTTCTGATATTAGCACATCATGAGAAGAAAAGTCATTCGAAGGAAAGAAGCGAAATGCCAGAGAATATAGTTTTGATAGTTTGCTTAAGTTTATGTTTTGAGCTTATAGACGAGATAGGCTATATAGCATGCTGAGACAATGGTGCTTATAACAATAGTCAGTAATCTTTTTCCAGATTAGGGCCAAGCTACCTCCTCCTCAGGTTAATCAGAAGCCAAGTTTTCGAGTTTGCTTATGGATTCATTGGCTCCACTATCTTTTTCAACAACAATAGCTTCTTCCTGTAGTTGAGGTTCTTCTGAAACCATTTCCTCCTATAACTATTATTTTTTAAGTTCAGGAATAAAAACAGCCACTGAGTTAGTCATTTCCATTGGGGTTTTTTATTTGCTTTGATTGATGTTCTAATGTTGAGTTTTAAAATTGTTGACAAGCTGGATGATCTATAGGTCGAATAGTTGATAAGTTTTGATCAGATTGATAACTGCTAAAGCTATTATCGTTGTGGTCAGACTCGATAAATTAAAATTTATAATCCCCAAGTGTGAGGTCAAACTTTGATATATTTTCCAGGCTAAGAATTGAAATAAAAGAAGGTTGCTTTCAAATGTAAAAGTGATGGTAACTGAAGAAGCATAGAATGACAGTGTACCATAGACAGCTACCTTTGCAAACAGACATGTTGCTATGCAGAATATTACACCGGCAGCCGCGTAGTAATCATAAATACTAGTAAACTAAATATCAATATATTTACGATTGAGAAGAAAAGCAATACGATCGAAAGACCCATAAAAAATAGCTGAACTACAATTTGCTTCCTGAAATTAAGAAGACTGCTGAACCTTAAATAAAGGGAATATTACAAGAGGGTGTATACTGTGGTTGCTATAATGGAGCACTCGTATGATATTTCACTTGAAAACACAAAGAGATTGTATAGTTCTGAGGATAGTATCAGAAGGGTAAATACAATTGTAGTTATGAGCTCATTTCCCGTATAGTTTAATTTTTCAAAACTGAGTGATTGTAGAATTACATCGCCTGAAGTTGAGGATGTGGAACTTAGCTATATTTGGATATGAGTCGAGCCAGATGAAAATTTTGAGGTTAAATATTTCCTTTTATCTGGATGAGCTTCCCTCGAGTGATTATGTCAGTTTCGAATTGTTGCATTTAACTTATAATCGTCGAAATGGAAAATGACAAATATGCTATCACCATAATCAAAGTGCTGTATATATAATTAGTTCATAAAATTTGACCTATGAGTAGAGCCATCTACCATGAATCATGAGTTATTGCTTTAGTCAAAGTAGGCAGAACAGTCAATAGTAGAATATATATTTAGCTGTTTGGATGTTTGGATATATATTAGTGATATAAATGATTTAAATTCACGTCGCTTGATTTTCTTTCTTGCATGCAGACTCCTTGAGCTTTGCTTTACTCTTTTTCAACTTATCTCTGTTATTTTTTCTCTATTGATTCCTTTTCATTAGCAAATGCAAAAACTCCTCTTTGCTGATCATTTGATCACTGTTCTCATCAACTTCTTTGAATATTTGTCTGATCTATTCGTTGCTGTTTTATTTGTCATCGAGAAAAGCAACTATTTCATCATAGGTTATCATACCTGAATGATCGATATCAAAGTAGGAAAAGGCTTGCTCAAAATGCTCAAGCGTGAGAGCTTCAGGTTGAAGAGTAGCCACGATAAACTCTGTATAATCGATCTAGCCAGAACCATTAGTATCAATAATTCTGACTAAAAATTTTATCTTTTCTTCACTCAGCTCCTTCTTCTCCAAAAGTGCCTGTCTAAATTCGGAACTAGAGATAACTCCATCATGATTGTGATCTAGATGCTCGAACAGCTGCTTGAGAACACTTTTTTCTTCTGAAGTCAAAATTTGGGAAACGATAAAAGTATATACGACAGCTTATAACTTGTTAGCAAACTAAGTAGAAGGATTGATACTTTAAATGTTGAAAGGTTTTCGAGAGTCTCCGTTCTTGGTTGGAACTTGTACATCTAATTCGAAACATACTATTGAATCCAAGGATGTTGATAGGCTTCAAGGGCGCTGGGCCTTTTATCAGGATTTTTAGTCAATAGTTTTTTGAGAAAGTCAAGACAATTGGGACTTACGTTATTAAAGGAAGGACCCAAATAAGATGGTTATTTTTTAAGGATCTTTTCCATGACCTCCATCTAGTTGTCACCATTGAAAGGAGGCTTATATGTTAGCATCATATAGAGCATGACTCCCACTGACCAAAGATCACATTTTTACCCGTAATGCTTGCACAGCACTTCGGGAGCAATGTAATAAGGAGTTCCAATACGAGCTGTTAGAGGCTAGTTATCCTTTTTGGTCACAGATATTCCAAAATCGATCAACTTAAGATAGTTCGATCCTTTTTAGAATAGAATATTTTCAGGTTTTATATCTCTGTGGACGATTCCTCGGCCGTGTAGATAAACAAGAGCATGTATAAGCTGAGAGATAATCCCAAGTGCAGAGGCTTCATTAACATTCCGAGAAATAATGCGCTTGAAAAGTTACCCGCCTTCACATAGCTCAAGGATGAGAACGTAATGATTTTTGTAGTCATAAACCTAGAACAGCCGAGCAATATTAGGGTGATCTAAATTTATCATGGTTGCCATCTACTGGAACAGCTTTTAGTGTTCTTATTTGCACATGTTAGATTTTTTTATCTTTTTTGCTGCCCGCATCACTCCGGTGAACTTAGCCTTAACTTTATTGACGGTCCCGAAACCTCCCCTTCCTATTTCTTGAAGCACAGCATATTCCTCCAAATAGTTGCTTTTCTTCATCTTGATGAAACTGTTCCACTTAATTTTTATCTCTTCCGCCAAGCTTTCTTCGCTCAATTAGTAATCTTCATCGTCAATTTCAATATTCTTCTCAGTTTTCCTTTTGGTGTTTTTGTCAGTAGTGGCTTATTGAATAGTCTCCATGATGACTTCATCATCGATGTTGTGGGGCTTCTGAGGCAGTTTATTGAAAATAGCCTTAGCTGGTTTGATAGCTATTTCCATGATTCGACTGGTTTTTGATAGCTCTGGTTTTATAAGTTAGGAGGGTTATGCCATACAGGTAACATGAGTTCTATTTCCCATTTTCTACAAAGTACTAATGAAATTATTCTTATAATTTACATATTGACGATATAAATGAACTTCAAACTAGTGATTCTCCTAGCAACCTTTCTGTTGGTAGTATCAGCTCAACAATGTCACTACTCCTGCTCCACCTGTATCGATGCTCATTACACGAACTGCTAATCCTGTTCATCATCAACCTTCAAGCCTCTATCAGTTACATCCTCAGGTGCTACCCTTGGGATTTGCTCTTTTCCAGCTTTTACGTCGGTCAACGGACTTGGTCTTGTGATTCTTTTGCTTTCGATAGCTACAGGCCTCTTCCTTAAATCCCAGCATATCTTCTATTTCATCATGAGCATACAAATATTAGGTCTGTTAAGTTTAATGGAAGTGGCTTATCCTTCCTCCCTCACAACTCTTCTCGATTCTTTTCAATATTTGATGATATTTTCCAAAATGCAACAAAACAGCAAGACCTCAGATGGAGTTTTGATCTCTCGTAACATGTACCGTCTTTAAGCTTTTTTGACGACAGCTGACCTGAAAGTCAACGTAACCCCTCTCTTTGTGATATCTTTCTTGGTTGCTTTACTTTTAGCCTTACTATTGTTGGTCAAAAAGTATCGAGACGGCCTTGAGTTTCTCAGTGAAAAAAGGCTTGATACGATAATGACTATTCTAAGAACAATTTTATTGCTCACGATGCAATAAATGCTTCTCATTTTATACGTTGGAATCAGATTTGGTCAACTGGGAGGAAGTGAGGTGGTTATGATCGTTCTATACAGTGCAGTCTTGGTGTTTCTTCTTGTTGACATCAACTACCATAGAGTTCCTTACTTCAAGGCTAAAAAGATGCTGAATCTGGCGATTGCCCAAAGATTTTTGCTTCCAGTGATGACTACACTTCCATATAGCGATAACTATCACCTCATCATCTTTCTTAATGCTTTTGGTGTCCTTTAATTGATCTTCTTAACTCGGTCTGCTGCGGGTACCAAGCATTATGTCTACTCTGCTCTTAAATTAGCGGTAACAGCATTGATAGGAGTGTTTGTGGCTGTTTAGCTCGGTCTCAATAGCAGTGGAAGTTCAAGAGTAGCAAGTATTTTTGCTGTGATAGCAATAGTGGTATTTTTGGTTGCTTTTCTAGCTGAAATAGTGCTATCTATCAAGGACCAATGTTGTGCGGGATCAAAAGTTAAAAATTAGGGTGATCAGATCACTAGAACCAAGTCTAACGAACATATTATGCTAAGAGAAGATACTTTTGCTGATGATACCATCAAGGTCAAGGAAATTCAAGAAACAGGATAGGGGGAAGGCCATATATAATAACCATAATCAAAGGCCAAGGAAATACAAAATGACAAATAAAAAGAGAGAGAAAACAATTTATTGGCTCAACAAAAGAAGCAGGAGAGAAAATTCAAGGCCGGACATAAATGACGAATGGCAATAATATGATCTATTATGAAAGTCAAATTAATAATATACTCAGTTTGAATTCATGAAAACTGCTCTGGTAGTTCTTCTTTTATTCGCTGCAACTCTTCCTTCAGTTAGCTCTTATGGTGCCACCATCACAGTTAATTCAACCGCTTCTGCCTCAATCTCCAACTTTTACCAAGATCTAGCATATTGTAGTTGTGACCTCACTCCTTCGCTTTGCGATAATTACTGTTGTTGTGATGCCTCCTGCTCAGCAGTAAGTAGTTATATAGGTAGAGTCTTCAAAACGCCTGGACTGCTGCATCGAGCTGCCTGTCTACATCAAAGTCAGTTTAAAGCTTTTGCAACTCGTCTTCAATTTCTGGGTTTGGATCTTTCAGCGATTTGTCATGTGTTTATTATTCTAATCGAGGAACAATCGGAAATTACTACAGTTATCCTCAAACTTCATCTTTGACTTTTACGACCTCGACCAAATTGTATTGAAAAATATATACAGTACATCTGTAAGCACAGTAGGAAGTTTAACTAGCCAATTCACAAGCTCGACAACAGCAGTTCAAAACTCAGCATACTCAGTAGCTATCTATTCATTTAGACGACTAATCCTTACTTGAGGGACACCTCCTCAACCTTCTTCTATGTCCCTAAGCCAGGGCCAGCTGGTATTTGTGCCACAGGAGTTCTCAATGTCACAACTGCAGCAAATACATACTATTGCACAGTGGCCCCTACATCCGATAACTGCGCTTCTCTCAATTTAGGGTATGGAGGAGTTATTTGTCTCTCTGGAACATGCGCAACAACATCTACTGCTCAGACCATAGCAACACCTTCAGTGGCTGGAGCAAACTGTAACAATGTGCTCACTGCACTAACAGTCATCTACACTGTGAGCTCAACCCAGTCAGCCTATACTCTTTCTGCAGTTACCATCACCCCTACTTATACTAATGTTCCAATAGGATCGAGCACTGTGGTGACAGTAACTCATACACCGACAGCCCCTGCCTCCTTGGCTGGCAACCCTGGTTATAAATTGGGTAAAACAGTGACTATAAATCCAGCACTTTTTGCCATGGCAGATCCTGCAACAGGAGTATGCTACACAACTGCTGGAGCTGCAGGATCTACTAATCTTATATTCGGTCAGGAGGCAATTTATCGATGCTAATCTACCTCTCCTTGTGCTAATACATTCTATATCGATGCTCTTTTGACAACTACTTTTACCATCACTCAGTATGCTGATCAGTCAACCACAACAGTGACGGTATCAGGAACAGGAGCAGCGACAAACTGTGCTTATGAATCATATGTCCTTGAAATAGTATACTCATATGATGGGTGGGAACTAGACCCTCAATACTACATTGTGGGAGCCAAACTAATCCCTGAATTTTCAGTTGATAATCCAACAGCTCCAACAACAAAGTACATGAAAGTAAAGTGGGTATACGTTGACCCCAAGACAGTGAATACTCCTCCTAGTAATACGTTCTACGATTATTTCAGTTACCTGTGGACTCCTCTCAAACAACAATTTGGCCTCAATTGATTATATACCATATTTATAACAATGCTCCTACTCAGAACAGCTAAACATTTCTTCGGGTCAACTGTACGCTTCACCTTCCAAAAAAGAGATGGAACTTTGTTGCCGGTCATTGCCGAAAAAGGAAAACATATCCTTGAAGTCGCCAAAGACAATGATGTAGAGCTCGAAGGAGCATGCTAAGCTAGCTTAGCTTGTTCAACTTGTCATGTGATTCTTCCTCAGGATATATACGATAAGCTCCCCCCAGCCACTGACGAAGAAGAAGACCTTCTTGACTTGGCTTTTGGATTGACAGGAACCTCGAGGTTGGGATGTCAAGTTATAGTAAACGATGATTTGGAGGGCCAACTGGTAACACTACCAAAAGCATCTCGGAATCTTTATGTAGATGGATCAAAACCATCTTCTCACTGATCAATAGGTTTTTAATAGCAAATGTGGGTCTTTGATTTATCATTTCATTTCTGGAAAGCCGTCTTCAAATAACTTGACTTTTGGTTCCTGGTCTTCTTGGCTCTTGATACCTTTGTTTTCCTTAGGATCATATTCGTGGACTATGCTAGGCTTCTCATGGTTGTCTGGTCGAGGTTAATGGTACTATTGCTACATTAGAGGTAATAAGTGGCTGAAAGAAGGGGGTGCAGATTGCTTACTTGGGGCAGGAGGTTATACTACTTTGGAGGCTAAGAGCCCTTATTTTAGTTTTTATTGCCGAATCTTTTATTTTCGGATTCTTTGATTTTCTAGCAATACCTTTATATAGTCTTCATCGTATTCTTCTTATTTCTGGATCCTAAACATATCAATATCGAGAGGCCTGAACGGAACGAAAAATTAATGAATATACTTCATTTTGTCTAGATAATCAATTATAAGCTCACGGCCATTAATTTATTCTCGGAGATAGAATTTGCCTGAGAAAACATTTCCATATGTTCTTTTCAACAAAACCTGAACTACATTCGGATGAATCTTTCTGAAGCTAGTGATAAGCTTATCCTCTAGATGCTTATGTGATAGCCTCTTTTTGTTGAAGATATGCTGAATAAATATAGTGCGAAAGGTGTTGGCTTCATGCTAAAAATAAAACATCCTGCATCTCATCATATCAGGCTTGTCCAATAATAATTTTCTTAGCTTCTAAAATTAACTGAAAGTAGTGTTATTGTCCTTGAATTTGAAGTAGGCCTTAATAGCGGGCTGTTTTTTACGATAGAATGTGTGCAGCTCGATACCTGATATCGGTTCATCAGTAACTTCCCTTACAATACTTTTCACAGTGGCAATTGCTGTGTCCTCCTCTTATGCAGATAAGTAGTAATCAACTTTTTTCTGGAAGTGAGAAAGCGAGATAGAGCACCTGAATTTGTCAACATCGACAAACTCTTATTCGGATCTTATTTTAATCTCGAAACCAGCTAGAGAGACTTAAAGCTGTTGAAAGTTTTCCTTTGTAAGAGGGTTTAAAAATTCAATCATGCATTTATAGTCTAACATTTGTCCCTAGTAATTGAGATTGAGTCTACAAGGCCCATATTTTTTACATTAATCGTAAATATTCCGGAGTTTAGACTAAGTGACTCCATTGACCTCGATTCGGCTTCCTTTCAATCTTTTTTAGAAACAAGCCCAGTAGATGTTGAACTTCCTGGCCATGATCTGAGAGCGGTAGTTGTGCTTTTAGATAAATTAGAGACCATCATCCTCATTGGTAAATTAGAGGTAAAGCTTATCTTCGTCTTTACAAAAAAAAGAGACAGAGTCGATGACCTTAATCGTTTCTAGAAAGTTTTCAGCCATAGCTGGCGTTATTTCTGTTTCAAGATCGTTCACCACAAGTTTCCTAGGAGTGGGGTCCTCTTCTGACTATTCCATAGTCTATGTATATAAATATAGTATCAAATAGAGGTATATTCCTATGTTGTATATCCAAAATAGTACAAAACAATATTGATAGTTGACTTTCCATTACTACTTTAATATTAAGAAGAGGTATTAATTACATTTAACTGCTATGAACGCTCAACAGCCAAAATCAAAACATCACTCATACACCACTATCAAAAGAATCGGAAACGGCAACTTCGGATAAGTATACTTAGTTCGGTCTGCCCTAGACGACCAACACTACGTTATCAAGGTACTCGCTCCTCGATTCAGAAAATCAAGCTCGAAAATAGATCCAAGGAGTCAAAATAACAGATCATAAAATAAATAAAAGTGATGCAGCAGCTTAACCATTACTATGTCATCAAGTACGTTGAGTCTTTTGTCTAAAATAAATGCGTGTGCATAGTAATGGAACATGCTGAGGGAGGGGATCTTGATAAATTTCTCGAAAAAAGAAAACAAGAGAACAAGCCTCTTAGTGAGTAACAGATAATTGAATGGCTAATTCAGTTGTTGCTCGGTCTTAAGTATGTTCATGAAAAAAAGGTTGTCCATCGAGATCTAAAACCAGACAATATCTTTTTGACCTCAGATCAAGAGCTCAAACTGGGAGATTTTGGAATATCTAAGCTGATGAGCTAAACTTTTGACATGGCAAAGACAAAGATAGGGACTCCTTTTGTGATGGCTCCTTAAATATGGGAAAATATGAAATACAATCAAAAATCAGACGTATGGAGTCTAGGATGTGTTATTTACAAGATGATGACCTTTAGATATCCTTTTCAGGCAGACAGTAATTCTTTTTTTATGTAGATTCTGGAGCCCTTGTTGTCAAAATTCTGACACAAAAAATTCCTGTCATCCATTAGCATTATAGTCACTAACTCAAGGCTTTAGTTTACTAGATGTTGTCCAAATAACCTCAAAAAAGACCTTCAGTTCACAAGATTCTTGAGATGCCTTTTCTCAAAAAGAACTTTAGTAAGACGCTTTAAAAGACGATCAACCTTTATGATTAAAATTATAGCTCCCAAGAAGGCCTGAAGAAATCAGCTTCTATCAATAAGCTTTTTCGGAAAAAGTCAACATCATCACTTTCAACTTCTCTTGCAGGAAAGTCTATGGGAAGTCAAGAGAGTCTCAAGATCATCGAGTATAAGCAGAATTATCCGTTTTTGGTTGAAGCTAATGAGAAAATGAGTCGATAGCTGGAGGATCTAAAGCAATAGAAATAAAAGTTTTAGGAAGCTACAAACCAGCTGTTGTCAAAATTAAGACATTGTCCTCCCTCGAGTTAATAAATTCTACTCCAATTCTAACAACATATCCAACGCTTTCTCTATCCTTGATATTTATCTCTGTTCTTTAAATGACATCCAAAATCAATCACCCTTCAAAGATGAAATTTGATGAAATTAAAGTTTTTGACTTTATCGTTTCTTTCGAGAACATGGTGTGCTTCTTCTCCACTGGGAAGTGTATATTTGAAGGTCAATTGGAACCATTTATTTGTTGATTTGACAAGTGTTATATTTTATGTGTAAGCTCGGGCTATGTTGAAAAATACATACCTTGAACTAGTTCGCATGCAGATGCTTTTTCTAGAAAGTAAGGCAATTACTCATTTTTCCTGAGAGTCTTTTTGAAAGTCTTAATAAAGAAAGTTTTACCTTAAAGAGAGTTGGAGATAAAGCATCTTCAAGGAACTAGTAGTCCTTATTATCAATAGCTCTGACAACTTGGTTGTACTGATGTAAAAAACGACTATTAAGATGTTTCATCTTCACGTCTTTGAGTGACCTTTACATGTCACTGAGACAATTTTTGTTGGATAACCAGTTTTGCAGCCTGCTGAATAAATTTCTGTCCTCATATGCTCCGGGGTCAACAATAGTCTGCGACTCTATGTCGATTGTTGGCTTGACACTTTTGTGAAGAGAAAAACATCTTCTGGAAAGACGAGTCAACAGCATTATTAGCACAAATTAAAAGATATAAAAACATTGAAATTGTTCACCTGGTTCTTTCTGCCAATCTGATTTTCGAAACTTAATAAAACTGCTTTTGACTAAACTTGCTTCTCAGAGGGCTTAAATTATCTTGTTGCTCTGCTCGATGCCAAAGTGAACATAATTATCTTCCAATTATCCGAATTTCTTGATCTTATCCTCCAATAAGAGCCCTCAGTTTTTGCTCTTGGAAATTAACATACCCTCGCATTTTTTTCAAAAAGAAGACAACCGAATAAGCCAGAAGAGCTGGTGAGAACCTCTGAAGGCTGAGTTAGAAAGTGGAAGCTTCAAGAAGATACCTGGCAAGGCAATAATCTCTTGGCTAGAGGCAGGCATCATTTTTAATTATTTAAAGATGGGTGAAGGCTGTAGGCTCAACAAGCAAGTCAAAACCAATCGTAGCCAAAATGCTTCCCTCCATTGAAAGGATGTCTGAAGATTTGTACGCATTATCGCAAAGGTGTTCAAGGTTGGTCAGTTTAGGGACTTGATAGGTTTCATGATATTTGGCAGCAATCCAGAGTGAGGAGATTCCAACCAACTGTAGTTTGTTCCGTAATACTATCTGTTGTTTGAGGTAACTGTCGATAATTCTCACAGTGAGAAAAAAAGTTTCAGTCATCAGCCTATATTTCTGGTGAACTTATTGTAGCCATGATAATAACACTCCTCGCATGTGCTCACCTAGATCTGGTTGATTAGGAAAGTAATTGTTCGGTTCTGATGGTGGGTGGCTCATGGCAAGTACATGGGCATATATTTCATCTTTGTAAAGCTCGCCTTCAGGAAGAGAAGGGGTCGTTGGTTTATCAGGGTTAGAGAGGATAACATTAGGAGGCCTGTTTTCGTCCTGGAGTGTTGAGGGGTCCTGCTGTTAAAGGATATGGTTTGGAGGGCAGAACTTCATTCTAAATAATAACGAATTCCATTAACGAATAGTAGTAGTACAATTAATTCTATCAGCTTTATTTCATTTGATCATATCATTTAACAACAAATACTACCGAACAACATGTATTGAAACTGCAAAAATGAAACTTTATTTCTTATTTTGAGGTTATGATCTTCTCGAAACTTCTGTATAATCCGATTATTAATGTATGCGATTTCCAAGACTGACGATACGCGCTTCCCGAAGCAACACTCTGAACTCGAACTTCCTAAGGTACTTCGTTTATAACCAAGCCAGATCGCCAAGCCTTCACCTTAGCCCCTTTCGTATACTCTTAAGTATTAATGGCTCGCTCGATCATCAGAATATGCCCTTCTTTCTACAACTGAGGTTCAAGAGGAGCAAGTCTATCTTGTCAAAGAACTATCTGCTCTTAAATAATAGCTAAAAAAATGCCCAATTAGTATCAGTCGAGTCAGTAAAGTGAGTAGCAAGCCGTTGCATAGATCTAATCAGGCTAACCTTTCTAAAAATCAATAATCCGAGCTCGATAACAATCATTTCAATATCGTAAAGCTTAGAAATTAGCTTGAGCTTCTTCAAAGGCAGGCAAGTCCACGGTCGAATCAAGGGGTTGAAGGTAAAGTCATGGAGACTAGGTAAAAAATATTGAAAATAAAACAAAAAATAAAAGATATCAAACACAAAAGCCGATAAATGGGAGATAATCTTGAAAATGGCCGAGATTTTTTCTAAGAAGCCAAAAAATTAGAGCATGAAAGAGATGGAATACTCGCAAGAAAAAATAAGCTCCAAGAGAAAGTGTATCAGAGTGAGCGAAACTTAGCTAGGATAGTATAAAAGTTAGCTGAAATAGAAGGAGATGCCCTCTATGCGGATAGCTACCTTTAGGATTGGATGGAAACAAAAAAGAATCAGGATGCATAACGATCATTTTAAAATGAGCATCGTCAAAAGCTATATCAGTTGTAGCTCGCAAAGAAAACAATGGAAAGTCACAAAAGCACAAAACAACAAAAATATCATCAACTGCTCAAAACTCTATAGAATTAGATCGAAAAAAAGGAGCATCTCTAAGATAAGTTGCAAAAGACAGAAATAAAAAATCTTTACCAGAAGAAGGAGCTGATGGAACTAGAGGATCAAGTGAATTAACTTAACTTGAATCATTCTAGAACAAAAACCAGCAATAGTTTATAGCATTTTCAGGAGGTGAGAAGGCATTATGAACTACCAGCTTTACCTCACAAATTCAATCAACTTGCCTCAAAGTTAAGAAACCTTTCTACTAGTCGAACAAAAACATCAGGACATCCTTTGGACAATAAAAATAATTTCACATAAATTCTTCACAAACCTCCATCGTCAGATTCAGATATCTATAGTGTAGTAACTCAGCCTCCTCCAAGGGGAAATTTCAGAACAAGTCGCAATCGAATGATGGCTGATCGAACTTCTAAAACACCTATTCGCTAAAAATCTGTTGAGCTGATTCCTTGTATTCAGGAACAAATAACTGAGCAATCTCCTGAAAAAGAAACAATTGAAAAAAATCCAAGTATGGTGACCTAAAAAGATGAGAAAGAACAAAAAGCAAAGACTATTGAAAATAATAAGCTTTAGGAATAAAAAGGAACCCTTGAGCAGGAGGGGGAGTCTACAGAACTAAAGAGAACGAAATAGTAACAAAGTTAGGAAAAAATAACTCATGCCGATAAAGAAAAGATAAACAATAAAGAAAATGATTATTCCCATCAATAGGCTGAATTATAGAACAAAGGAACTTTGTATAAGTAATAAATTTTAGTAAAATAAGATGATAAAAAAGGAGCTACCGTGAATTATTCAGAATAACTTGCCAATGAAGATGAAATTATAGCTGAGGAAGTTCAAAAAACAATCGAAAGCAATATATAGTAGCAGGTCGAAAAGGCTAGGAAATCGGTTTGTGAGGCATAGACGAAAATGCAACACAATCAGAATATCATCAACAACTACCTCAACCGTTTCTAGACTGACCCTGACGAGGATTAATAAGCATGATCTGTTTCATCCTAAAGTCAGATGCTAACTATCATTTGCCTTTGTCGACCTTCACGATCAACTTGTGACAGCTCTGGCGTCCACTATTCTCAGTAACTAACAAATTGACATCTTCTTCCGTTTGTCGAGATAAAAAAAGTCCGCTCATTTCCGGCCCACATTGTGGCAGCTTTAGTTTTTGCAATAGCTCCCCTTCTTAGTTGAGAAATCCTAAGCATCCTTCTTCAGCTAGGCCCCTAAATTCAAACAATGTTGTAATTATGACTCCAGCAGAGGTGACTGAGATTGATGTTGGTCCGAATCGTCCAGAAAATTGGTGGAAAACACTGAGATAATAAATGCCTTCCTTTGATTCATAAAAGCGAAGAATTCTGTTCTTTCCAGTCTAGCAGACATAAATCAGTTTTTCGTCTTTTCCGAAGGCGAGACCAGTTGGTGCACTCAGGCATCGAAGGGCTAATGATCGAATGCTTTGCTGCTGCATATCAATCACGAAGAGGGAACCTTGTGGGTTAGCTGGTGAATTCTAGCCGAATGTTCCGCAATCGGTGAAAAAAATGTTCCCTGTGTTTTCACTCAAAATCAGCGAGTGTGGGCCGAGTAGTGGTGCTCCTTCATATTAGTTAACAAGTTCTGCTTAGGCTCCATCTGTTGCTGAGAGGGAGATAACTGATTGTTTGAGGAGGTCAGCAAGGTAGTAGCAACTTTTTGTGGGATCATAGACAGCTCCTCTGATCTGTCCATTGACTTTAGCGAATAGTTTGAGCTGTCCCTCGACATATTTGATTATTTATCCATTGAAGGAACTGAAAACAAGGGTATCTTCTTGCTCAAAGGGGGCGTAAAGTGGGGAGTTGACTTCCAGAAGTTTCTCAGCGTTGGTCAGTGAGAAGAACATTTTTTTATAACTTATCGATTATAAACTTTGATTGATTTATTCAAATTGAACGGTCCCCAATAATAGTCATTATAATCCAAACGTCTTCAATCAGTTGTATGGATAACTTGATAAATAGCTATAATATATTTTGGATGTTTCCTGCAACGACCAAGGAAGGAAGATTGTTTTTAGGTTGTTCTCCCAAAAACAGAGACAATAAGTCAACCTACCTTCCTTACTTCAAAAGATTCCCCAACCAAAGGTTCCACTCTCACGATCGTAAGCGGCCAACAGCTAATGAGAATCATATTCAACGTCCTCCTCGACGCTTCTTTACATAAGAAAAAAATGAGCCTGACCATGATGACAGTGCTTTCAGCCGCTTTAACTCGAATCCCCACATTAAGGAGAAAACTCCCTCAAAAGTTAGGCCAAGTACTTATTTTCTAAACAGAACTCTTCAGGCAAAAATACGAAAGATAGTCAAATCGTATCAAGCGCCACTCTGAAATATCTCTCGAAGAAAGGAACACTAGAATGCCAACCAACAGTTCTTTCCAGCTTCATAATAATGCGAATTATGTGACTCCTGCCCAACTTTTGAGAAGTTCACACAACCTCACAGAGCACTAACAGCAGGAAGTGTTTCATTTCGAAGAGGTCTATTACCATGGACAAAATTGCACAACTAAGGCATATAACCCTCTGCAAAAAGCTAAAGACGGAGATGAAGGATATCCTTGGGTCAAGGGAGACCATGTGGCTTATCGCTATGAATTCGTTGAGGTTCTGGGATAAGGATCATTTGGGCAAGTTTACAAGGTTCTTGATCACAAGAATAACAAAGCTCCAATGGCACTGAAAATGGTTAAATTCAATGACAAATACTTAACTCAGGCAAAAATTTAAATCAAAGTTCTCAAGTTAATCAGAGAGAAGGATCCCAACTCATCTAAAAACTGTATCTAGCTGAAGGACTACTTTTCTTTCCGAGGAAGAGTCTGTATGACTTTCTCACTCCTTTCCATGAATCTTTATTAGCTCATTAAATCAAATGGTTATTACGGCCTTCCTCTAGATTTAGTACGTCGCTTTGTCCTTCAGGTCCTAAATGGCATTCACTTTCTCCACAAGCACCATATAATTCATGCTGACCTCAAACCTGAGAACATATTGCTGAAGTAGATGAATAAGTCCGGAGTCAAGATCATTGACTTTGGGTCCAGCTGTCTTGAAGGATAAACTATATATACTTATATTCAAAGCAGGTACTATCGAGCACCTGAAGTTATTCTCGGTCTGCCATACGATCGAAAAATAGACATTTGGAGTTTTGGCTGTATCATAGCTGAACTTCATCTAGGGTATCCTTTGTTTGGAGGTGAGGATGAACACTAGCAAATGTGCTTCATCATAGAAGTCCTCGGAGTACCCCCGAAGGACATCATACCAGTACACTTGGGGATATTGTAGATAGAATGCAAAAAGATGGCATGTATTCTTTGATAGAGATAATAATTTTAAACCTCATGAAAAAAGAACTCCTCCGGCCTCAAAATCCCTGACTAATGCCCTCTAACTACCAGACCCCGATTTCACAGATTTTATTCGTACTTGCCTCGAATGGTATCCATTAATTTATCAAGGCATCCTGACAGGCGAACTGAAGCCCTGGAGTTGATGAAGCATCGATGGGTTTTAAAAGACCTCCCACCAGATTTTAAGTAGCAGCACCTGAAGTTTGTTCATGAAGAAGAGGCTCAAATGCAGGAAGAAAGCATTCACCTACGCCGCAGTCGAAAGCATACTTTTTCGATCAGAGACAAGCACAGATTGATTAAGTGAAGCTTCATTATAAGGGACGGATTATATCAACTGTCTTTATAGTATATACCAATCAACATAGCATATGCAAGAAGAAAACCTTCCCCGTCATTCATAAGAGGAATAGGAAACTCTATTCAGCCAAGAAACAGTTCGGAAATTCCGCTAAAATCAGTCTCGGGAGCGAACTGCTAACAGCTGCAGATATTTTGCAGCTTCATTGATCGTCTGCGGATTTTTGCTTCTCGTTGGAGCCTACATTTACTACATTGAACAAGAAGACCAAGTGATTTAGAAAAATATCATCAGAATCAGCCACCAAGAAACCTCTCAGCCAAAAAGCAAATCGACAATACCTCAACCTATGCAATAGTAGTTGATATTTGATTTAGGAATGACTAGTACGCCGATGTTTGGGGAGAGCCTGACGAAACAAAGACAGTGATTTCACCCCTTCCTTTAAAGCCTAAATAA
>Ga0100402_1002883_pt1 | contig 19071 bp, 14 predicted proteins | sample CryGeyme20150102_FD_80419 | JGI IMG/M metagenome (GOLD analysis project Ga0100402, IMG submission 80419) | Groundwater microbial communities from Crystal Geyser aquifers in Utah, USA - Crystal Geyser metaG 2015-0102 | ecosystem: Environmental > Aquatic > Deep subsurface > Groundwater | place...
AGGGATATTTCACCATTGTAGTACTAGTATTATCAACGGTACTACTGTAGTATCAGGTAGTCCACTCCGAGTATCTACCTGGTACCACTAAGTTATGAGGCCTACAGCTTACCTGGTACCAGGTAGGTGGCGAAATACTAGGACAAGAACAATACCATTACGCGAAATACTAGGTATGCGTACCAGCATTCATGCCAACCTCGCCACTACTGTAGCTAGTAACTCAGACAATGCTTGACTAACTGTAACTGAGTGATATTTTCGGTGAAGTTTTGGTGCTAAGTGACGGAGGTTCGTACGGTGGTGGGTCTTGATAGTGGTGATGAGACCTCGTCTTTGATCGTTACCGACGAGCGGCACCACCTTTACCAAAATGAATGGCCAGCTCTTTGCAATTGCGGCACAATCCGTGTCTTGCCGAAACGACAGGTTGGCTACGGGAAACACATCTTGCATGCCTACTGATACTGTTTGAAAAGACAATGTTCCAGGCCAAGTCCTTAATTCAGTTAGGTAGGTCGCCGAGAAGCTTGGCTCAATCATTGGTTTTTTTTTTCCAACCTTACTTCGCTGGTTCAAAACACAGCGACTACCACGTAAGGCTCTATGTCATCTCTATTGTTGAGTACCAGAAGATGCTTGTAAGCCATAGCCAGGTGGCATGTGCGGGAAAAGTTTACCCTAATACAGTACCGGGGTACAGCTCTCATTTCGCAAGGTAAGTTACCCGGAAATCCACATTAGTTTCCAGTCGCACTATTGATTTGCAGAATCAGTTTGTGTATGGTGTCGGAAAGACCTTTTTGAACCGAATGAATATGCGCTTTAACTTCTCACCGCTTGACAATAAAAAATCAGGGTAGTAAGCAGTGGTGGTAGTCAGGTGGTATAGCAATATCCCATATCCTACAGCACCGCACTACTACCTCGCAACTATTGTCACTCCTAGTGCAAATTACTTACTGTGGTTGCAATTGCTATCACCGATACACCGTTTCACCAAGAAAGATGCTAGTGTAAATTGGCGTTTTGAGAAAGATGCTCGCTAAAAGAAGTTATTTAGGACCTGCCTCTACGTAAGACCCAACAAATTGGCTGAAACACGTCGTTGTCGCCGTTCGGCTTCCGCGTTTCCTATGAGTTTCTTCAGCTGCTGCTGGCCGGCATTTGTAGACAAAAGCTTCTCGAGAAAGTCTTCCGTTTCAAGGAGTTTTCGGGTCGTATTAGCATCGTCACTGCCTTCTTTCATCAATCGAGAACTCGAAAATGATCGTCGTCGTCTAACCTGCTGCTGTTCTTCACCTCCTTTGCTATTTTGATCGACATCGCTTCCATTCATTGAACCTTTTCGACTTTTGCGTCGTCGTTCTTTTCGTCTGGCACGTCTTTCTTCGTCCGTCTCTGATCTATTTGTAGAATTACTAGTTTCAGGAAGCCTGTCAGTTGCCAAAGCTATATAACTCTTGCTTCCGAGACCACGCCGCTCCTGCATGGCGGAATTACACGACGAGGACAGACCAAACACCATGGTTGTGCTAGAGACGTCTTTGTCCACACGCCTAGTACCAAGCAAGGAAGATCGAGATGAGTCTTTCAATGATGATCTATTTCGACAACGTGTCGTCGACTTGGTTTCAGACGTTCCCACGTCCATGGAAGAAGCACCCTCAGAGCCGTCTTTGATCAGGTTTGGTATTTCCTCTTTCTGGGCTTCCTCCACGCTTACATTACGAAAGCCCGCGGCGAGACTCATCAAATTTGTCATTGAACTGGAGCGTTTTACTCTCTGCATTTTTACTGATGTATACAAATAATAATAAATATTATAAGGCAATTACCGTGGTACCAGGTACCAGGTACCAGGTACCAGTACATGAACTGCTAACTGCTGGCTACTGCGACACTGCGACTGTCGTGAATAAAAACAAAAAAGAAATTTGTGAGAGGATGAATAATATTTTTGTTGAACCTGGGATGTGGAGATCCAAGCTGTCGAATGTGGACATGTTGCGAACTCATACATGGCGCTAAGCCTTTTGTCAGTAGTGTTCGGATGTGCCAGATGGTGCTGACAACCGTGTCATTCCATATGTAGCTAGTAGCTAGTTTTCGACAGTTGCCAACCAGAGCTCGACCAATTATAAGCCTTTACGCAAGTACTAGGTATATCCTATAATAAAGGGATGAATGCACTTTGTAAAAACAAATTTTAAAATGCTCTACGTATGTGTTCTTTTGAAACTTGATTTACTGACGTGTTGAGCTGAGGTGAGGATATGATGTACTGTACTACCATACTATTACCATAGTACTATACCAATGGTGCTACTACTACTCTAGCTAGTACCATGGTAGTAGAAGTAGAATAGCTAGTAGTAGCTACTACCTGGTACTACGGGTACCACTACCTGGTACGTAGTAGTCTAGTAGCTAGTCCACGGCCACGACTAGTAGCAGTACCTACTACTACTGAGTAGCTACTATCCAGCTACTACCTGGTAGCTAGTAGAGTAGCTTGTAGTAGTAGTACGGGTAGCTTCGTCGAAGTTCGGGTAGGTCTACTAGCTAGTAGCTAGAGTAGTAGCTAGCATGTCTTCTACCACTAACAGTAACCTTAAACTCATTTTGAGACAATCCATTCGTTAGATAAAGTAGGAGGATTTTTTAGACAGCAAGTCCCAAAACTCGAGTACCAGATCATCACCAGATCGCCAAGATGGGAAAAAGGAAAAACAGTCTTTCTTTGTGTGCTTTCCATAATAATAAGACAAAGTAAAAACGAACCATGCCATTCTGGTCTTTGTTGGTCGGGTTGACGGCTGCTGCATGGCTCTCGTGGACAAGAGCCAATGGATTTTACATTGTTCCTTCTACTACTACACAGCTGAGAGCTCCTTGTAGAGCAAGGATGCTAAACAGAAACAGAAAAGCCCACACTGTAATAACGTCCTGTTTGGAAGAATTTAATTCCAGCAATCTAGTCTTGTCCTGGTGGGATCCTGATCCAAATCCAACAATGGAAAAATCTACTGACGAGTGCGCGAGTAGAGCAAGTACAATAATTCTTAGCGAAGACGACGACGACGACGACGACGAAGAAGAAGAAACCAGCAAGACTACTAGAAAGGCAACGATCCAGGTCCCACTTTATCCTCTACCTGCCGTATACTTGCCGACTGGACAAAGCATAAATTATACACTGAACAATATAGAAGCACGAAACATTCAAATGGCACTGGATCTGCAACAGCTGAAAGATGCCAACCGAGATCCTTGGTTTTGTGTGGTACTGCGTGCCCTGGATACAGGACGGTTGACCAAGGTTGGAACTCTCATGCGGATGGTGGATCGAGATATTCAGTACCATACAGAAAATGGTAATGGTAATGGTAATGGTCACGACAGTCACGACAACACCTTGTGGCCTCGCAAAATTGTGGTAACTTGCGTCGCAGAGCGTTTAGTGGATATCCAGTCTGTAGAAAACCCTGCTTCGTTGACCCTGGAACATCGTCTGAGACATCCCAAAGAATATGCACGAGCTACAGTGACAACAACACGAAATGAACTGTCAGATTTTAACATCAGCACAGAATGTTTGCGAGCATTACAAGAACAAGCCTCGAATGAGTACGAAACAGTCCGACAATTTTACACTAGGGATGATGGAGCCTTTGATGATTTGCCTTTGTTTGGTAATTGGACCGATTCTCTGCCGATTCTGTCTCCGGATTCTTTTGCAAAAACACATTTCAACTCTAACAACTATTCGTTTTGGACATCGGCATTGGTGTGGCAATCCCTTTGCCACACAATTCGTGAGGGTCATCAGCGATTGTTGGCATCGAACAGGAACGAAATGTTGATTGTTGCGGCCATGAAAAAGGGTGGACCGCTAAAATTACCCGTCCGCATTGAAGACGTCGAACCAGACGATCAATTGATGGTTCGAGAATTGGAACGATCATTGCAGCACGATTGGGAAAAATTACAACTGGATCCCATTTTGGATATTCAATACTTATTGGAGCTCGACACGCACGAGCAGCGACTTGCTCATTTGGTACACCTCATACAACGAGAAAGGAAACGTTTGGAACAGGAGGTTCTAATGAAAGAACCTAATCGATTGCGTTTGAGTCGCACATTAATGAAGGAATACCTCCTCGAGGAGGACATGAAACAAGACCAGCAACAGCCACGAAAAGGCGCTTGGTTCAACGATGAAATATGGTGAAAAGCATTCACTAATGAAGGATGATTGCCTGATTTTAAATTGGGTAGCTACTCTACTAAGTAGTAGTAGTAGTAGTGCGATAACAAAAAGCCATTACTGCACACACGCACAGTATCTATATTACTTTACGGGGCCGGTTGAACCAGCAGGTAACTGCTCGTCTCGTTTCTGCTAACGATGGTCGAACTTCGTGCAACAAATGAGATTCAAAAAGAATCATGCGTCCGGCAATAGGTTCTACTTCAACGTACTCTTGTTCGTGTTGAGGATGCTTTTCGATCCACTGTTGTTTCAAATGCTGTCGCAATTGTTGCTCGTCATCTTCATCTGTCGTACCAAATTGTTCTGCTGCAATGTCTTGAGATTCGGGCCAAAGCCGCAATTTCCCACCATCCTCCTCTGTCCAATTTGGGTTTACGTATAAAATACAAGTAATTTCGCGCCAATTCAATCGTCGACCCAAATCAGTATCAAACGAATTATCGGAATGAATCCGATACCGTCCTTGGTTTGGATAACTGGCGATCATGACATTTTGGGGTACCGTTAGTGGTCGTTCTTTGGTAGCTGGAGACAGTGGTTCTTCTTGTTTTTCGGACTCTGTTTCAGCTCCATAGTAGTGTTCTGAGACGACGGGCATCATAGTATCGGCCACTCCCTTTAACAATCGAATGGCACGTCTCACGGGAATCATAGCTTCTACTTCTGAATTGAATCGAATACAGTCATCCCGAATACCATCGGCAGCTTCCGGAGTCTTTTGCAAACTCCCGCCTGATTCTAGTAGACTAAAACACTTGTCCAACAGTAGCACATCATCGAGTGGTAGCACGTGATCTATGATACAATACCCTGTCTCGTAAAAATTGGTAGTGGCATTACGGATAGAATTGGCCAGTGTAATTTCAATATTGTCCTTGTCCTCAAGACGATACACGATAGGATCTGTTCCAATTTCAAGATGATTCATCGTGTTTTCATTGTCGCTCACGCTCAAACAAAGGAACGAACTCCTTCTGTAACCATGCCTATTATTTGTCGAGGGCCTATCCTGTACTTGGATGACGAATCCAAGGACACCACGATTAGATGGTAGGCTGCAAAACACAAGTATAAATCGCAGCAGAGACGGCATTGCCATTGATGAAAAATTTAATAGAATAGGAGGTTTTTTATTGTAAATGGAATGTTGGAGAGTGCGGGTTGCGTGTTGCGGGTTGTGTATTGCTTGAAATGGAAAAAAGATGTGTGGAGAGAATATTTATTTGCGTTTAGGGCCATGTAGGTATCCCTAGCGTAGTAGTCAAGATGGAAGCACGAATGAGAAAGATATCCACGGAGCCAAAACCTGCACTCGAGCGTAGTATGCCAACTGCAGTATTAGCTTGGAGCAGTTAGTTTAGGTTATCTACTATGATAACTAGTTGTTTGTAATCATGAAATGGCTACAATCAGCTTCCCAACCGAATGATTCTATAGTTCTACACTGGCTACCATATAAATAAGATGAACTGCTTGTTCCAAATTCTAATGGTTCACATCCATCCCGCTGGCTGGAACCATTGTTCACTCAAGAACCAAAGAAAGTCCTCCAACTATTCACATGCCAACACATGCCATCACATCCACGGTTCTACCTTTCCTTTAGTGCTTATTGCGGAAGATTTTTTGGTAAGCGCCAGCAACAGCAACCACCGCCGCCACGAATACAACGACCACTAACTATTGCGACGATGCTCGTACCAGGGTACAGTAGTTGTTGATCGGCCTTTCTGGACATACCAGGTACATTACCTGGTAAGTCTGTATCATCATACTCTAGTACTAGTACCTGGTACCACCAGTAGAAAGCAATAATTGACACTATGTAGAGGTATTTGCGGTCTTTTCTATCACCTCACGACTAGCTAGCTACCAGGTACCACTCCTAGTCTAGAGCTATCTTCCGAAATAACGTGGTTAAATAGAGTAGCTATAAGACTACTAGACTAGTTGGTCTACCATACCTGCACTCTCTTGTAGATTAGGGTCTACTACAAATAGGGTCTACTCCAGTAGAATTAGATGCACATGTATTTTTATCCAGTGTTACTGTACCATACATTTCAGATAGGCTGCCTGTCGTCGCTAGCACATGTAATAAAAAATTTGAAACGACCGATCGACAATCATCATGATACCAGCTCGAAGGATTTGACAGGATTGAGCGGCGTACCCAGGGACATTCTCCCAAAAACGTCGATTAAATCATATTCCTTAAAAAGTCTTGTCTATTCGTAGCTTGTAAAAGCTTTTAATGAATAATATTAGTAGGGTTCCCTTTTTATTACGAAACGATTTATCATTATCCCACTGTGGGATATTCAAGTACAATGAAACTACTGTACTACCTGGTATGACGGGATAGTAAAGTCTTGCATCCGATCGGTAGTCTATTTGAATCTGCATTGATGATTTTGCTTGGGCCTTGGGCATCATCTTTTGAAAAATCATCACTGCTGACATAATTTAGTACCAGGTACAGTAGTAATTTCAAGTAAGAGAAGAAGAAGTACTAGTAATCAAAAAGTCGAAACAAATTTATACACACATATGGTCTAGGACAATGCAGGCCATTCCAGAAGATAAAATAACGAATGTTGTAAACAAGACAACTTTTCCGCCGCCGCTGCCGCCGCCGCCACCTTCCTCCACTAACGCTCCTCTAATGAAAACCGCAAAATCGTCATCGACAACAGCAGCAGCAGCAGCAGCAGCAGCAGTGCCTTCAGAGATTTCACCCATATCCGGCTACGGACCCTTACGATTAAAAGTATCCCACAAAGATCAGGGCCGTGTGCTCATTGCTCTAGCCAATTCGCACCAGATACTCTTACAAGTTCAAATTGACGAAAGCGTTTTAAAGTACAGGGGCGTGCACAAAGGCAAAGCAGTCAAAGCAGCAGTTCACAAAAAGACGCCTGCATCTGTCAAGAAGGTAGCATCGTCGTCTGGAGCAACAACGTCTGCCAAATCTAAAGGATCCAAAAAAGTGGTTCCGAAAACGGCTACTTCAGTGAAAAAAACAGAACCAGAGGATTCGCAACGTACTGCTAGAACGGCCAACACAGGCAAACCGGTGACTACAACAAAAACAACGAAGAAAACAGCAACAGCAGCAGCAGCAGCAGCAGACACAAAAACTCCTACCGGACGTACCAGTCGTTCTGTGCCCTCTCCTAGTCATGAAATAGTAATAGCGGACAAGACACAAAAGGACGACCGCAGTACGCACAGTATGCCATCCGTCAATACAACCTACTCGGATGACTCCACAAGAAGCCCAAAAGACTTGGGTGCTGCTCCTCCTCATCCTGCAGCTCCTCTTAAAAACGTCAGTACTTCTCCCAGAACAGCTACTGCTTCCAAACGACAGCGAACCGTAGGATTGTCGACTTCAGACGCATCGTTGGACGTCGAAGACCTTCATTCATCCCAGTGGGACAGTCGACGCCAAAAACTAATTCAATGTCAAAATAAGGACGATTTTGCCGATATTTATTCGGAAACCAAACAGGAAATAACGGCACATGACAAGGAGGGGGACGATGCTAGCACTATCAGTACGTTGTCTCTTTCGCAGCAACAGAGACAGGTATCGACGCGACATCGTCGCTGGGCGGAACGACAGCCTGCCGAGCATGACGATTCTTTTCGATCGACTCGATCGATCCGGTCCAGTGGGGGGGTCAATGGTAGTGATCCCGCCAATATGACTTCCAGTCCAACCAGAGATGATAGTCGTCATGTCAGCAACGCAAAGTCAAGTCTACCATCCTCTCCTGTTAAGAATATGGATTCGACAGGTCGAACGTTGGCAAGTAGCAGTGGCAGTGAAACGTTCACTGTCCGGAATCCGTCTCGCAGTATGAGAAATACGTATTCTATGAAGATTGTTGAACCAGTAGTAGCGGTGGTCAAGGAAACCAAGCGAACAAAAAAGTCGAATGCAGCAAAGCCAAGCAACAAGGAGCCAGCATCACGACGAACAAAAGCAGCAGCAGCAGCAGCAGCAGGAGCAATAACCTCCGATGCCGGACAATTAAATCGGTCAAGGTCGCGCTCTCACAGTCGATCCAAATCTCCCACCAAACGTCGGCCTGGTACTACAGTTGGAAAAACTGGTGGTCGCACTACTGCAACAACTGCTGACGCTGCAAATACCCGATTAAAGCAACATCGTCACCCCAAACCTCATGAAAATGATGCCGACGACGATAGTTCCACTATGGCATCGAGTCGTCGAATCAAGGCAAAAATGGAAAAGATTCGAAATGTAGAACTGACCAATCGTATGGATTTACCACCAGCACCGCCACGACCACCGACTCGACGCCGACCAGACGGAGATACCAATCTGGATGATGATACTCTTAGCAGTCATCACAGTATTGTACGTGAACTGCGCTTCGGGAAAGTAAATTGGGTAGCCAAATTGCGTAAAAAATTGCGGGCGACTCGAAAGGACAAGTACATGATCGATTAGTTGATTGATGGATTGATGGATGGAAGGATAGTTGAATCAATCGACAAGCACTGAAAAAAAAAAGGATGGAGCAGCAACATGTTTGCGACCAAAGACTTCTTTCTCCGCCAATGGTTTTTTTTGTCTCCAGTCCAATTCGTAAATGTTTAAGCGCCTCTCTGTTTTAGCCAGTGATTCAAGCGTAGCTACTACTCTACTAAGCTACTAATAGCTAGGAGTAGTTGTTTGCTCTACCAGCTAGTGCATGTATATTTACCAATATGATTCATTTTTCATTTCGAAAAAAAACCTACATTTTGGGCGAGTATGCAGGGGAATAAGGTGGGAGAGGATACCCAGCAGTACGTGTGATGGACGGGACATCCCAAATTATTAAATCAGCTGGGATGTAAAAATTGGTACTGTGTAACAATAACAATTCCTTTCGTGGAGTCTATCTCAGATCAAAAATTCAGGTTCCACGTTGGAGACAATAATTATTTTTGTTTGTTCGATGGTGGTCTACCAACCCGCTAATGAAAGTACTCTACTAGTAGTACTACTACTAGCTACTACTAGTATAGTAGAAGAGTACTAGTAGTCAAATTTGAATGAGTGGGGGAAGAAAGGGGGGAGAGAGGGTATTCAGACTTCCCCCTAAAAATCGGATATCTATCCTTGCTGCCATTCATCCAAATCCCTGCCAAAATTGAACAACAAACAAAAACCTCAAAACAAAGACGCTTCGTCAAACTGCACTCTGCACATGCATGTCCATTGCGCAGCTTGAAAGCAAGCTATCTTTTTTTTTTAAATGAGTGACAAGATCGTGGTTGGTCTATCTATTCCTCAGAGCCAAGGTGAGAAGAATTGTATTACGAGTATAATATTAGTATTATTTTATTATTATTATTTTATCGAATTTGAATCACAGTCGTCGCAGTAGTTACTGTATGTACTTCTGCCACTGGGTCTGCTGCCTGCCTGTCTTGTTCCATAGTGAATGGCGTTGGCCATAATAATCAATAACATGCATCATCTTATTCATCCTCTTTTTCTCTCATACTTTTGTACTATACATACTGAACTGAAACTGAATTGTACTGTACTGGTTACTCGTAGTCAATGCAGCGGCCCTGTTGAAAGCTGCACGAGAAGATGACTACGCCTTTATTACCACGGCTCTTCCTCACACGCTGGAGGGAAGAGATGATGTACGCACACTTGATAGCAAGTGGTGGCGAACGTCTATCGTAGGAGTTTGTCCGGAACTGCGCGACTGGGAGACGACTATGGAACGTCTGCCCAAGCAGGTACAGTGGGGTCTGCACGTTGGTTTGCCGGCCATTATTTTACCAGCACCACCCGCACAGGAAGCACAATTTATGGAATATGCACGAGTCATCCAGTCCCTCTGCATGGAAGCAGCACAAGCTTCCGTCCAATTGTGGATCAAGGTAGCACTAACAGATGTGGCATTGCATCAATTTGATATCTTGTCACGACTTTGTGATGCACCGGCTTGTCTGGGGATGATTCTTTTTGCAGAACCACTAGCACCGGGAAGTACGTCGGCCAGTTCGTCCTCGGTTTCGACTGGGACGATGGTCGCAGCACAAATGACAGCGCTCCACAAGGCCATTGGAATGCAGCTAAAGGCACTCTGTTTTCCTACAAAGGTGTTTCTTACCAACAAACGTGGCTATCCAACATTGGCAAAAATAAACCAGGTGCTTTTGACCGAAGCTTTGCGACGAATAGGACGAACGTTGCGCATCGTAGTGGAAGGTCCATCGGTCCATGAAATATCCGATGGAGCCGGTACGGGAGGAACCTTCTGCCTACCCTACGTGCAATATATTCATCATGTTCGAGAACGTCCAGAATGCACCCAGGCCCTCGATACGGAACTCGCGAAAGCCGAGTTACACTACTTGGATTCGCTACAACGTCCATTACAACCGTTGGCGGACCATTTGGAAAATCAAATGTACGAAACGTTTGAAAAGGATCCCATCAAGTATGTACAGTACCGAAGTGCAATGTTACGTGCCTTTGATACTATCATTCTAGCTCGGGCTAATAAGAATGGTCAAGGACAAGGCAACATGATGACAGATGACGATGATTCCAGTCACGTCACCAATACGAATCAGAACAATATTGTAGTCTTTGTTGCTGGCGCGGGTCGCGGACCGCTCGTTACAGCGACGCTGGAAGCTTTTGAATTTGTCGTGAAGCAGCAGCAACAACAGCAGCAAGTAGGAGCTGGGACTACGTTGCCTACGTTGACTGTGTTTGCGTTGGAAAAGAACCCATCAGCTGTCATTTATCTTAATGCGATGGTGCAGGGTGATCCACAATGGAAAAAGTACAAAATCAAGGTAGTTCATCAAGATATTCGTCTGGTCACGCCGCACTTGGTAGATGGGCTCAAGGCAGATATTGTTATTTCGGAATTGTTGGGCAGCTTTGGATGTAACGAGTTGAGTCCAGAATGCTTGGAAGTTCTTTTGGCATCGGAAGTTTGTAAACCCATAACTCTCAGTGTACCCATGCGCTACATTAGTCATATTGCACCCGTTTCCTCGGTACGACTCTATAGTGAAGCCAAACACCAGGCTCAGCTCCCTGCTATTATCGCTATCGGGGGCGGAGGAGCCAATGGAAATTCGACTTGTACGAATGCTATTTCTGGACAGAGTGTCGGGCCGCTAGCAGCCATGGAAACGCCAGTAAGTCATGTTCAGCGACGGTGGTTGATCTTGGGAACATATTTTATGTTTGTGCTCACTCTTTTTTTTTTTATCATGCGCTGGCAACATTGTATCATGTTTTCACAAACAACGCTCAACGTTCATTACGCGGCAACAACAATAACATCAACATGCAAATTCAAAAATACAAACAGTACGTTGTAAGAAGTCATGCAGCAGCACAAACGCACAACGAATTGGATTGCTGGGATTTTAGTCACGACGGTGCAAGCGCTCAAGTTCACAGCAAAGCAGGATTAACGCGAACATGCCATTTGGAATTTCTGCCGGATGTCACGCTTGCAGCAGGGTGCGGAGGAGGGAGTGTGCCCCTGGACAAGGCTGTGACAACCTTGGTTTCTGCCAACACGAGTACTGTATCCACACCTGTTACAATCCACGGATTTCTTGGGACCTTTACCGCAAATCTGTTCGACGAGCAGCACCCTAGCGTTCGAAGACTCTTGGGAATGGATCAAAGCGTTGCGGATAGCGCCAACCCGCCAATTCAAATTAGTACCGCTCCGTCCAACTTTTCCAAGGATATGCAATCTTGGTTTCCGTTGTATTTTCCTCTCCGAGAACCACTACCTGTTCCAGCAGGAGCTACGATCGGTATTAGTATTTGGCGTCGAACCGATTCAGCGACAGGATATTCGCAACCAACGGCCAATGGAGGATCAACTATTGCTTCCGCAAGGGTGCCACAGCATCGCGTCTGGTACGAATGGTGTGCTAAGGTTCACCGCGGAGGTGAAATTCTTAGCGTGGGTCCCATACACAATCCAAATGGACGATCTTACCACGTTTCCATGTAACGCAACGAATGCACGAAAAAGATTTGCATAAACTCAGGGACATTTCGTATAGCTCTCAGTAACCAATTAATTAAAATGAAGGCACAAGAAAGAATCTTTCTCTAGATATATTTTATATAAAGTTAAGGTATCTATGTATTTGTATTCAAATTGAATACTTTGCTTCTTGTTTTGGCGACCAAGAGTTGTTGAAAGGCGCGTGACTAGATCCACCAGCTGGAACAGGTCAAGAACAGAGCCCACCACATAGCGTCGATCACAACTGCGCTGGTGACCGTTGTCACTGTCGCCGCCGCAGAAGATTGATCTAAAGAGTGATCTACGAGAAAGTTTTGTGGTTTGATTGTGACTTTTGCAATGGTCTCGTCCCCCGACAAGGATTGCTGCTGCATGCGGCGCGACGATGAAGCAGAACTGCCAAAACTGCTAAGAGTTCGAAGCATGCGCTGTTTTCTACCATCTGCACCTCCAAACTCAACCAGAAGTGCCCCATCCCCTGTTAGTTGCATAGTATTAAAGTCGTAGAAAGACGCCCCGAGTAAAAAGCTGACAATACAAGTTCGCCTGGTTGGTGTTGTTTGGACGCAATATTTTTCCGAGTAGGTGCCACCGACTTTGGTGCCCATGTCTGTGTAGAGTTCTTGAACTTGCGCCGATGCTCCGAGGTCTCTGATGAGAAGTTCTAGAACGTCTTCGACTTCGAACTGAGCATCGTCGACGACATTGAAACAGATACTAGTAGTGGAACCTTGCCTGGTTGCGATTCCTTCCGGTAGTTCCTGTTGCGTATCCTTGTCGCAAAAGAAGCTTTCAATAGCTCCGTCGAGTGCGGTATCGATTCCCAGCATATCGAAGAAATCGAGTGCACCCGAACCTAGAGCTCCCGTAATGGTGGCAATGCTCGTTGTCAGATCGATACTGTATGTAAGTTTCATTTCCTGCCAGTTGGTAAGGTATGTATCCTTGTACAGCCCAACTTGAAGGCAGAACTGGACCGTGGCTGTGGTGGCATCTGATCCACTGCTAGTGTAGATCAATGCATTCTCATTAATGCCTTCAACGAAATTGAATGAGATGGCATTGCCCGCTCCAGGATTGTTGACCATACCTGACGCGTCGACCTCGATTCCCTGTACTGTACTGGTAGGGAAAAACGATCCTACTGGGTATCTCGTTCCTTCTTCTATCAGACACTTGTCGAAGACAAGAATCTGTATAAAGTTCGTCTCCAAGATCCCAATGCCGAGTCCAGTATCGAAATTGATCGTCTGAAATGCAACCGAAGTAATGGTGATATCTATATCCACCCCCGGAGGATTGGCTGCATTGTGGGTTTGGCGGTTTGATTAGGAAAATGATGAGACAGAAGGAAGGAAGAGCTGAGAGGAAGAGAAGATTCCAGACAGCCTGACCAGCAAAAAGAACAAAAGAACATTGCTCACGCCTCATTTACCGTGACAACTCAGCAATAGGCAGCAGCCGCTGAGTAAGAAAAAGAGTATGCCATTATGTAGATTGAAAGGTCTCATAGCTATGTGTTCGGGGTCGTCAGTAGTATAGAAGTACTCCAGTATTTGTTCTGGCGTCTGTATCGATATATTTTCCTTTTGGTGTTTTCCAGAGTTTTATTTTCCACCAGCAGGTGCCTTTTCGAAGGTTGGTTGTTGGCTGTATTGCCTGATATTGCTGAGTCGAAAAGCAAAGGAGGAAGTGGTAGCGAACAAAAGCAACCGACCTTTCCCTGTCCGCAATAATAGTCATCATCACCGGTGTAATAAGTTACCGGCTAGCTACTACAGTCAACATTTGCCAGCTTACCAACAGTACCGAGAAGCAAAAAAGGGTCCATGTTCTCTTATTTGAAACGTGGAAAACACGGTGTTCTGCCATTTGCTACTGTAGTTCACTTGTCTAGTACTACTACTAGCTAGTACTACTCTACTAGTACCTGGTAGTACCGTATTAGTCTTCTACTAGGTTTTTCTTTGGCTGGTGAACTCCCATGGAAATTTTTCAACCAGTTTCGATGGCTTCGCAATTTTCGGTTACCGGTACATTCGTCAAGTAGACTACCTGGTAGCTAGTCTACTGGTAGTGATGTTTGTCACCTGTGATGAACGCACGACAGGTCCCTAACTAAAAATAATTACTCTATGTTTGTAGACTAGTCTAGTACTGTAGTAGTTTAGGTACTACCACTCGTACTCCGTACCTACTAGTAGTACTACTAGGAGTAGTAGTTGACTACTACTCTAGTAGTACTGTAATTGTAGAGTGAATAATTAGTAAAATACAGTAGTGAGGAGGTTACTAACGTTGATAAACTCTAACACTATCTTCCCTTCTCCTAATCTTCTTAAAACTTGATTCCGACTTAGGGAATCGATCCGTTTTGGAGAAGCAGACGAGGCACTTCTCACATTTACTTTTTACTTTTCCTCACAGTAGCTACAGACTACGAACAACAACTACTACTAGGGTCTACGGTCTACTTGTTTACATTCATGCAAGACAGTCCAATCTCCAACCAGCACTGTATTATTGACAGAACCTTTTCAATTTAAACAACAACAACAACAACAACAACAACAACAACAACGACAACAACAACAAAGCATCATGATGCTTTCTCTACGCCTTGTTGGTCTGGTTGCTCTCCTACTCATGATTGGCAGCACTGTAGAGTGTAGAGTCTGCCACCAGCAGGCTCCGAACCGTTCCAGATAACGACCACAGTATTAAGAATAGTGACGAAACAACAACTGCCACAGCCACAGCTAGAAGAATAAGAAGTCTTGATATTATTAGTGGTATTGGTGGTGGACAATTGGCGGAAGAAAAGGTGTACGAATATTTTGTTGAAGTGATTGCTGTGAACTGTGAATGATCCTTCTGCTTCTGCAACACGACATTGCGCTGGTGTCATGTTGAGTGGTGATGTGGTAGTGACACTGGCAAACTGTGCTTACGACAAATTAGGAAATTTGGCTATTTTGCACCAGTCACGCGTCATTGTAAAGCGAGACGAAACAGAGCTTGGTGCCGGTATTGAACGGAATTGGGATGACGTTTGAATCCATCCTGGCCACGTCTATCCTTTGAATGACAACAATATTGCCATTATTAAATTGTCAGGAAATCCTTTGGTTCCTCAAGGTGATATTGATGATCTCAACAGCGACCCAGCCTTACCACCGGTAGCATCTATTTCTCAGGTTGCAGGATACGGTGGTAGCACCACACCGTCATCGGCGCACCATGATCACTATGATCACTATGATGATGACTATCACTATGATGATGATGATGATTATTATTATAAAGGTTCCACCATGGATCTCATCGTAACGAATGTTACCATTTTGGAACCAGGTGTTGGTCCTTGTACGATATCGTCCAGTGATACCTCCTTTTTCTGCGTGGCAGCAGCAGCAGCAGCAGCAGCACCGGCTACAGAAGTGAACAATGTTTGTGTGGGCGACGAAGGGGCACCACTGGTACTTCCCGATCGTATTTTGTACGGATTGTACCTGTACGGTGGTAGTGGATCTTGTAGTGGTCGCAGTAGCACTAGCAGTAGCAGTAGCAGTAGCAGTAGCAGTAGCAGTAGCAGTAGTACTCTTCCTACTACCGCAGCGGTATTTTTACGCATCAGTGATTTTCGAAGTTGGATTTTGATCGCAAGTTGCGAAATAGCCAATGTCCGATGTGCCGCAAGCTGCTTTACTGTGGCTGCGACTGCCGTTACCAATGTAGCCAGACGGGTTGGAAATGGTATTTCGAACGTCGTCGGGAATACATTTGGTTTCCTCAATTTGTGAATGTAAAAGTTAAAGTACGTATGTAATCGAGTAGCTACCAACTCATTGATAGTACGAGGAGGTCTACTCTAGTACGAGGTATTGATGTTCACAACGGTGACGACTCACCTGTCAACAGACCTAAAAACTGATTTTCAAAACAAACTTCCTGGTGCACTGGAGTAGTCTAGTGCACGGTATGAATCATCACAATAATTTGGCTGCTCACTGGTTCGTTATCTTTGTGATTGAGTACAATCACTACCTGGTAGTACTCTAGATCTCATAACCAATTACCCTGGCATTTGCTTCGTCGTGGAGCAATATACCTGGTAGCTGGTACACTGCTAATAATAGCACAGCGACAACAGCAGCAGCAGCGCAGCAGCAGCAACAACAACAACGATTGCCTCAATCATTCATCTATCTCTTCATTTTTTTTCATAGTACTGGTTGTCATAACAGACGTCTTTATCTTTTACCAAGTAATTCGCATCAACAGTAGAGCATACCAACAGCAGCAGTAGCAGCAGCAGCAGCAGCAGCAACAACAACAACAACAATGTCATTCAATTTCAGTACTAGTAACACGAATAACAATAACACCACCACCGGAGGAGGAGCAGGACCAGCACCTGCTCTTCCTCCGTCGTCTTTTGGTGGTGGTGGTTTTAGCTTTGGTTCCACTAGTGGTGGTAGTGGTGGAACTGGAGATGGAACATCTGCACCTGCTGCATTTGCTCCCACAGGTGGAGGAGGATTATTTTCCTTTTCTGGTGCAGCACCAACAACAACAGGTGCTGGTACTAATGCTGGTGCTGGTGCTGGTGCTGGTGCTGGTGGTTTTAGTTTTGGTGGAGGAGGAGAAAACAAGGCATTTTCTTCACCACCACCAACAGCAACACCCGCTCCTGCAGGAGGAGGATTTGGTTTTGCTAGTGGTGGTGCTGGTACTGGTACTGACGGCAACAGCAACAACACTAGCAGCAAAGCAGATGCAACAGCACCATCTTTTGGTGGAGGAGGAAAATTCTCTTTTGACAGTGTAGCACTAACACCAACAATTACCAATACTACTGCTGCTAAAGGACGAGGTGGTGGTGGAGGAGGAGGTGGAGGAGGAGGATTTTCATTTGCTCCCAGTGGAGAGTCTTCTGCCAATACCAAGACGACTCAACCACCAGCATTTAGCTTTGGAGGAGGAGCAACACCAGCGACGGCGGAAAGTACCAGAACTCCGGCAACAACTGCGGGAGAAGGATTTAGTTTTGGAAGAGGTGGAGCTACAGCTTCAGCTACAGCTACAGATCCAGATCTATTCACTACCACCATAACCCAAAAGGATGATAAAAAACAAAAAAACGATTCAGCTGCTGCAGGAGGTTTTTCATTTGGCAGCCCTACGAATGTTACGAATGTTGCTGACAACAACAACAACAACAACAACAACAACAGTACGAATAGTACTCCAGCTCCAACTACTCCTGGATTCCCAGTCCCTCCCACACCTGCAACTCCAGCTCCTGTGTCAACACCACAGAATCAACAAGGAGGAGGAACAAGTACACCTGTTTCTTTTGGTACTACCACTCCTTCAAACACTACCAATAACAATAACAACACAAGTACCAGTACCAGTACCAGTGCCAGTACCAGTACCAGTACCAGCACTGCCAAGGAACCTACGCGTCTCGAATACCAAACTTTGACAGTCGAACAAATTTTGAACAAATTTCAGAAAGAATTGGAAGCGGATGCTATTGCCTATGCCGACGAGGCACGGAGAATTGCCGAATACGATGGAGTGCTACGGGATTCACAACGAGATTTGGCACACATTGCGACGCAATCATCCAAACTACTGTTGCAACAGGAAGAACTAGAACGGACCTTTGATGGGATTGGGGCCTTTCAGTACGAGCTAGATGCAACACTACAGATGTTAGAAACACACGTCGATCAATTATTTGAAAGTCAAGCACATTTGACACCACAGGATGCAGACTTGGAACGTGAAAAGTCGTACGAAACAGCGGCACACGTCGAAGTGAGTTTAGCGGCATTGCAAGACAATCTCAAACGGACCTTGCAAGAAATGGATGCCGCCCAACAGGGAGAGAATGGTATTTTTCGAAATGTTACCAACACTACCACTCCTACTACATCTACCATCAATGAAACGAATGATGTGGCACGCATTGTTCATTTATTGAATACTCACCAGAATCGATTGGCAGAATTGGAATCTGTGGGACGTAAAATTGAAACAGACATGGCGCAATTGTCTCATGCATTGGCATCTGCCGATATGAATAGCAATGCTGCTACTACGGGTTTCTTGGCATTGACCATGTAAAAAGTTTTACAAAAATATGCACACGCGCGCACACACAAAAAGAGGGATGGGGTATCGTTTTGATAAACCAAAATGTTGTTGTTTGACCTATCTGGTGATGTGCATATATGATGATATTGACCACAGCAGCAGCAGAACTTGAACGAAGACAATTGAAAATTGAAGAAGAAAAAAACATGTAGGATACTTAATGAAACCGTTGTTCAGCTTACGGAGGAAAGAATAGGTCAATCGTATCTATCAATATATATATTATTATTTTGTTTTGTAACTTATCCATCCATGGCAATATTATTCGACTTGCAATTCCTAATAGTAGTATTACTAGCAGCAACTACAGTACTACTCGGAGAGCAGACGTTTTCAGCTCCAGGTGCTTGCAGGGCATTATGTAAACCAATAGCAAAACCACTAATGGTTGGGCTGAAAAATAGTTCTAGTAGTACGTACGAGTACTGGAACAAGACTATACTATCGTAGTGGTGCTGTAATATTCTAATAAATATCTGATCTACTACTACTAGTGGTCATTCGTCCCACTAGGAAACTAGGATATCCTAGTCCCAAAGGTAACACTGCAACCTTTGCGACAACCAAACA
>Ga0100402_1002885_pt1 | contig 19059 bp, 18 predicted proteins | sample CryGeyme20150102_FD_80419 | JGI IMG/M metagenome (GOLD analysis project Ga0100402, IMG submission 80419) | Groundwater microbial communities from Crystal Geyser aquifers in Utah, USA - Crystal Geyser metaG 2015-0102 | ecosystem: Environmental > Aquatic > Deep subsurface > Groundwater | place...
ACAGCTTTAAAAACAAGAACACTAGTGAACGTTTTTGAGATAGAACCAATGCGGTATTTTGATAGATTATCAGCTTTAAGTTTGTTTTCAACATCAATAAACCCAATTGCTTTTGTGTAAATTATTTTCCCGTTTTGTGAAAGAGCAACGCGTCCCATAAACTTATTATTCGCTTCTAAAGCATCAAAATAAGCATCTAGTTTTGTTTTATCGAGTTTTTGTGCAACACTTTGTTGACTAATAATTCCCAAGAAAAGGATTGTAATGAAAATTATTTATTAATCATGATAGTTTTTCCTTTTTTGTACCTGTTTTATTTAAAAATAATTTCAATGAATAAGCAAATCCTAGTCCACCGAAGAACCAAATAATTAGACCAATACTAATTGTTTTTGCAGTTATTTCCTGACCACTAAAATAAGGAATCAAAAGTGAAACTAGTAAAAACATAATAGCTCCCCAAGTTAAGCCCGTCTGTATCCAATTTTGTGAATCAAACGAATTCGGAATCGTTTCAACACTTATTTTTTCATATCGCTTAGGCTGATTTTCAAGCCATTTAGCTTTTAAACTATTTTTTAACCATCCCCAAATCGGGAAAGTGAGTGTTAATAAAAGCAAGCTAGTAACGTTGATTAAACAAGGAATGATATTTCCACAATTCGAACAATAGAGACCAAACCAATTCTTAAAAGCCATTCCGTTTTCAGTAGACCAGATTCTGCCATCGTGCAAGGTTTCGCAATGAGGACAGGGTACAATCATTCTTTCCAAACGTGGTTTATTAGAATTTTTTTCGATTAAACTGATTTTCGGAACACGTTGTCCTAATACCAATTCATTAAAAGCTAAACCTGGATTCAGAATCCAATGTAAGATCATCCAATTCTTCCAAGTGTAGATCGTATATTTCTCTAATTCGAATTTCATCTTTTGAGTGTGATTACTTGACACTTTAATCCCCCAAAATATAATTTTTTATCGTGATTAGTTGGTAAATATAAATTTTAGCAAATCGTATTTAAGTACACTTTCCAAAATCAGACCCTAAAATCATGAGCCATTTAACGAATTTGTAACTTAAATTAGGATCTGAAACATGATTAAAAAAACATCTTCTACAAAGAATAACTTTAGGATTGTAATTCTGAACATAAATCACTGTTTCTATTAACAACTAATTTTTCGGACTTCGTTTCTAAACAAACTTCACTGGGTTTTCCAAAAATGAACAAGTTTAGAAATCTTGGTGCAAGCTCAATTGCAACTGATTCTTACCCCAATTATCAGTAGTCTGATTCATAACACCAAACTGAACTTTCAGACCTTTTTTAATCATATAACCAAAAGCCAAATAAAATCGGTTTCGATCAAAAAATTCAACTGTTCTGTTATCACCAATATCGCGTTCTCCATTCATAAAGAGTTCGTTATAAAAAGCTAAATACATAGTTTTTGCTTCAAAAGCAGTAGAGTTTATTGGGATATTGATGAATAAATTATATCTGTAACGAGTTCTGAAATCCTGACCTTCAACAAAGCGTTGCTCGTAACGAAAACGGTGATTTGTATAAACACGATCGCCAAATTTTACAGAAAATAATGCTTCTTGATAAATTCTGCTTTCCGCACTTGTTGATTTATCAGAACCATAAGCTCCAGTTGTTACATTTCCATAACCAAGAGTAAATTTAATATTTGCATTTTTTGGGTTATAGGTAATTCCACCACGAATCAATAATTGTTCTAAATCACTGCCACTATTCCAATTCCTAAACTGAATATCGCCTTGAAATCCCAAAGAACTTTCTTTAAAGGAGCCGCTAAAAAAATACATATACCAAGTTCCTAATTTATCTTCATTAATTTGAGCAAAACTAAAATCAGGAAAGAGGAAAGAAATGCAAATAATGCTTAAACCTATATTTATCTTCATCTTTAAAAACGTTAAACTATTGATTTTATAAATACTATAAACATATTATTGAAAAGCATTAACACATCATTTTAGCGTGTTTACTTTAGTATTCGATAAAATTAAGCAGGCATGGTAAACAAAACAAGATTTAAGATTTACCTGGCTTAATATTTTATAGGTATCAAATTTATAATAGTAGCATTTACTATTTCAGCTGCATTAAAAAAAACCTCACGAATTACTCCGTTTTTAGATCTGCATACATTTAAGCAATAGGAGATGTCATCAAATTCTGATTGAACCAATTCATCCTAAAACAAAATCTTGCACCTTGCATTAATAAGGTATAGATCTTAATTGCAAATTCTGTTTAAAAGCCCACAATACTCAGAGAGACTAAAAACTTAGAAAAGTATCTTCAAATAAATTTTTTATTCGCTGTATAGCTTAAAAAATATAGCAACTTATGCTATTAGTGAGAAAATAAGTACATTTTTAACGGTCTGAATATTACAACTATTTACAAATAATAACATTTGAATCCTAAAAATCATTAGTTATTGATATTAAATAACTTACTGTTATTATATATAGAAATTAGTTACAAATAGGCTCTTGACAAAACACATATAATTAGAAGCAATGATTTATTCTCAATAAATAGCTTTTAGCAAGTCTAATCATCATTTAGTAAAGGAGTCTCTTTTATGGAACCAAAAACAAAATGCAAATTATGCAAATGTGTTATTCTGCAAAGAACCGCCGACAGAAACAAAGGTTATTGTGAACCACATTGTTTATACTCAAAATCCTATTTAGAAAGATTGGATTTGATGAACAGTAAAGTCACCTATTATCACATGCTAACAATGTATGATATTGATTTTGATGAGTTTTCTAATGAAAAGAATGAAGACCTAGTAAAGCTCCTAATTAGAATGGAAGATGGCGATGAATTATGTAAGTTCAATGCTGTTGCAATTTCAGATTGGTCGAAAAGTTATGTAGCTATTGGTTACGCCATAATTCGTGGCGATGAATGGTTCGACGGAGTTGAAATGCATAGATCAACCAATTGGGATTATTATAAACAATTTGAAAATGATTTGAATTTTGATTCTCCTTTTGATGATAGTACTGAGTTTAACGAAGATTTTGATTTCGATGATGAAGACGATGACGATTATGACTTTTAAAACAGTTTGAAATATAAATTGAGTGGTCAGATAGTCAATATTAGCTTATTTGACCACTTTATTAGTATTCCAATAAATCAAATGGTAGTTTACTATTGTAGTTTATTCAAGTACCTTAAAATTTGTAACATAAATTAATATGCCTTTTAGATAGTAATCTCATGCCAATTACCGATACCCAATTACTCGAAATTATCCACGCAGGAGAAACTTTTTTAGAAAAGCGAAGACCACCTGAAGAAATCAGAAATCAAATTGATATTGGTTATCGAATTGATGGTCAGGATGTTTTCATTTACCAAACTCAACCGAAATGGACTAATCCGTCCGAATTTATGGAGATAGATTTCGCCAAAGCCACTTTTGTTCAAACCCAAAATCTTTGGAAAGTATTTTGGATAAATTCAAATCTAAAATGGATAGGCTATAAACCTAAAGCATCAGTTAAATCCATTAAAGATTTTTTTGATGAAGTTGATAAAGATGAAAACGCTTGTTTTTTGGGTTAGCAGTGTGCAGAGTTTTTCGGCATTATTCCAATGAGCTTTTTTGAGACTTGTTAATATTCTTTAGTGATATATAAAACTTTGCCCCAATTTGTAAGCCAACCTAAACGGCCTTAATAAACCCGATGTCTTTATCTTTAAATAAAAATGATCTGCTCGAAATCCGTATTCAATAATGAGCTGACTCGAAAACGTATACTTAAGCAAATTAATAGGCAAATCTACACGAATTAAATGGATATAAACCTTCAAATTCGACTTTTGGGAGTAGACTTTACAATAAAATTTTAATTACTGCTAACTCATTTTTTACTAGTAGAACATCGCTTCACAAAAATACTTCACTAAAACAGTAATTACAATCGAACTAATTGCAGTGTAATTACTTACATCATCTCTTTATATAATTTTTTTATAAAGTGAAATAGAAGGGTCGTCCAAATCTTCAGGTTTGTTTTTCACTAATTCATAAGATAGGCTATTTAAAAATTGAATAGCAGGAGCGTTTTCATTAAGTACCGTTGTATAAACCCTGTCAATTTCATGTTCTTTTAAATACTCTAAATACAACTCAATGGCTTCACTTGCAAAACCTTGACGAATGAAAGGCAAACCAATGTATAAATCAATCATTGGAAGATTATCAAAAGAATCATTATCCAAAACAAGCATTCCGATTATTTTTTGATCTGAAGTACGCTCAATAAACCACGTTTCATGCACTAAAGGGGCTTCTAATAAAAATTCCTCTAATTCCTGTTTACTTTTAACCGGAGATTGTTCAAACTGATTTAAATGATCGAAGTTCTGTTTAGGCTCATAACAGGTTTTCCAAAACGAATGAAGTTGCTTTTCTGAAGTGCGATTATCTTCATGATACATTGATAAAATGAGATTTTCGCTTTCCAATTGTTGAACATCGTCTTCAAATATAAATTCCATAAGGTTCTTTTGTGCTTATTGTTGGACTTGTGTTTTATGTTACAAATTTATTGGTTTTTGAACTTAGCAGTCTAATATATTTCTCATTAACCTAGATTTCGACCAAACTTAAGTCGTAACTTGTTTTTTGAAGTCTAAATGAATGAGCTTACTCAGAAAAGTAGTTATTTGCAAAATAATGAGCGATTTCACACGATTTGTATGCAGAAAAACCGACCAAATTGACTATTGAGAGTGAGCTCAATGATTAAAACAGTATAAACTAATCTGAGACCCACGATCAAGTAGATGAATCTTGGCATTTCCTGAATAAAAAAACTATCTCGAAATTACTTAGAGAGTGATAACTTTAAAGCCAAGCTCCATCAATCCAAATGTATAAGTTAGTCCGTTTTCGGTTACAAGAGCTTCTTTTGGCATTAAATCTGCTGAAATCTTCAAATTACGAAGGGTCATGCCACAAACAAGCATGGTCAAATCTTTATTAACAGCTTTCGTAACCATTTCTTGTAGTTCGGGCTTGGAACTAAGTTCTTTAATCACGGATCCACACATCACAATATGAAACTCTATGGATTTATGCTCAGATTTTAGTTCATTTCCAGTTTTGATTGCTGCTTTTAAGTGTTGAACTGTATTAACTAAAACACCATATTTTCCAGTTGATGATATTGATTTTTCAATCTGATTCGGAGTTAATGGTTGTTGAGCAATAGTTGATTGGAACGTAAAAGACAAAAAAGCAAGTAATATGACAATGATTTTCATAGAAACGAAACGTTTATTTTATTGGTTTTAATTCTTATTCAAAAATAAGCTAAGCAACTACAGTAAACTGTTACCCATGTTACAAAAGGTATTCAGATAACAATAATTTTATTAAAGAAATACGATTGAGCTAAACTGAAAAGTGTATCTCATTGAACATGATTAAAGATTTAACTTAATTTGAAAGGTTTTAATCAGAGAAAATCAACTTTTTGGAAAGTTCTCGCAATTAATTTCCTAACAAAAAAACAATAAGCCCAAATAAGGCGCACTTTAATTAGATTAAAAAAACATTACAATCAGTACTTTGCAATTTATTTGTCTTGATATATATTATTGACTTCCAAGAACCTAGCCTTTTTTACCATGAAACATAAATCGCTTTTTCTACTTCTGATCATTTGGTCTTTTGTAAGTACTTCTTCAACTAAAGCTCAACAAACGTACACTACAGATTCAACTGCAGTCTATCATTTTATGGTTGATGTGGATGCATCGATTGATACAGACAGGGAAGGAAAACGATACGATCCATTCCGTAAATTCTTTAATATGGATCAGACAGATTTTATCTATAATCATTATGTACAAGTACTTAGCGATTCTGCCGGTTTTAATTTCTTCCCAATCACTAAATTGAAAAAAAGAGACAAAAGAGATCGCTTTTGGGATTACCCACAATTGTCGAAAAAGAAAGCAGTAAAAAGTAAAAAAGCGGCTTATTACATGTTAATCAATTTAGAATTTCGTCGTGCTGAAATACAAAATGGCATTAGTTTTAATTCATCTTCGGAGACTAATACCTCATCAGGAATTTTTGGTAGCAAAAATAAAGTGGAAAAAACTCCTATGGAATTAAGAGCAAAATTCGCTCTTTTTGATGCCAAAGGAAAAAAAGTGAATGAATTTAAAACCTCGGTTATATCTAGAGGAAGCATAGGCTTCGAAATAGATAAAACAAAAATCGGAAAAGTTGAAGGAACCTCAAGAAAGTTTATACCAGAGACCGAAGACGAACTCATAGATTTAATAAAAGATAGTGCGTTGAGCGTGATTGCTAAATTGAATTAAGAATTCCTTGAATCGTAACTTTATAAGAGTTAAAACTCTGACAATTTAACAATGGCAAAGTTCTAAACTTTGCCATTGTTGTTAATGCAAATTCTAGAAGGGTAGTAACTCATTCTGTCACACTACGAGTTTATTTTTTGGATGAGTGAACTTTTGATAAAGTTTTAACCCTTCTCCAAACAAAACAGGACAATTATGAACTCGGAATCAACGCTTACCCATCATGCCAAAACACGTATTTTTCAACGCAGAATATCTACACATCATTTAGAACTTGTATTGCGTTTTGGAAACTCAATTAACCGGCAAGGTTTTCAGTTTTTTTTCCTAACGCGAGAACTCGTTAAAACCTTTATACAATCTCGAGATCAAAACTATGTAAAACATCTTGTTGTAGTGGTATCAGGTGGAATGCAATCGGTCATAGTTACAGCTTACAAAAACGAAAATGCCCTTAAATAAATCCGTAAAAAATCCAAACATTTACTTGGAATTAGAATAAATCAGGCGGCATAAAAAGAATTATAATTAAATATTTATCATCAATAAAACCGAATTGATTCAACTAATACTATTAGAAATATCCTTAAATGCTAGTTTAAGTAGGATTTACAAGGAACTAGAGTATTTATGATTTTTTGATACAAATACATCGACTAAATAAATCTAAACGAAATGAAATTATCTTCGTGTCTTTTAACAATGTATTTAAAGATGTACCTTTATTTAATCAAAACAATTAGGGCTTGATATAAATATATCATCACAAAGGAATCTCTCAATGGAAAAGAAAACTACATGTAAATTTTGTGGAGTACAGATACTTCAACAAACTGCCGATCGAACAAACGGGTATTGTAAACCTCATGAAAAACATGGAATTCCTTTTTTAGAAAGAATACCAGGAGTAATTAGTTCAAGTAAATCGATAGATTTTTCGAGCATTGATCCAAAAAATTATTCAAGGTATCATAAGGAACTTCTTACTCTTTTAATCGAACGACTCAAAAGAGAACAATTAGCATCGGCTGATGAATTTAAATTTATTGAATTTAATACAAAATCAGACTCTGAAGAGCCAATGACTACGGTTAGCTTAGGATATGCTATCGTTAAATATCCATCAGATAAAGGAGATGGAGCGACTATAGAATGGATAGATGGAGTAGTTGTTGAATATGATTATCCCCCGAGTTTTTACGAAGATGTAATAAAAGAAATTAGCCTCATTGATTACTTAAAAAGTTATGTAAGTGCAAATGAAATTGAAAATTTCGTAAAAAATTATCAATATGGTGATAAGTTTCAACATTTCAGATCTAGTCAACATTCATGGATGAATTTTTTTGGAAGAGAATATATTTATTGGGAGAGAAACGGTAAGGTTATCAGTCTTGATTTAATCATGATGAATTGATTTTAATAAATTGTGATAATCAGTAACAAAACAATTATGTCCATTTTTAAATGAAATAAATGGCAAGTTATTTTATAATTCTATTAAAAAAGCTAACATCTATGAACTTCAACTCATTCAAATCCAAACTTACAGACGCGAGCCAATCTGCGAAAAACAAGTTCTCAGACTTACATCAAAAAGTTGATTACTCATCTGTACTTAGCGTACTTAGTGTTGATCAGCTATTAAACTGGACAGAAAACATTTCAAAATCAGCATCAACAATCTACGATAAAGCCATGGATGCTGAGTACTTAAAGACGCATTTGGGAGGAGGGAATCACAGAATGTTTGATGGAGGTCACGATCTCGATGGAGCTTGGGTTGCCATCAGGAATGCTTCACCCGATGATAGTTTCGCGCAAGAAGTTATAGCCTATTTCCAAGCTATATGGAAAGATATAACAACCGCCAAAGGTTTGCCATTTGATACTTGGAGCCAAGATGGCTACGAGTCCTTTGCAAATTGGATAACATCAGTAATTCCAGGAATTGATAAAGAATGGGTCTATGATTTACTTAGTTTCGATGCTCTAGAATTATTTGGATCCACTTTAGGAGGCGTTGCTGCTTTTTTTGCACTTAACGATGAAGATACTAAACGACTTTCAGAAATATTGGGTTCTATGGGTATTGTTAGTGTCATTTCTGCAAATCCAATAATGGGAATGGTAATGGTGATCGTTGGGGGATATGCTTATTTCAAAAAGAAAAAAGAATTTAATAAAGACAGTTTACTGAAAGGTGCATTTACAAGTGGCGTAGCTATGACTCTATTTGCCGTATTAGGATTCCCAATCCTTATTGAAATCATACTAGTAATCGTTATATCTATGCTTATAAGAAAACACTGGCACAGAAAAATTGATTTAATCCCAATAATGCGAACATTTTACGAGGACCGGATTCTACCAACGCTTAAACAAGGCATGTTACGTTTTAAAGGAGTGTAATTAGTTTTAATCATTCTTGATTTATTATTGAAAAGTCTACCTAATCGTATTTTCAACTTGATGTTTTAAGAAGTTTCTGAAATTGTACAATATTGTAGATGTCTTGCGTTGCTTTAAACGTATATTCGTTAATTATTTCACATGAAAAAAGACCTCAATGGAACGTAATCATTTAATCTCTTTGCGATTAGGTTTTTCAACCGTAGAAGCTGAAAACATACAAAAAAATGGTGTTTCAGACTTTATTTCAAGACAATTAGAGGCGAAGCATAAACTAGAAGTTCCTGATTTTATGGCAAATAGCCCAAAGAGTTTGAATGAAATTCAAGAAATAAAAAAGAAGGTTCGCAAAGTTCGTGAAGAAATTAACAAGATCAATTTCAAATTAAATAAGGTAGGGTTTCAATGGAAGGCTTTCCTAGTTCAGCGTTGTTTTGAAACTGAAAATCCTCTGCGTGAAAAGATCAATCTATTTTTTCACAATCATTTTGTGGTAAGTCTACAAACAGTTAAAGTTCCTTATTGGATTTATCAACATTACAATTCCATTAATTCGCACTCAATGGGGAATTACAAAAACCTCGTTAAAGAAATGGTTTATTCAAATGCTTTAATTTTTTATCTCAATAATCAGAAAAATAGAAAAGGTAAAATAAACGAAAATTTAGGCCGTGAATTATTGGAATTATTTACATTAGGAGAAGGTAATTATTCTGAAAATGACATTAAAAACGCTGCATTATCCTTAGCGGGGCTTGGAAATGGAAAAGATAAAGGCAAGTATATCCCAAAATTTAAAGATAACTCAACAAAGACTTTTTTGGGTAAATCTGGTGATTTCATTATTGATGATGTAATTGATATCATATTTGAACAAGAGAATACACCTTACTTTTTAGCCGAAAAAGTATTAAAATGGTTTTATTACGATGACCCTAGTGATGAGTTAATTAAACAACATGGTGACATTCTCAAAAAGAATAACTTTGAATTAAAACCTTTTTTTGAAGCTGTATTTTTGATAGAATCGGAGAAAAATATTATAGGAACTCATATCAAAAATCCTTTAGAATTTATTATTCAGGTTTATAAGGACTTAAATATGGATCCGAACTTTAAATTCATGAGTCATTTTATTAAAAATCAAGCTATGGACTTATATGATCAGCCCAATGTAAAAGGTTGGAAGGGCGGGCAAAGCTGGCTAACTACTCAAATTTATGCAGATAGAAATCAGTTTATGGATATCATCATAAATGGTAATAAAAAGTACGAGCAGCAACTCATGATAAGGCTAAAGAAATATGACGTAGGTACAATTCAATTTAATCCAACACTTGATATTAAAGACAAAACAGACGCTAATACTATTCTACATGAATTAACGGAAAGAATGATTTTTGAAACAAATGCAGATATGAAATCCGACCTAGATGAATTATTAAAATATGATTTTGATCCATCATCGGAGAATGCTGATAAAAGTATCTTAAAAGTCTATCACTATTTGTCCAAAACCCCAGAATTCCAATTAATATAATAGTATGAACAGAAGAAAATTTATACAACTTACTGCTTCTGCAACAGGTGGTTTTCTTGTTCTACCTAGTTTCTTAACAGCTCAAGATTTATTGAATTTCGAAAGTGATGAAACCAACGAGAATCGATTAGTATTCATTCAATTAAATGGTGGCAATGATGGTTTAAATACGTTTATTCCTTACGATAATCCATTGTATTACTCGAATAGACCTCGTATTGGAATTTCAAAAGACAAAATTATTAATCCAATAAATGGCATGGCATTTCATCCTGCATTAAAGGATTTTGGGACAATTTCACAAGAAGGAAACCTTACCGTAGTTCAAAATGTGGGTTATCCAAATCCGAATCGATCACATTTCAGAAGTCAAGAGATTTGGCAAACCGCATCGGATAGTAAACAATTTCTAGATTATGGGTGGCTTGGACGTTATTTAGATATTCAATGCAATGATGGAATGTTACCTTCTGTAAATCTTGGTTCAATTGACAATTTGGCTTTGAAAGCATCAATGGCAAATGGAATAACATTGCGGGATGTTAATAGAGCAAAAAAGAATTCTCTTATTGATTTCGAGCGAAAACTTACAGACAACCCTCAATTAGATTTTGTTAGGAAAATTCAGCAAGCTTCAATTGAAGGGATGAACGAAATTAATGAAGCCTATAAAAACGCTAAGAATTTTAATGAGACATATGCTAATAATGGATTAGCTAAAAATCTAGAATCAATCGCTAAATTAATTAAGGGTAATTTAGGATCAAAAGTTTATTACACAAGTTTGGGTGGTTTTGATACTCATACGAATCAAGCACAGCAGCAATATAAACAGCTAAAGACAGTTAATGATGCAGTTTATTCCTTTTATTCAGATTTAAAAGTAAATAACATACTTGATAGAGTAACTTTAGTCATTTTCTCTGAATTTGGAAGAAGAGTTCATGAAAATGGTTCAGGAACAGATCACGGAACAGCAGGGCCGATGTTTATTATTGGAGGTAAAAATAAAGGCAAAGTGCTTGGGAAAAATCCAGATTTAGAGAACCTAAGTAAAGGAGATTTGATTTATGATATTGATTTTAGAAGTGTTTATGCGGCTTTACTAAAAGATAAGTTTTCATTTGACCCAAAACGTATTAACATAAATTCCAACGCATTAAAAGGAATCTTTTAAAAAAAAAGTCATCTCGACCGGAGATGCGCCAATGATTTTAGCCCAAAAGCAAGAAATCCATACGAATTGAAGTGGAGAGATCTTCCAAACAAAAAATGTATGAGAATTCAGCAAAAAAATAGAATATACCTGATATTTGATTATCAGCGAGGAGTCTCACAATTGTTTTTAATTCATTTGTGAGATATGAGAAGCTTTTTTTTGGAAAATTGTCTCGAAGTTGAGCTAATGATCAACACTCAAAAACAAGAAATTCAAACGATTCGAAGTGGTGAGATCTTTCAAACAAAAGGGTGAATGAGATAATTGAAAATAATTTTACCACTACTTATTAATTGAAATTATTTTTGAAATTAAAAAGTTTGATTTCTTTTGAATAAAGTGAAAATATCTTAAACCCAACAAAATGATATATCAAAGTTACATTTACCAAATCTAAACAAGTCTATATCTCACGGGTTTCTCATTAGTGCGTTCAATAATTCCTCTAGCTTCTAAATCCAGTTTTACAGTTTCTCCATACCATTGTACTCCACCTTCAAAATTATCTTTAACTCTTGAATATAATTCTTCCATGAGCTCAGTGTGCGTTAATTCCAAAGAAGTTAAAATGCTTAAAAGATTTTCCCGAATGAACTCATATTTATCTATAGCAATTTTCTTATTTGTTTTGCCCTCAATAGGATGTAAGGTTTGGATGTTCTCTTTTTTCATAGCGTAATTCGAAATAGAAATTCATTAGTGAATTAAACAAGATAATAATTCAAATTAGTATGATACAAAAGCAAAATGAACAAGTCATATCGACCGGAGATGAGGCAAAGTCCTAAGCTCATAGCATGAAATTCAAACGAATCGAAGCGGAGATATCTTCGAAATAAAATACTATATGAGAATTAAGCAATAATGAATTGACCCTGCCATAAATTAGGTATCGGCGAGTTAGATAACTTTTTTATTATCACCTTTGAGAACGTAGGCACTATGTAATGATACAAAAGCAAAATAAATAAGTCATATCGACCGGAGATGAGGCAATGTCCTAAGCTCATAGCATGAAATTCAAACGAATCGAAGCGGAGATATCTTACAAATAAAATACTATATGAGAATTAAGCAATAATGAATTGACCCTGCCATAAATTAAGTATCGGCAAGTTAGATAACTTTTTTATTTCCACCTTTGAGAACGCAGGCACTATGTTTAGACTATTCTAAATTCAAATTTTATCGATTTAAAAATAGAAGTCACAAAAAAAGCTCCTCAGAAACCTGAGGAGCTTTTAAAATCAAATGATGAGTTTAGTTTTGAGCAAAATAATTGGCGATCTCAAACGATTTTAAAGGGTATAAACCGACATAATCGACTTTTATTTGTGGCTCAATACTTATTTAATCAGTGTCATCATTTTCACTACCTGATTTCCGTCACTTGTAATTCTATAAGTATAAAATCCAGATGATAGGTGAGAAGCATCAAAAGTTACTGTGTAAAAGCCAGCTGCTTTTTGTTCATTTACCAAAGTCGAAATATTCTGACCTAACATGTTGAAAACTTCTAAACGAACATCTGAAGCTTTGTCAATTCCAAAACGAATTGTTGTAGTTGGATTGAAAGGATTCGGATAGTTTTGATCTAAACTTATACCATTTGGAACAATACTATTTTCCTCATCAATTGCAGTATTCATTTCAAAATCTGGCAAAGTAATAGCGTTTTGTTGTAAGGTTACATTTTCTGTTAGAGCTAATGCCCTACCTTCTAAAGTTGCACCAGTTCCAAAAGTAACTTGTGTACCTGCCATAATTGTACCTTTCATAACACTTGTAGTTCCAAACATTGCTGCTGAACCCATTTGCCAGAAAATATTAGCGGCTTTCGCACCGTTTGCTAAGAATACTTGTCTACCTGATGTCATGTTAAAACTAGATGCAATTTGAAAAATCCATACCGCATCTTCGTTACCATTCGCATCAAGAGTCAAATCACCAGCTGAAATTTCAAGTGATCCGTTTGATTTATATAAACCTGGAAATAATTTTTGTCCACCAATATTACCAGCGATTCCAATCGGTGAAATTGTTCTTCCAGCGGCATCATTATAAGCAATAGTTAAATCACCTTTAGCGACAGTTAGCATAGCTGGAGCTGCAATTGAACCTGCAGGTCCAGTGGCATCAACTGTATAAATGAAACCTGTTACTTCACCTTGAGTTAAGTCAATAAATGTTCCAGCAATAGGAGTTAGACCAACATCGCCTTTAATAGCAGAAGATGGAACATTCGTAACTGCAGCATAAGCTAAAATTGCGAATCCTTCTACAGATAACAAATCAACAGGTAAAGGACCTACAGGAACTGATGCCCAAGTTTCGAAACTTGATATAGCTGAATAATCACTTGAATCTGATCCGGCTTTTGCGGAAATTCTCCAGTAATAGATTTTACTGAATTCCAATTCTTGAATAGATTGCACAGTATCAGTTAATGCAAATTCATTAAACACTGTTCTACTAAAACTTACAGTATCCGAAACTTGTAAATGATACATTTCAGCATTCGCTGATGCGTTCCACATGAGTTTCAATGTATGAGGTTGATTAACTGCACCGCTATCAGGTAAAGATAAAGTTGGAATCGTTGGCTGTGCAATAGTCACAGTTGACAATAAAATGATCATGATAAGGGCTAAACCCAAAATACCTGAGCTACGGCTGGTATGTGATTGTTTTTGTTTAATGATATTTCTCATTTGTAATATTTGTTTAATAATGGTTGTATTTAGTTAATTGATAAAAAATCTTTTTAAGATGGTTTTGTAACCGTGTTACCTTCAAGAGTAACTGCAGCAATTCTTGCTAATAATCTGCCTTCAATAGTTGCACCTGTATTTAAAGAAATGGACTGGTCAGCCATTATATTGCCTTTCATTACTGAAGTAGTTCCAAATGATGCTGATGTTCCAACTTGCCAGAAAATATTCGCCGCTTTAGCGCCACCTGCAAGAATTACCTTACGACCAGAGCTTGTTGAAAATGAGGAGGCAATTTGAATGATGAAAATTGCATTTGCATTTCCTTTTGCATCAAATGTTAGATCTCCTGAGGAGATTTCAAGTGAGCCACTAGATTTATATAAACCAGGTGTTAAGGTCAAACCACCAATATTTCCAGATAACAATACAATATTGGTTGATGCTCTTCCGGCGGCATCGTTGTAGGCAGTGGTTAAATCACCTTGAGCAGTTGTTAATACAGAAGGAGTGGGTGATCCATAATCAGATGCATATACATTCCCTGTAATTTGAGCTGATGTTGCTGTTGGTGTTCCACTTGTGTGAGTTAAAGAAAATCCTGTAATAAATGAACCCGCTGCAGGACTTAATCCAAGATTTCCTGTTATTACAGAAGTTGGATTGTTAGAAATTCCTGAGCCTGCAAGAATAACATAATTTGCTGATGTACCAAGATTTACTGTTGCTTGGTTAACAGTTTGAATCGGTATGATGATTTCATCATTTGTATTGGTACTTGAATCACTGCAACCGCTAAATGTCATTACAATTAATAGACTAGCTAAAGTGAAAGATCTAATTTTATATTTATTTTTTCTCATTCTAATACTTTTTTTTCCCAATTTGATGGGAGACTTGTGATTTAATTATCACAGTAGTAATATCCCCATTGCAAACCCATAAACTGTTACATTTAATTTTATATTTGTTACATATATCACACATTTTTTAGATATATAATTAGCTCAACTTACTTCTTCATACCCACTTTTAATAATTGTTACTAGCATTTTGAATCTTTCGCTTGCTGTAATCGAACTTCTTGTATGCGCTGGAATAATCATAGAATTTCCAGTTTTGATATGATAATATGAGTAATCAATTTGAACTTCAGCAGATCCATCTAGAATTTGAATAAAACTGTCATAGGGTGATATTTTAGCAGAAAATGTTTCACCTAAATCAAATGAAAAAACACGAATAGATCCAGTATTCCTTTTTAGAATAGTTTTGATGACCACTGACATGGGAACATAATCAATAGTATCAATCACGCTTAAAAGTGTTGCTTTTTGAAATTCAATGTTAACCATAATATGCTTATTAACTTGAGTTGAATAGTTTATATAATCAAAAGGACAGCTATTATATAGTATAAATAGACTGCCCAGTTTGGTTTGTTTATTCTGAAAACAGAATATCTATAATTCAGGTTGAACAAACGTATTTGAATCAAGAATTACAGCTGTTTGGGCTAAAGCTCGGCCATTTAAGGAAGCTCCAGATTGAAAAGTAATTCCTGTTTTTGATAGAATTATTCCTTCAAAATGTGCGGATGTTCTTACAAGAACTTCACCAGCAACTTGCCAGAAAATATTATTCGGCTGCGTACCACCAGATAAGGTTATTTTTACTGCTTCATTTAGAATTAAATCGCCATCAATTTGGAAAATCCACACATCATCTGTCTCACCTGATAAAGTGACATCAGATAAAACTGTAACTGAGTTTGTCCATTTGTATAAACCTGGACTTAACGTTTTCCCACTTATATTACCAGTATAAATTTCAAAGAAATCTGGAGATGGTCTTCCTGATGCGTCTGTATAAGCCGCTTCCATATTACTAATAGCAGTTGTTAGATTAATTGGAGTAGGATCTGCCATATCAGCGGCAAAAACTTGGCCTGTAATCTGACTAGATGTTGCATAACCCGTCGCATCTGTTAAAGCAAAACCAGTAATATACGATTCCGCAGCAGGGCTAATTCCCAAATTTCCGGTTATGTTTGATGTCGGATTATTCGTAATAGCTGATTTTGCTAATATCACATAATTTCCGGCTGTTCCAATGTTTACAATTGCTAATGGTTCAGTTTGACCAGAAGTTGTAAAACTCCATTGCTTAGAAGCAATCAATGCATTTCCAGCAACATCTTTGGCACCAACAGAAATTGAAGCGGTGTAAACTAAGGCTGCTCCTAAAGTTCCTGTTGGAGAAAAAGTAGCTCTTTCATTTGAATAAGAAACAACACCGGCAACATCAGTACTATTATGTTTTACAGTAAATGTCACATTTGTAATAGTTGTAGAATCCATTGCTTCACTAAAAGTAATTTCTACTTCTTTGTTTCGAGCAACATCAGTTTCGTTTGTTATCGGACTTGTTGTAAGAATAGTAGGTGCTTGTGTATCGGGATTCGAAACTGCCGTAAAACTCCAACTTATATTATCAACTAATGAATTTCCAGCTAAATCGGTAACTGTTTTTGATATTGTGCTTGTATAAACAAGATTTTCAAGGAATAAATTTGTAGGGTTAAATGTTGCCGTAGCAATTGAATAAGAAACAACTCCAGAAATATCTGAACTTCCTTGTTTAATTTTAAATGAGCTCGCATTTATGGTTGAGATATCTATCTCCTCACTAAATGTCACACTCACATTTTTGTCATGCTCAATATCAATCGCATTATGTAGAGGGCTTGTACTAAGGACTGTTGGTGCTTCTTTGTCTGAGGTGTCAGTTCCAGTACTAGAATCATCACACCCACTAATTATGAACAATAATAAAAGGGAAGAGAGAGAAATTGATTTGAATATTTTTTTGTAATTAATCATACTAATATTTGCTAATCCCAAAGAAATGGGAGTATTGTGATATAATTATCACAGTATCAATATGAGTAGTTTTTGATCGGTAACTGTTACATGTAACTGCTTAAAAGTTACATATATCACACATTTTCTAGATTCTGATTTCTCTTTTCCTTAAGACTTTTATAATACGTAGGAGTGAGACCTGTAATTTTTTTAAACTGATTTGATAAATGAGCGACACTGCTGTAATGTAATTTATAGGAGATTTCGGTTAGATTTAATTCATCATATAGTAAGAGTTCTTTAACCCGTTCGATTTTATGAATAATTATGAATTGCTGAATAGTAATGCCTTTAACTTCAGAAAAGGTGTTTGCTAAGTAAGTATAATCATTGTCTAATTTTTCACTGATATAATCAGAATAATTCACATTAGGTAATTCCTCGGTATAATGAATCATTTCAATAATTACACCTTTTATCTTTTCAATCAAGATACTTTTTTTGTCGTCTAGTAACTCTAAACCTGACCTAAGAAGATTAACTTTAAGCACTGCTCTTTGTTCATAAGTAATATCTTCGAGTATCTCAACCATCCCTAGGTCAATTATAACGTATTTCAATCCTAGCTTTAAAAGCTCTTCTTTCACAATCATTTTGCATCGCAAACTAACCATAAATTTAATGTACAATTTCATAAGAACTTACAGACAACTTGTAGGTTTAGTGCACTATAGAATCAATATACATGATTGCTGAATCTCTCTTTGAATTATTATTTAATAAAACAAACAAAATCAAATATTTTTAACAATTATTTAGTTACAAGAAAGATTTACTAATAAATAGAATTTGAATATTAATGCGGAATAAACAAATTCCCATTAACCTGAGTTCGTGTTAAGAAAGAAAATTCTCTATTTTGCAAAAAAAGATGGCGGATATTTAAAGATGGTAAGGGGTTTAAAAGTATTAGCATTTAGAACTCATAAACTAATAGACAAAACCTTATTGATAAAGAAGTATCATTAAATCGAATTTTAAATTGAATTGATGTAAGTAAAAGCGATATTACTCCCGAACTTAGATTATTATGAAGTAATATAAAGTTGGAACTATTCAGCAACAATAAATTGCAAATATTATAAAATAAAAAAGCCCATAAAAACTAAGTTTTACAGGCTTTGTACCGCTGACCGGAGTCGAACCGGTACATCTTTCGATACGCGATTTTGAGTCGCGCGCGTCTACCAATTCCGCCACAGCGGCGTGGGATGGCAAATATAAGTACATTTAAATCAGAAAAAAAGGTCTTTATTTTTAATTTTATTTAATTTCAAGTTTCTCTAATACTTCTTGCTTTATACTCAATGTACTCTTAAACTCTGCCATTAAAACTTTAAATCAACAAAATTAATCATGGAGTTTAACCTATGTTAAAATTAAAAAAATCAGTAATTGTTCTTCTTTTATTATCAACAGGCTTTTTAGCCACCGGTTGTTACGGTTCGTTTAATCTGACAAAAAAAGTGTATAACTGGAATGGCACAATGGGTGATAAATGGATAAATACTGTAGTGTTTATTGTACTTGCTTGGAATGTTTATGGTTTAGTTCTTTTGGCTGATGGGGTTGTATTAAACACAATTGAGTTTTGGACAGGGAATAATCCCGTTGCTATGGCTAATGGTGTATCTGAAACACAATATGTAACAGACGCAGGTAAAACCTATAAAATCACTGCAAGTAAAAATCAATTTGAAGTTACTCAGGTTGAAGGTCCAAATACTGGTGAATCAGCTGTTTTAGCTTTCAACCCAGAATCTTCTGTCTGGTCAGTAACTTCTGGTTCAACATCAATCGATATAGCAAAATTTGTTACTAATGGTTCTGAAACTGTTGTTGAAGCTTATAT
>Ga0100402_1002893_pt1 | contig 19038 bp, 20 predicted proteins | sample CryGeyme20150102_FD_80419 | JGI IMG/M metagenome (GOLD analysis project Ga0100402, IMG submission 80419) | Groundwater microbial communities from Crystal Geyser aquifers in Utah, USA - Crystal Geyser metaG 2015-0102 | ecosystem: Environmental > Aquatic > Deep subsurface > Groundwater | place...
GAGTTGTCTTGCCATTTCGTTTACTTTCCATGAATCCAAACGTGTCTTTTTCAATGCGATAAGAGCTGCTCCAGCAACAACTCCTGGTTTCCGTAAAATTCCTCCCATCATTTTCCTGTTAACTTTGAAAGATTTCATGAATTACTTTGAGCCAACAACTATCGATCCCAATGGAGCAAGCAAACCTTTTCCCAAGCAAACACTCATCGTATGAGCATATTTCATCACATCTTTTATATCTCCTTTCGTTTAAGCGATTGCATAGAAAAATCTAGCAGCATCGATGTGGACATGTATTCCCTCCTCTATTGCAATTTTACCACATTCGTGGATAGTCTATAAAGGCGGGATTCCTCCTTGAAATGTCGGATACTCAAGCACTAAAACACGAGTTTGAGGTGCTTGGCTGTCTTTTTTCTTCCTCAAATGTGCTTTTAGAAGTTCAGGTGTGATATATTCAAAAGGTGCTGAGATGGTTTTAGTTAGTAAGCGAGCAATTCTTCCAGGCGATCCATTTTCGTGGGCGATGATATGGGACTAGTCTCTAATTATGAGTTCTTCTCCTGGTCTACCAGCCGTCAAGAGAACACATTGATTACCAAAAGTTGAAGAAAGAGTATATGCAGCTTCTTATGTCCCAAATAGCTCAGCAGCATAGGTCTCTAACTCTTTGACTGTTGGATCTTAATTATAGCTCCAATCTCCAAAAGGGGAAGTGAGTATTGACTCCCTCATTTCTTGAGTCAATAGGGTGACCGTGTCAGTCCTCAGCTCAATAGTTTTCATTATGATATTTTTGATATTGAATCAACCTATAGCAACTGGCTCTATTTATAATTGAAACATGTTCTTAAGGAACAAGAAAAATGATATACGCCAACCTAAACGATTATTTGGAAGGAAGAGCCTCTCCATTGATGAAGTATACAAAAAGATAGAGCTGAGAATAAAGGAAAAAAAGCACAAATAAGCGATAAAGAGTGTTCCATATTCATAACGATATCCTGAAACTCTCAAGATATACTCTAGTATAATTGCTAGCTCTAGCAAAGAAAAATCTTAGAGAAACCCTCTAAATGAAAGAAGAAACATCAACACTGCCTCGGCTAGTAGCCGGAATATAAATTGCTTGATAGACTTTCCGAAAAAACGAGATGAGACTGAAGTTAATTTGTTTGTCACAGAAGGCAGAAGACAAATGGTTTTTTAGATACTTTCATCAAAGAAACAGGAAAGAAAATCTGGTGAAGTATTTAGAACGAAATCAGCAAGAACAATTTCTCGAAACTAATCAATGAAAGGAATAACTTTCAGAGATTCAGAAATTCCTAATCTTCCCAAGAAAACAAAGAAAGTTGATGATAAAACTGAAAAAGTTCTTGAATGTAAGTTAAACCTCGAAGCTGTATCAACCAGATAGAATAATAAGAGAAAAATCAGACACAAGATCATTGTTTTTTAGCAGGGTATTCTGCTAAGAAATAAGTACTGATTTTCCGATCCGTTTTCACAGCCTTAAAGTTTGATTAATTATGATAAGGTCATCTTTTGTATCGATTGATCATGACTGAGGATTCAATAAATTCAATTAAACATTTAGAGCAAGATCAATGAACATCAATCATTGATGGTAGAGGACAAGCGATAAACTTGGATCCCTTTGGCCTTGAACAAATAGTGATGACAATGAAGATACATGAACCATCCAACAGCCAGAAAGGCGACTGTCAGAGGCAGCTGTACAAAGATATATGCTTTAAGAGTTGAAGATCAGAGTAACTATGACAAAATCCATGGGTAAGTCATTTGTTGATTACTATCATCATTTCAACTTTATTATTATGAACTCAAAGCACAAAGGAAGAACATAAGCATCAAAGAAAATATACACAATAAATGAAAAAGTCAAAACAATTAAAGTTACCCATAGTCCTCCCGTGAGGCAGCTCCAGTTGTCTCGGTTAGCTTCTCTTTTCTGTCACTATTTAAAAGATGATTATCTCTTAGTCTAGACTCGTGCTAAAGCTCGTTGATTGATGACTGCCTCACGAGTGATTGGAAGTGGCTATTTTCACCCTCGACTTCTATGATAGGTTTTGTGAAAAGTTTAACTGGGTCGTATGACTCATATGTGAAAATATGCCCAAATTAGTTTTTGTTCTTCTCTACTTTGTTCTTCAGAGCGCAAATTTGTCTCTGATAAGATATTATCTAGGCTTCGAATTCACTATGTTGGTCATTATACTGTTCCTAAAGACTACCTAGTTTGGCAAAGGTTGATATTTTCAGCTCTTTTAATCTGCTATTTTCCTTTTGAGCAAATGCCAGTTTTTAGCTCAACATCTGATCTGTTGAGGCGGTACTTCCTCTTGATAAAATGCTTGAACTTCTTATTCTTCTAATTCTTCTTTTTACTGAATCTGAAGCAAGAGTAGACTGTTACTTTTCTGCATGTGCATTTTTGCTCCGAAACTGATTGTACTCAATCTGAAGTGCAAGCTGACTGCTACTCTGGACATTTTTTATCATCTTACTCTCATTGATTTATTTCTGCTCAAGGTGGGGCTCTTCTTTGTTAGATTTAAGGTTTACTCGTTTAAGAGATATTCTCCTTTTGCTTGTAGACTTGTCAATCGAAGACGGATTGAGATGCGGACTACGTCTGAAGGCTGAACTTTATTTTTTCTTGGTATTTTTATTGGCTTTAAGCTGATATTCCTCTTCTACTTGTTGTTGAGGTTTCATTTGCAGATTATAGAGCAATCTCCGAGGTGACTGAATAGGCCTTGGGGATTGATGACTATTTTTTATCATGAATATTTAGACACTGATAATCGTTGTTAAAATTATATGTTATAGTGATTAGATAACTTGAATATTTGGGTAGATCATCATTTCTCAATAGCTGTCGTCGTTGGAAGCAACTGCAGGCTTAGGGACTGGCTTGGGAGCAGGCTTGCTTGGAGGAGCAGTAGGCTTGGTTGCTACAGGAGCAGGAGCCGGTTTGGTGGCAGCAGGAGTTGGATTCTGGGTAACGACGGGAGCTATCAATGCACTGCTAACAGAATTTTTTTGAGGGGGGAAGCTGGGGGGTGGATTTGAATCGACTGCCTTAGTCGGTGTTGGGTTGGCTACAGGAACAGGTTTGACTGTGGCAGGAGGATCACTCTTGGGAGGCTGACTCTACACCACTGTTTTTGAATGAAACTGTACAGGTTCAGGGACAGGCTTGGAGACACTCAAATTCTCATTCTGAGCTGAAAGCTTGCTCTTTCCCTTTTCAGCCTCATCGATCATTTTCGCCACATCTTGATTGATGAGAGAACTCTTCTGTGCATTTCTGTTGTTAACTTTCTCAATCAATGCTTCTTCTTCACTTTAGTCGATCATTTCCTCTTCAGCCAGTACTTTCACTTCTTTGTCTGCAGGTTTAGAAGTTTTTTCAACCTCCATGCTATTTCCATTAGCATGAATGTTCTGATTTTGTTGCGCAAGTGGTCGTTGGTTGAAGGGGTCAGGTTTTTCAGGTCTTTTTTCAGTGTATTCTCTGAAGGCAGATGTGTCTCCAACAGTTCTGAGAGGAGGACCTCTCTTTCTGAATCTGTTTTTGTTCTTTTCGAGGAAATCCCTGTTATTTAGAATGTTGTCATACTCATCCAATGCGTTATGGCGAAGAAGAAGGGTATGAGTGAGCGACTCCTTGATTGATTCATAGTTTTTGTAGAAAATAAGCTCTTGAGTTTTTCGAAGATCCAGCTCAGCAGAGGTGGCAAATCTAGCAAACCATTGTCTTTAGATACATCCCAATATATTATAGTCCTTCAGTCGTAACCAACCAGTTAAAATTCCAGCGTTTTCCTCAGGTTTCAGTTGAGATTGATTTTTTTCATGAACAAGGTATTTGAGTACAAATTATAGAGTCTGAGGATTTTCGAAGATAACCAGACAGTTGGAGTCATTGATCCATCGGACTTCCTGGATATGGTTCTGAGGCTTGTTGCTTTCCATCATGCAGAATTTTTCACAAATATTTCTTGTCGACATGTAGTCAACACCAAATACCATGACAGCCATATTAAGAATATCTTTTGAGCTTTTGTCGACCATCGGAGGTTAGCAGTAACTATTGCTGATGTCCTTTTTAAGCTATTCATGAAAGTATTTGACAACTTCCTCCCTCACCTTGGCCTATCTGTGTTCAAAGTTGCCAAGAAACTTGGTCTGGAGGACTGCAAACATGACATCGAAGGGGTTGTCATAGAGCTTGGCCTTCTAAAGGAGTTGACATTTTCGAGAAATCTCCATCTGTATCTCACGGGCTCGTTTGGCCTCTTCATCTGTTGGGATGCTAATAGGACGTTAGAGGCTGCCACCGAGGACGAGGCTCACAGGCTTTTTGCTGAGTTGTGACTTGGTCTGAACAGTGGGTTCTACTTACATGAATTGAAAAAATGAAGATTGTCATTAGAAGCCTAGATTAATACTCCATGTCTGTCTTTTTTATATTTTTATATATAGTTGCATCCTGATTTTTCTTATCGATTCTGATTCTCCAGCAGCAAACTGCAAAAAACATCTTGCAGCATCTCTATTGACTATTAAAGTGACGAATTTCTTGTCTCTCATGATATTGTCCATGTTTATGATAGATACAACTGATTTCCCACATAAAGCTGTATAAATCATTGAATGAGCGTAAAGAGGTACCCCTTGCATATAATGCTTCTCTATCTGGGCTCTATGTCAAAGAAATAGAACTTGACCTTATTTTTCTTTTTGAAAGCATTGAACCAGATGACCTAAGCTTCAGCTAATTATTCCTAATAGTCAGCTCCTCTATATTCCTTTACATAGACAAAAACATCATACTTGATGCCGTAAACTGCTGCTTCGTAGTGATTAGTCTCAATTTATCTGATTATCTGGAAATCCCTCTAACTACTGAGTCTCACTGCCATTTTCTTCTTACTCTTATTTAGCTATTCCTCTGACACTGTTTTTCCTTCTTGGAGGTTCTCAACTGTCACTTCTGAAGTCGGTTTGCTTTTGTTTGATTTTCCACTGTGAGCATATAAATGTTTCGATTCGATATGTTTGTCATGCTCAAGCAGGTCACTGGTGACTTTTCGACAGAGCAGGCACTCGACAGCTACTTGACCATCATTTTATTCCTTAATGGTAGCATAGTGAATAAGATCTATGTGATGTTTGAGCGCTAAATGTTGTCAGTATTTACCTTGATGTTTAAACTGTTAATTGCAAATCTGGCATGGAACGATATACTCTGTCAAGAGGATGTCATCATTGTTGTGAGTTCCATCTGATTTCTTCTCGCATAGTCGACTGCAATTAGCGTCGTTTCCCATATCAATTATTATACCCTATCGAAATATTAACTAAGCAAACACAATAGATCAATAGTCTTAAGGTAAACCGTTGCTTATTCACAACTAAGAAATATCATCAAAATTAGCACAAATGAGCTAAAGCTTTCTCGAACTATTGGATGCGGTCTTTCTTAAGTTGAGGCCTCATCATGGCGCATTCTGTCTTGCTGGCTTTCAGTTAGTTGGCATAGTTTCCGTAAAATTATATCTTTTATTGGATTTACTGCTGCTTGCCAATGGCTATGCGCGGACCCTTAGCATTTCTGATCATCTACTAGACTATTATTTCATCTTCCTTGATGCTCTTCTCTAGTTGATTCATAATAACGATGGTCCGTTTTTATACATCTTCATATTTAGTCCAGTTGACCATGTTATCTTTGTACTTGGTGAAGGAGGCGTCGAGGACTTGCGAGGTGTAGTCCATGATCCTTTGTTTTATTCTGATATATTAATCATTGATGTCGTTGAGGTACCTCGAAGTGTTATCCAACAATTGCTGCAACTCTGACAGCTCTACATCTATCAGCTCTTTGACTCCTTTTAGAGATTTCATCAGGTTTACGAGCTCATCAGTTGAACCATCCCATCTGATCATGTTGTTATTGTTCTCTAGGTACAAAGGATACTATTATTTTTATCTTTACTTCGACACTCGGCTCATATCTTCCACTCTGCTATTTTTGCTCGATTGTTTGGCACGGCTTGAGGGCTCCTCTCTGGACGTATGTTGGGCATAATTTTATACAGGTTGCAACTTAATTGGAGGTTTGCTAGTTTCTGATAACTTTTCCTCAGCTTTATTGTCGTAGTAGAACTTGTAGTTATCTTCACTTTTTAACATGTAGCTGTTGGCATTGTTTAAGTTATAGTTCCGATCGCTGGGAGGTCGACTTGGTTCTTTCCGATCATACTGAGAATTTTAGCTTGGTCTGTCTCTGCTTCTGTCTATGTCTCTGTTTAGTTTATCAAACTGGGCTGTGAAGCTATAAGAAGGGATCTAGCCCATTATTTCTTGTTTCTGTCGTTGTGAAGAGTTGGTTTGTTGGGACTAGTAGAGATTATTTCTGGGTTTGGATTTGATGGAGCCGTAGACCAATTTTGTTGGCGTGAGGAAGTTGACAACACTGTCTTTATCGCTGTTCATGTAATAATATAATCGGCAGTTGCCGTATAGTCAGGACGTTTATCAAAATCGAGAATGTGTATAGAAAATTGTTGCAAGAAGAAATTCGAACCCAGGACAAAAAAATCAGGACCCTACAAAAAGACAAATGCATATACAACATCCATCGCAATCGAGCAAATCGTCACGCTGATTTTGTTTATCATCCAGGTCATCCTTCACTCAATCTTTGTCATCCCTCCAATGGACGACATCAACCATGCTGTTCTCTGGGTACTGTTAGGTTTCCACTTTCTATTCATGATCGGTATCGGCTATGACTACATTTACCTCACAGTCAATGATCCTGTCGATCCTCTGGTGTTGAACTAATAATTGAGCAACCGCTACAGAATTGAGGAATTAAGTTATTGCGTGATATGCGATAGAAACGTGCATGTTCACAGTCATCATTGCTATCGCTGCAACCGCTGTACGGCCGATTTTGACCATCATTGCAAATTTCTCAATAATTGCATCGGCGGACAGAACTATGAAAATTTCTTTAGAATCATAACAGTCTATACCGTCTTCAACATCAATTTGCTTATCCAAAGTGTATGGGTCTTCGTCAGAAATTCGGATGATTAATCTATTGCATTCACTGGGAATCGATGGGGAGTCCTCGTCCTTATCGTACTAACAGTTGTAATTTTGCTGAGTGTTGGAGGGCTCATGCTCTTCCATTGCTATATAACTCTATGCGAGCACACCACGACTCTGGCCTTCAATCATCCGTAAATGGCTTACAACCCTGAGCCTAAGATGGAGACTCCCAAAATGAACATTAACATATTCGAAGCTCCTCCTATCTCTGCTTAAAGAATTAGCAGCGGACCAGCCGGACCGGTTATAGTGTGACCAATCATTTAATTTATTTTATCATGTGCCTCATCACTGACTATATTTTAGCCCAAGTATTGCATTAGATAATTATCAAAATTAACGTTCAAGATGAAATTGAAAACTCAAGAATCAGGTGATCGTCTGGAGGATCTCTCCAAGCAGAAGTTGATCGGCTTACTGAGATCAACATACGAGTATAAGAGCTTCACGGAGTACTTTGATGAGCATGAACTGACCTATATGGACAGACTTGAAGATGATAACAAGCACTCATGCAGAAAAGCATAAAAGAATTAGGTTAACTGTTATAGCGATCGATAAATGGAGAGGGAGTTGGAGAGGATAAGCTAAGAGGAAGATTTGAGATTGCATAAATACCATCAGGATTTGATTTTTAACAAGTTCAAAGAATACTACGACAAGTACGAAAACAGCAAAGCTCACAAGATAAGAGCTCATTATGAGGAAAAACTCAGAAAAATTCAAAAAGAGGGGGAAAAAACATTGCCATAGGACTTAATGGAGATGTGTATCGAAAAGGAAAAAGAGCTGACTAAACAGGTAAAACGCAAAAGAAATAAAACCCTGAGAATGTGAAGCAAACTCTTGACAAGTTACATATAATTTGTTGCTTTCTATTCTATTTTATTGGACTTATTTGTTGCAACTATTATTCAAATAAGAAAGGGTCGGTCGGACTCATGTGCTAGCCAATGTTGGTCAATATAAAATTTAAGCCCCTATTTACAAAAATAGCTCCCTAATATACATTAGTATAAGCATGTATGCCCTTAAGTCGGTCTAATTTCCTCCTTTATCACCAAAAAAATCATCTTGATTGATGTCTAACTCAGATGAATCATTTGGATTCACAGAAGAAGAATCATTCCCAATCAAAGTTGAGACCAAGCCAGTCCAAAATCAACTCATTCAGCAACAACAGCAAACACCTCAACTACCTGCACAAAAAGAGGAAAAACCAGCAGAAAAGCAAGAATATGCACCTGAGTAACCAAGCAACAAATAGCCTACGCCACCTACGTCGCCAAAACAAAATGTAAAAACAGAAGAAAAACCTGCTAAACCAGAACTCGACCTGGATGCCTCCCTTTACCATGGATAAAATGGAGTGTCTGAAGCCAAAGATTAATCAAGCATCGAAGTTGATAGCTAAGTTAACTAGTCTGTCCTCGACAGCAAAGAAGAACCTGAGAAGAAAGACAAACAAAATCCTCCCGAATTCAATGGTTCATTTGGAGAGCCTCAATTTCAATTTAGTCCAATCACCAATGAATTCGCAGTCAACCCTGACACACCTATTCCCATGGCTCCAAACAACAATCCCTTCCAGAAAAAGTCAAACTTCAATAGAGATGAGTCAGGATTCGGAAACATGGACTTTGGTGCTCCCATGGAAAGAGGAGGAGGAAGCAGCAGCAGAGGGCGTGGAAGAGGTCGTGGCCGTGGTGGCTTCAGAGGAGGCTATAATCGAGGCGGTGACAGAGATTACAATCAAGGAAATAATTTTGGAGGCAATGGAATGTATAATCGTGGCTATCCGAACAATTTCGGAGGTGGAAGAAACAACTATGGAGGTAGTGACTTCGGAGGAAGTCAAATTTACCAATAACAGTCATTCCCTTAGTATATTCCTCCTCGGGTATCTGAACCAACAACAGCAACTAGCACGGTCAAAACTGAAAAAACTGAGAAAATTGCGACAGAGGTAGACAATGTCCCAAATGTGAGATTCTGTTGGCCTTCATATGGCATCAAATGCTTGCAGAAACCAATCTCAATTATTTACAGAAATCTTGAGAGCTATCATAAATAAGGAAGTCTGCTAGTCGTACCATTCAAAACTGAGGATTTCGAGTTCTATGGAGGAGAGACAATTTGCTTTTCCTAAGTGGACTATAGAGAAAAAATCATGAAGAAAAAAGATCAATTAAAGGCAGGGCAATGCTACATTTCAGGGTCAAAAGGAAACGACTACTTCGAAAAATTCGCATTCATAAAGATTGAGGATAACAACGAAATAGCTAACTTCAAGCAAGGTATTGAAGATCTGAAAACTTTTTTGAAAGAGTACAAACACATCCCTCGAGCACAGATTATCTTCGCAGTCGACGACGTTTTTGGAGACATCTACTAAACATTCTTCTATGTGATAGAAAACTATCCATCCCAAATTGAAGGACTCAAGTTCATCGATTTCAACGTCAGCTCACCAGAGTGTTTCACGAAGTGTGGAGAATCATTCAGCAAAGTAGTCATGGAACTCTATCGAAGAAAACAAATCCGCATAAGATGATTGATTGATCCAACCCTCAAAGCCAACATTTTTATACTTAAAGCTTCATGATTGTTGAGTTAGTTTCTGATAGGATGAATTTACTGAACAAAGAATCACAAGCGATTGAGGATATCTTTGGGAATCTGAAGCTTGTTGAGCTCGTTCTTCTGAGCTTGGAGTTGACTGACCAAATAAAGCATTCCCCATGGATGAGCAGACTCAACATTGATCCTCTCAAACATCTTACTCAGCAAGAGGTTTCTTGTCTTTTAGTGGTTACCTTTGAAGACAATGGTGGTCACAAAATCGACAAAGTAGCATGTTATGGCATTGGGGTATCTGATCAAGTTGAGGGCAAATTTGATCATTTTCTCCTTCAATTATCCTTCGAGTGAAACGATAATGTCCTGAATAAAAATATGCTTACAGTGAGAAGCTTTCTCGAAGTAGTGACTGAAATCTGGGATTCCTACAACCAAGCGAAATAAAGCACAAACATCTGAAGAGTTTCATCAGATTCGGCTGAGTTTAATGTATAATTACCTTCGAGCTTCTGTCTCAGGGTTTTATCGGCATTTTGGAACAAGGAGATGAACTGAGTGTACTTCTGTTTGTCAAATTTCAGGCGATAATATTTTGGAAGAGTACTCGCGTTAGGCTCTTTGTCAAGCTCCTCTCTGTTTGTGATTGTTTTCGGAGATCTGAATTTGAGTTATCTTGGGTATGAAGAAAGCACAATGTTGCGAATTTGGATGTATTTTTAAGGAATGTGGAGGCATAGTTGAAGGGAGAATGCTGACAAAAAATCAGGGAAGTCATGAATGAGAACGATAATGATTCTGAGAATGCCCTTGTAGAAAACTTGGCAAGGCATATGCTCGGTAAGGCCCTATTAGGGAAGAATTTCTTTGGCAAACTTGAAAAGATCACATATAAGTTCATAATAAGCATCCCAGCATTCATATCTTTCAAGAAGGTTAGGCATAAAGTATCGATTGCTGATGAGCTCCATCCAGGCGAAACTGAAATTCGGATAGCATATAGGATTAATCTTGTGGAACTCCCTTGCCAGAACAAAGTAGAAGGATACAACTTTGTCACGATTGAAATCGTATTATCTTCTGGTAGCATCACAAATCAAGTTGAGGAAAAGTTTGAAGAAAGACCTCTGGTGGCTGTGCTTGTTTTCTTTGTTGAAGATGCGATTGAATACGTTCATGATTGCTTGAATTGTGTGATCCAGGAAAATATTTGAGTTGTTGCTAGCAATGAGTTTGTAGCTGATTATTATCAGCTTAGAGTAGTCTTCGATATAGGTCGTATCAATGGCGCTGTGGTAAGGACTAATGGATAGTTCCACTTTTTGAAGAGAGTAATTCAAGGAAAACTCGAAGAAATTGCGGATTTGATTTTCTGATTTATTGAAAATTTCCTCAAGACTTTGTAAGAATGGCTCTATTTATTCTCGAGCTGTATCAAGCCATTTTTCAAACATCGAAATAGCCTTTTGTTCTTCTTCATTTCCTTCATCTAGCTCACTCAGACAAGCCTAGGAGAAGAATTTTTCTCTGACCAATTTTCTGACAACTTGAATAATTTATTTTTTTGTGATGTCATGTTTTTATCTGAAGAGAGTCCAGGCTTCCTGAGAATCAATGAATTCCTTGAGGACTTAACAAATTTCAATGTAGTATTCACTTTATGAGTCATCCTTTGACTCTTTCAGTGCGTTCCATGTCCTTTCCAGTAAATCTTACTTTATTGTTGAATCAGCTACGATTAGCTATTTGAAGTTGCTAGCCGGGCGTTTTTCTCCCCAAACATCTTCAAATTTTTATTTATGAGAAACTGCTTCGAATGTTTCAGGAACTGGCTATTTTTTTTCTTTTCTGAATTCATCATAAACCAAAAATTATTCAAGAGTCAAACCTCCGATTTTCGGCCTTAGTTCTTCAGGTACAATGGCGGGAATTTCTTTGAGGAATGCTTAGTCTCTAAACTGCTTTCCTTGAGAGGTAGCAACATGTCTTTCATTGATGCTGCTGTTAATAGCTTCATCTTTTCGAATAGCCTCTTCAGCTGATTCAATTACTGCTTTTTTGATGAGAGCACATCCAAGGTCCAAATTGTCAGGAATTGCCTTTGTAATGATGTTATCAACTTATGCTACATCGCCAATATTTTGATTAAGATAGTTTTTTAACGTCCTGTTCATACTGGCTTTTAGTGGCTATCTGCAGGTAACCTGAGCAAGAGGTCCAGCTAACTTTTTGACAACATTTCCAAAACTGCTTTTGAATTTATCTGGATTGCTTTATAGAGCAAAATCTTTGAGAATTAGCTGCTTGGCTGTAACAATAGCTATTTTGACAGCTCTGTCGATAACTGGTTCAACAATTTCCTGAATCGAGTCATCGACTGCCTTAGTAATGATCATTTTCAGGTCAACTCCTTTCGATTTGTAGTAGCTATGCATCTCTTCACTTAGTATTATGTACTCCGGAAGTCTTGAAATGAGAGGGAACTCGTTGCTTCCGACGAGGTTGGGAATCGAAAAGAGAGAGCTTTTCTTTACGTCTGTGTTGATGAAGAACCCTTTGATTTCTGATTTTGTGTTTACATGATCTTCTTTGAGTTTTTCCTCAATTTCATTCAACGTTCCCAAAATACGACCAAGCCAAGGGTTACTTGACCTGAAAATATCCTTGTGTTGACTGATCAGTTCGAGCATTTTCAGAATAACTGACACATTCAAAGCTAACCTGCAGTTGTGGTGAGTGTATGAGTTGACTAGAATTTACCTTATGTTGATTTTGTCAATCATTATAGGCCTTCTTTTTCCAATGGTTAACTTTCCAAGCCAATATCCTAAATTTTTGAAGTAAGAAACTTTCTTGTCGTTTATGCTCTTTTCGGTCAGATCAAACCAAGCTTGCATGATTTTATAGGTCAACTTTCGAACTGGAGATTATATCTTTGGCAATCTCTCAACAAGTCTATAGAATATCTAAAGGCCAGAGTTATTGTGGGCAGCAAGAGGGATTCTTTTGAAGACAATGTTATAGGCCAGCAAAAGTAAAACTTGCTTAGTATTATTGTGTTCGGATAATTTTTCAAGATCTTTTGCCTTTTCTTCAATATTGTTCAGAGACAGTGTATTACAAATTGTGTTGATCTTCGTAAGATAGTTATTCTTTTATCCAAGAGATGCAGAAATTTCCTTGGTTTTGTCCAGATGAGATAAGATATCAAAGTCTTGGTTTTCAAGTTTTTTATCATCTGCTTCGTCATCTGGGTTGGGAACTAAAAGTACTGGCTCTGGTGGGGTATTTTTGATCTTAATTGCCTCTTTTAGTCGCTTTTCTTTCTCCACTGATAGCTGAATAGGAGGTTCAAGAGCTTTAATCAAACTTTCGATAAGTTCAGGATCCTTTTGCAACAGATTAACATTGTCAAGAAGCTTTTCGCAAAATTATGTTTCAGCTTTGAGCCTTGGCCTAATTTTTTCAATCACATTCTTTGCAAAGTGGAATTTCTTATTGTCTTCTCTTAGTTATAGATCCTCTTTCAAGACTTGCAGGAAAACTTGAACCAACTTTTTGTCAATCAGTGCATTGTTGATGATCCCAGCAAATAGATCTGCTGTTATGTTGAGCTAATTTTCCGGATAATTAAAGTGGAATCTGAGTTCAGAGTAGAGGAAGGTTATCATGCTGGCAAATAATTATTTTTCTTCAGGTTTGTTAGAATGCTTTAATTTTCTGATGTGTTCGATTGCTTCTTCCATCGATATTTCTTTTTTGTATATTTTGATGAATTGTCTTTCAGCTAGTTGTTCAATTTCGTCAGGCATCTGAGATTCGCTCATCTCAGGGAAATACATGCACACTTCTTTGTAAATTCTTTTCAGGCTTTCAAGATTTCTCTTTGTCATTTTGCTGCTTGAAGTTGTCAGGAATATTGATTCAAAGATGAAGGCTAACAGTTCTTTGCTTAATTGAGCCTTTTCAAGCATGACATCATAGCTGAAGTGCTGGCCAGCCTCAATATATTTGCGAATAGGAATCAATAAGTGATCTTCAATGTAGCCAAGAGTTGCTTTCAAGAAGGGATTTCCAGCGTTCTTTATCCTGTCAGTAATCCATGGCTCAAAGTGTAGAAACTCTCTTTTCCCTGCAAGAATTGCGAGAGGTACTGCAAACTCATAATCGTTCCAATTTGTTAATGGGATCAAACTTTCCTTGATAACTTGAGCAATGTCTAACACTCTTGATAAATTCAAAGAGTTTTCCTTCTTGCTTTCGTTTTTGTAAAGCTCACAGATACAGCTTATAACTAAATCTTGATTGGCTTCCCAAAGGCTCTCAAGCAATCGTATGTTGTTGGAATGATTGTGAAGATAGGCTGGGAATATCTGAGAGAAAATTTAGTCCAACATAGGCTGTCCTCTCACTGGCCTGATTTCAGCTAGAGTCAAAATAAGGAGCTCCGGATACTTGCTTGTGGGAACTTCAAGCAACTCTCTGATTTCAATGTAAGAGTAATCTGATACTTCAAATAACTGCTGAACTAGATCTAGATACCCCCACATTTGCTTTGATGAATTGAGGCACTATTTCACTGTCTTTTGTATTCTTCTGTTCTGCATTTATCCTAATCCAATTATTTCAGGTTCTTTGCATTTGAATAGCTGCAGGAGGAAGTTAACTTGACTGAGAGGATTGTTCCATTTCTTGAAGAAAATTTGCTCAGGTATTTTGAACTTGTTTCCTCCTTGCCTACGTATTTTTTCGAGGATGTGAAGAAGATTCATAAACATTTCTTCATTTTTGAATTACAACTTTGGCCTGTCAAGCTGGAGATAGACATTTTGCCATTTGAAGTTGGGAACTGTTTGTTGGCAATAGGTGATGAAGTTATCAATGTTCCATTCAGTTTGTAGCCCTTTTTTTGTGTTTAAGTCTGCGGCATATATTTTTCTCAAATCTTCTCCTTTGAGGTTCTTTTTGTTGGCAACCAACAGCTCTGTAACGAATTTTTAAACTCCTGAATCAGGGGAAATTCTATCTTAGGACATAGTGAGCAGACAATCCATCACTTCCTCTTCTGTTATTTGTCCAAAGTCAGCCAGAATAAGTTTCAGCATCTAGGGGGAGGCTGTAATTGAAGGTCCAAGATCTTTGATGATTTCGCATTTTTTCAGAGTAATTGGAGGTGGTTTTTCAACGATTGGAGGTTCGCCAGCAAAAAATTGCCAATCTCCTGCCAGATAATTGATGATTCTGACAGCTGGAGATCTATCTGGTCCTTCGCAAGTTTCAAGCAGATACTCGAATTATTCTTGGAGCTTGGATTGTAGAGTTTGATTTTGGCTAAATTGGAAGAGTAACTCCTCAAGAACTCTTTCAGGTATATCGATAGCTCTTTTGTTGAGTGCTTTGAGCTCTTTCAGTTTTCTCTCCAACTAAACTTCCCCGACTTCAGCTAATTCCCTGATATCAGAAAGATAAAGGGCAAGTGACATGGCAATTTGATTGGGAACAGGTAGTTTGGTTGCCATCAAAAGAAGAGAAAAGTACTCTCCATACCTCACGTTTATCTAGCTTGCAACTCCCAGTATCACTTCAGGGAAGTATGAGAGAAAAGCTTCACTTTGAGTGTAGTCCTTCAATATCTCCGAAAGGAAACAGATTCTTGGACTAGCTTGAGGTTTGTCTTTGAGCTCACGAATCTCAATAATTTCGAGAAGGGAGCTGATCACGAAGCGTTCACCTTCAGGGCCGAGCTTGGAGGCAAGCTGTATGTGAAGATACTTACATGGGTGATGTCGGACTTCGCATTTTTGACAGCTTTTTTGGCATTGAGGCCATTGATGAGGTACTTGAGCTGTATGAAGATCGGGTAAGAAGGCGCCAGGTAATTGTGTAGCAGAGGGTCAGCTTGATAATTTTGATTCATGGCGACTTATGATTTAAAATAATAATATCACACTTCAATTCTCACTAAAACGCCGAAGGAGTTCCATTATACTATCTTACAAACCTTTTAAAATTTATGATTGTTTTCCTTGCTGATCTAGGTCTATGGCTCTCATTTTAATACTTACTGCCTTCTTCACCTCTCGGGAAAGATTCCAATAATTATTGTTGTTTTCTTCTTTCAACTTTCTTAAGCTTAGTTCATACTTCCGAGCATTTTCAGCTTAGCTGTGAAGTTTATGCGTAATTTATTCGATTAGATTTTCCTTTTGCTTAAGCTGCTATTCATATTTTTTGAAGAGAAGATGCAATCCATCGATCTCGGTTCTGAATTTTTGAAGTTATTTTTGTTTCAGAGCCTATCTCTACTGGTACTCTATTTCCATTTTCCTGTAATTTACATCTTTTTCACTAAGTAAGTTTTGCATTTTTCTATTTTTCTGTTTGAGCTCTTAAAGCTAGCTTTTGAGATTGTTGTAGCTTTATCGAGCAGCTTCGATTTATTCTTATGAGACTGTGACTCTCGAGTTTAACTTTAAATGATCAAGCTCTAGCTAGTTATATGCTTCTTCGATTCGATTGTTTTCTGTCGACAATTATGAAAGTTTTGTCTCATAGTTGGCGCATAACTATTAGTATTTGATAATTTAGGATTCCAAGTAAACGATTTTCTCCTCGAAGATAGTCAATTACTAGTGACTGGCTGACTCCAACATATATTTTTGACTTGAAAGTTCATAGTTGATGAGATCCTTCTATGATAACTAAGATTCAATTTTCTCACATTGTTTTTTGAATCTCAATGCTTATACATCCTTTTATTTGATTTCATTCTTAAGCCTCTAAATAACCTAATTTAGCTATATGATTTTTGAAATATTTTGCTTGAGTTCATTATCCAACTGCTTTCGTTCAATCTGCTCTTTCTTCAATCTCTTTTCAATTTCCTCGTTGGTTTTAGTCATTTCAGAGTTTCTATTTTTGGCTAGTTCATTTTAGCTTAGTAACATTTATACTTTCGTTTCATTCTATCTGATTCGAGTTTATACTTTTTTCAAACTTGCTAGCAATCGTTCATTCTAATCTTTCAAATTTTCATTTAAAGAAATTAGATTTTGTTGAATCGCCAAAGCCTAAACTTCTGATCTTTGATTTTTTTCTTCAATTTTCTTCAACTAATTGTTCTTGTAATCTAACTCTAAATCAATAAGTTTTCTTTTCCTTTAAGATTCTTCTACCATCTATTGTAACTTTTAATGCTTGGAAAGATATTGATCCTTCTCTTATTGAAGGTTTTATATCTTACATTTGAGCTAGAAAACTATTGTTTCTGATGAGGTCTGTCTCTTTTATGAATCCAAATACTGTCTCAGTAGTTCTTATTTTTATCGTAATAAGCTGTATGTAAATTTTTATCTTTAACTCTTTTCTTATTCATATTTGTTGAAATCTAAATGATATGACTCTACAATAACTTTCAACTCTTGTATTTGAATATCTTTTTAACCAAGAAGTTGCTTGATTTAGCACTGTTCTTGATTGAGTTATCCTTATATTTTCTTCAAACCTTAGAGTGATCCTGACAAACGAAGCATTTTTTAATTCATTGACTATTTTTAATTGAACCATTACTATTGTTTCTGCTCATATTCAGCCAGCTGTTCTTATAGCTTTGTACAGTATTTTTGGAGGTTTTATGTCTATCTACTGAAGTAATTCGTTTGTTCTTGAGATTATTGGACTACTTTATCTATTGAGGTTTTTGCCTATATCAACTGCTTTATTTATTTTTATGCATTTTCCAAGGCTTACATTTTATAATTGAGTTAGTTTGATAGATGTTCCTTCAATTATTTAAGCCCTTTGTTTTATTGAATAAGACAGTTGTAGTTCCATTACAACTCTTTATAATTTCCCTCTACTTCATTTACTTTCGATTCATGAAGGTTTTTCATTTATTATATTTCAATAAATAGAGACGACACTTTTCCCTTGAGTTAAGATTAAGCGCTTTGATTCTGGTTGTCTTTAATAATATTTTACTATCTAGCAATGGTAAGATCTCTTTCTAAGATAGTTGTCTTATTGTCCAACTACTCTATTTTTTGTTGCATTTACTTTAATATTTATTCGAGCTTGAAGAGAAGTTAGTTTGTAAGAGTAAGAGCTGGCTTTTATTCTTTTCTTTTTTTGAAAAAGCTTGATTGTGAATCTTGATGCTGGTTGCTGAATTCAATGATAATGTTTCGAAGAGTCTCTTTGAATTTATCACTCTAAGCTTTCACATTTTTGACCTTGTTTTCGTATTTGACAATTTATTCCTTGTATCTTTTCTGATCATTATTTCCTTTTTCGCTTTGCTCTCTAATTTTCATATTGGCTAACGAAAGCTGATCTTTTAATGACCTGACCGCGAACTCAAGCTATTCGTTTTATTTTACATATTTTTTTCTCTCTTCCTCAAAATAATCAAGTTCAGCCTTGAGCATATCCACATCGTCTTCAGCCGTCTTATATTTTCCTTTAATTTATAATAAGGCATTTCTATCCATTTACAAATCTTGTTTCAGCTAGCTCACCTCACTTTATCTTTATTTAAATTTTTCTTGCAGACTGTGAGTATATTTCTTTTATTTCTGGATCTTTTAGGACAATTCTCTGATTTTATGTTAATATTAGTTCAGCTTAAGCTATAATTGTTTGATCTGTTTAATGGAATTGCTTAATTCTTGGTTTATTCTTTGGTTTTAGCCTGTTAACAGTCTCTACTCTTATCTCCACTCACTTTACTTTAAATTTTGATTATCAGATGCTTGCTTTAAATTATAAATCTGAGTAGAAAGCTAGCTGTTTAACTGCTTTTGATTCAACAATTCCATCTACAATACCTTTTGTTGGGTCTCGTATAAATTTATCATTTTCTCCATCTTTTGGTCTTCTATATGATCCTCATAATGCGGCTGGGAAACTTGTATACGTTGTTATTGTTTTTGTTTCAATCGATGATTAAGGCTTTATACATCTCCCTTCAAAATCAGACACTCCGATTATTTATTATGAAGCTATGTCCTTAGATGCTTCTCTTTTTATTTATAAACCATCAGCTATTTTGCTAATTCACTCTATTTTCTTTGATAAACTTCATTTTGATTCTTGATATTTTTAGACTCACTTTAAAGAGCAATAAATCTCAACTCAACTTCTCTTAAACGAAGTTCAGTACTTTTCAGTTAGCTTAAGGCTTTTTAATATTATTCATTCTTTTGGTACTTGGCTCTTTTGCTTTATGCAGATAGCACTTCATATTTCTTTTTTATTTTAGTATTCTATTATTTCAGCCTTTAGTTTAATAGAGATAGCTATTGA
>Ga0100402_1002895_pt1 | contig 19037 bp, 12 predicted proteins | sample CryGeyme20150102_FD_80419 | JGI IMG/M metagenome (GOLD analysis project Ga0100402, IMG submission 80419) | Groundwater microbial communities from Crystal Geyser aquifers in Utah, USA - Crystal Geyser metaG 2015-0102 | ecosystem: Environmental > Aquatic > Deep subsurface > Groundwater | place...
AGGAAAGCATGTTGCTATCAGGAGGCATGAAGGAAAAGACTGAGGAAGTCAGAAATCACCAACAACAGGAAAACATCTCGACTCATGCATCATTTCCCATCATTGAAGGAAGTAAAGGCACTCATTTCCAGGCTGAGACTGCCCAACCTACAAACGCTTCTCCGCGGAAACAGGAAGCAACTTGTATAGAGAGAAACTCTAATCTTTTGAGCCAAGTTGGCGGTCAATCGCCACTAGTCAAAAATTAGACTATTTCTGAGTCAAAATATAATTAGAATCATTATAACTCAACCTAATAGCTCAATAAAGTTCTCTAGGAGAGAAGAAAAACCCTCTATAAGGCTCTAAGAAACACATTCAAATAAAGTGAATCTCCAAACAAATCATCAAATCCAGAGAACGCTCCTTATGCACCTGAAGTGATAAATCAAGAACAAATAATAGTTGCCGAGCAATTTGAACAGTTTCAACCTCAGCAATAATCAGAGCCTTTTTCTCTGTCTAACACCAAACAAAGCATGTCGATGGTGGTGGAATCTTCTTAGCGACCTTAAGATTTATCAATGGTGGTCAACACAAGCTTTGAAAAAAGGCCAAACATTGATCCGACATAGAAAGCCCAAAGTTAAGCTGGGCAGCTTTTAGTTCAAAAAGAGGATGATATCAGAACAATAAGAAATGTTCCAGAGCCTATGGACATTGAAAGCCATGTGGAATATGCGATCATCTAAAATGAAGGAGATATCAGATCGTGTGAAATACATGTCCAAACTGTGCTTGCTCCAGCAAAAAATGAGCTCTGTGAAGGCAACAGTGAATAAAATTTGCCTTGTGGTTCACATATATCATAGACAAAACCTGTAAATCAATAAGATTCCGTTGAAGAGTTTGGTTCAAGATAGACAGTAAAAGAAGTGGAAGAACATCTTCAAGGAGAACAGACTTAGGTTGATGTTTCTTTACCTCATGAAGGTTCTCAAAATGAATAAATTGTCCTTCAGAAATAGGTTCCTTAAGGATAGCCTGTCGACGTTTAACATCATAACTATCATGGAGAGAGTCAATATGATAAAGAACCTCCACCCCAGAGATAAACAAGCAGCAAACTTGAAAATATTCAGAACCATTAGGTTTAAGCCAGCGTCGAAGAGGAAGTTACTAAAAACTAAAAAACTTTGAAAGCTGAATACTCTTTGCAACAAGAAGAGCCCTACTAAAATGAAATATCAAAGTTTAACTGCTATTCGTCAACGAGGCTCCAGCAGGCCTATGCTCAGAGCCCTAACTACATTCGTCCATTTGAAAGATAAAAATCTATCCACAACAGTCCAATGATTCTGATAGAACATTAATAACCTAACAGAGCCAATGAAGTTTTACTTGAAGAGAATCAACAACAAAAATCTATTCAGATTTCTACCAAGAAAGAGAGTGCTCCTCATCTATCAAACGTTTTTGTTCACAACAGTTACAATCCTCATGACAAGCCAATGAATCCTCTGGAATCTTTGAGTGAGATGAGACAGAATGTGCCTGTCCCTTCATATCCTCCCTGCATCAGCATCAGCATCAATAGATTCAACGAAATCGCCTTGAACATCTTCAACAATAATCCAAACACTGCTACGACCATGCAAGCTGAGAAGGAAGTAATCAAGTAACAAGGATAACAGGGAATAAGTCAGCAAGATGAACCCATTCATCAGGAATTTTCAGCTGAATTATGCTATTTGAGAAACGAATCATCTAATCAGAAAATCATGAAGAATGAGCCTCTCGAGAAGGAGAAAAAAAACAGGACTATTGAAATTTCATCGAGCTCAGAATCTCATCACAACGACACTCCAGTCTTCAATGTCAGTACTGAGAACAGATAGGTTCAGACATCTAGGGTTGTTGAGCTTGACAGTTCAGACTAAATTTCCAAAGAACCTCTCAGATAGACCTATGATAGGATCTACAAAGCGAGTGACACTTATTTGTCTATCACCAACTATGAACCTTGCGATCACAAATACTTCGAGGAGATAATTAAGCCTCACGTTTGTCTCAGAATAAGTGCCTACCCTCAGACTGAAATTGGACAAATGTTATTCAAAGATGGTCTTTTCTTGACTGCTCTTGCCAAATTTACCATTCATTCTAATGCGTCACCATTTCTGGCAAATTATATATTCGAATACTTGCAATCAACATCTCAAATCTAGCGCAATCAGTTTATTTTTCAAAAAGCATATGAGCAGGCAAGGGATGATTTCGAAAAGCATCTTGAAGAGAAGTACATGCAAAAATATTCTAAAATCAGACAATAGCATGAAGAGGTTGAATAAAATTTACGTCCTGCAGCCAGAAGAACTCTTCAGGAAATTTAAAATCCTGAACCAAAAGAAATTTCACAAAGAAAGGCAAGAGAAACGAAAATTTAAAATCTTAGCTTGAGATCCAATTTTTTCAGCTTGTCAGAACAAATCTCAAAACCACCTGAAAAATAATCTAAACATCTTCAAGAGCATCCCTCATACCTCATTCCTGTTGTAGAAAAAGAAAAGTCGGCATCGGCCAACACATCAGCAGACAGTAGTGAAGTCAGATAGGCAAAAAAAAATATCTCAGCTGACTCTATTCATAATGACCACCATCATAAGAAAGACAAGTACAAAAAGGATAAGCTCACTGAAAAAGATCATATCGGCTCTACTGAAAAAACATCATACAAATTTGATGTGGTTGATACTGGCAAGATCCATTCTAAAGTAAAAGAGGAACACACCGACTCGATCAAGAAGGAAACTGCAGAAAACCCTTCAAAGACATCATTGAGAGAATCTACATCATCTGAACGTGGACAAGGAGATCAAAGATTCAGAGAGTTGTACGAAAAATATTTGAATCATAGAAAAAGCAGTTAAAATCCTGAAACAAAACCGATTTCAAAAGACAAAAGTGAACCTTTGTCAGGGATCCTTAAAAGCAAGGAGCGTTCTCTCGAAAAAGGGGGCAGTGGTGATGCTGAGGGAAAGAAGAAGAAAAATGTTCAGTTTGTGGAATAACCTGTCATGCAACAAAGTCAAGAGAGCGAGTAAGAGCAATACCGACTAAAAAAAGGTGGCAAAAAAACAAAAGGACATGCTGATAGTTTAGAGCATGATCGACCCCGCAGGAAGAAAGACACCAGTCGCAAACACAAAAAATGATTACCCTTTGCATACTTAAGCTATATATCTTATTTTTAATTGACTATAATAATAGCTTGATGCTGCTCAGACAATTCAATTACCTCTTCTCGAACGCCACCGTACATTATTAGCAAAGTAGAAATATAAGGTTGTCTTCTTGAGGCACGGAGAAAGTCTCTGGAATAAGGAGAACAGATTCACCGGATGGACTGATGTCAGACTGTCCTCAGGAGGTAGGATCTTTACTAGGTAGGCATCCAAGAGGCTATCAACGCTGGAAAAAGTCTCAGACAAAATGGTTTCGAATTCGATATTTGCTACACTTCAGTTCTCACCAGAGCAATCCAGACTTTCAACTATGCAGCTGATGAGATCGATTGCCACTACATTCCTGTCATCAAAGATTGGAGACTCAACGAAAGACACTATGGAGCTCTTCAAGGTCTAAATAAACTTGAAACCGTAGAAAAGCATGGTAAAGATCAAGTCCAGATCTGGAGAAGAAGTTACGATATTCCTCCTCCCGAGCTTGATGAAAATGATGAAAGACATCCTTCCAAAGATGCCAGATACAGCCATATTGATCCCAAACTGTTGCCAAGGACAGAGGTAGTAATGTAATTACTTAGAGTCTCAAGTTGACCCTTGACAGAGTACTTCCATACTGGAATGACACTATCGTTCCAACTATCAAGTCAGGCAAACGAGTGATTGTGGTAGCTCATGGAAACAGTCTACGAGCAATTGTGAAAATGCTGAGCAACGTGTCAGATAGTGACATCACATAGCTAAACATTCCAACCTCCATTCCTTTGATTTATGAGTTCGATGAGGATTTCAAAGTGCTCAGTCACAAGTACTTGGCTGATCCCGAATAACTGGAGCAGATGATAAACAAGGTCAAGAAGCAGACCGGAGGGGGCAGTAAAGATTGATGCTTGCTTATTGATACATAAATATGAACAATGCAGTAAATATGGATAATATCACTCTCTTTGAACATTATCTTCTTCTTCGATTACCTTCAAAAAGCGATCGCTGAAGCCATTGAATTACTATATTATCTTTTTGTATTTTCCACGAAGATACTCAAGTTAGCGAATTAGCTCTTCCCTTTAGCTCGATGCCAAACTTATGTTGAACTTTTTGTATGAGCGACTATTTCCCATATCCCTCCGGCGCTTTTGGCAGCCAAAATCTTGGTCACCTCTGTCATGTAAAAACTTGTTCAAATTGGCTGAAACAACTGATTTATGGTCCTCTATATGCTCAGAGGACCCAGGCTTTCTATGATATTTGTTGTTGCCAAAAGAATCGCCCTTTTTTCCTCCTTTTTACATCGAAAAAGATTTTCTTTTGGGTTTTCTTGAAATAGATCGACCTCCAATTTTGCTCTTCTGACTGTCATTAGTATCAATTCGTGATGATTTCTATGAAAATAGAGGTGCATTTACTCTCTCGTAAGCTTACAGTATACGATGAAAGCCTGAAGCCATATTTTTCTTTTTCTTGATCCTGATAATTTTTACTAATCTCAGTAATTTTTATTTACAGCATACGAGCACTCTCTGAGTTAAGACTTATTTGTCTTGTCTCAAGAGGTCTCCTTTTTGCCATCCCAATGGGACTGTCTCCCCAACTATTCCATCTTCTTGTAAAAGCTTTCTATTGTCCAGTTGCTGTTTTTTATATTCCTACTTTCGTGCTATCAGATCAGTATAGTCAGGCCGGCAGTGCTTAATTTTAAGAAAAGCCATCATTTTGAGTCTTTTGTATCGTTGTTAGCATTTATAGGTTGATTTGGTCAATCTGAGGGTGAGCTAATAGAAGGTGGAGTTGAACTGTGCCAGCATTAAAACTGTCTGGAGGTGCGTATAGTTCTATTGAAGATGTGGTTATCTAAATGAGAGAGCAATACACTATAGGCGAACTATTCTTTTCGAGTGGCTACGTTTTAGAAATTTCGTTCTTCTTCCTATTCAGTCTACTCATGAATCAATTATAAACCAGCTTGCACTATTAACAAACAAAATGATTGATCCTCTCGTTTCTGCTTCAAGAAAGGATATATTTTCTTCAAGGAATTCATTATTATTTTCTATAAATGAAGGTTGGAAAGAAGTTGACTCTCAGCTCTCCTTATCACTCCCTTAACAATACTCTTTGGCAAGCTAAAACAGTCAATAAAGAGCAAGACCGCTAAAATATTCGGCTTCGTACAAAGTTCTATCATATGGCCAACCATAAACAACAGCAATCTTCACCGAATCATGGCTAAGAATAGCTTGAGCAGAGATATAGAGTACTAACTCAAAAAAACAAGTAACAGACCAGATGGATCAAAGATACCATTGCGGAGATATAATAGCGTCATTATTAGTCACTGGCGGAGAACGTCAAGAAGCTATAAAATAGAGTCTACGAAACTACTCAGAAAACTCTCAAGTTAGAAAAACAAATCCAGAAAAATTATCTGAAATCGAAGGAAAAATAAAACCAAACCATGAAGCCTGTGCCTGAGGAAGAGGTGGACCCTGTCCAATAGCTAGAATAAGACCACGAGAAGTTACTTTCTCTATTCGAATAGAAAAAGTAATAGGCTTCACAACTCTCCCGTCGAAGTAAAAATCTCAACCAGTAAATTATGCAATTACTTAATATAAAAAATGCCCTGAGAGGGCATGCTAGGAAAGGCAACAGTAGTTCTAAATGTTCGGTCTTGAAGACAACAGTATGATGAAGTGAATATTTTCATTAATGCAGACATCAGTAGCAATTAACCTTTACTCACCTTCTGGCTGTTTTTTGACTGTGCTTCTTGCCACTACCTTGGTGCTGATGCTTTTCTAGGTTGGCCAAGATTTATTCCTTCTATTTGATTTGTCGGCTGTAGTACTCAGCTTCCTTATTGGAGACCTTTATTTTGAACTTGTAGTTATCAAGCTCTTTCTGCTGACGCTCGATTTCAACGCATAGTTACATATATTACTTCTCGAGCCGATTCTTTTCCATTGTGACTTACTGGCTCAGTGATTATTCGGGCTAGGGTTAGTCCAGAATATTGTTGGGTTGTGTGTAGCTCCCCAGGCGATTTATGAGATCTTCACACTACTCTGCCAGCATCTCGACTTCTACCTCTTCATCAGCTTCCTAGTTATAATCCACCTCGTCTTATTATTCACCTTTGAACTGTGAAATTTTGACTTCCTCCATTAATATTATAAGAACGACCTTTTCTAATCTGGTGGGTGCTAGATTAATTTTGTAACTGCATGGACTGGAAAAATAAGCCCAACCAAATTTTCAACAAAGTCAAGCAGCAAATGTATGGCAAGGGAATATAAACTTTCTACTTCTTCGACCAGCACATCCAAGCTTTCGACCCTCAAGATACCAGATCATTGCCTTCCCATTTCTTCAATCTTCTCCTCAACAGGGCAGGAGTGTTCCTCACCATTCAGGAAATCAGAACCATTAAAGATCTTTATGCTAAACAAGCAGGTACTCTTTATAAGATTCAGGACAAGATCTCATCTTGTATCGAGATTTTCTGCAAGACGTTAAATACTCGATGACCGAAAAAATAGCAGGACTGATTGGCCAGGCTTTCTCCTGCCTCGATCGAAACAATGAAGGAGCAGTCAGCCTGTAAACTATCATCAACTGCTATAACTAAAGTCAGCATCCTCACTGCCTAACCAGGCGCAAAGCTCCATAGGATGTCAAAAATGAATTTATCAGTGCCATCAGACGTAAAGCTGGCAGCAATGGTCGAGTCACAAAAGAAGCTTTTGTTGATTACTACGCTGAGCTGAACTTCTGTGTACCTGCCGAGAGAGAAAGCGTATAATTTTGTTCATTTAGTTTTTCGAGCAGTTGATCATCAACACTTGGAACTTGAAAAATCCACAAGATTACGTTTCTGAGAAGAGAATCAGAGAGTTGGAGCATACTCTCTACGAAAAGATTAGGCTCAAGAGTGATGGTAAAACCAACTAGTGGAAAGCTGGCAGAAAGGCTCTCGCTTACTTTGATTTAGAAGATCAGAAGAAGTGTGGCTATGAGCAATTCAAGATGGGGTTAGACAAATTTGGTTGCAACTTCAAGGAGCATGAAATGAGAGCTCTCTTTTAGAAATATGCCGATGAGGGATATCTAGACTACTAGACCTTTTCAAAGTTCATCATGGACCTGGACATCAATGGAATGGTGACACAGCCGAACCTTCTTCAGACCAAGATGGGAACCAACCACTTCAAGGTGACCCACTGATCCTGTCCCTTCAATTTCTAATATTTTCATAAATTAATATATTAGGATCATCTTTTTCTCCTGATCAATCTCAGCGTATCAAAAGACAATTAATCACAATTTTGCCGGTACTTCTTCCAAACTGTCTTCCGGCCTGTGTTCTACCCATAGCTGTAACAATCCATAACAATCTCATCTAGTTCACCTTCAAAAGGCTATTTGTTCTCATAACGATGTGGTGAGTATTGTCTTTGTAGCTATTAGAGTTTTGATCTTTTGAATTCAGCTTGATCTTCTTAGCAGGGAATATACATCTGGTGACTCCTGTCTCCAGCTCCAATTTTTCGGAGGACGGTCATCATCTTGACCATGGGCAATTTGTCCCAAGCACCAGCTTCAGGATTATTATCATCGGCGCTACGATTCAGAGACGAAGCTCTGTTGCGTTTTGTTTTGCTGATGTAGGGCAGCGAAGAGCCATCTTTGGTTTTAGACATTTTAAAATAAAATTATACAAGTGAACATTGTTTCTCTCCAGGCACTGCTCATTTCCTCTTGTCAGCTTCCACTAAATAGTGTATAAATGCTTCCTTGACGGCTTTCAAAGGCATTGGCTTCTCTCTGACGGCTCCCAAAAAATCAGTTTTCACTTTTTTGGCCTGAAGGGCAGTCCAGTTATGAGTGAGCTTGATATTACCCAAACAAGCTTAGCCACATGCTTCTTGGCAAATTTTATCGACCTGATACAGATAATCCTCGGATAACTTCTCTTAGCTCTTGGTTGAGACTGGATCTTTTGATTTTTTTGTTTCAAACAGCAAAGTAGTTGCTATTTATTCGCAAGGAGTTGGCTCATCTTCTCTTCTTTCAAAAAGAGGGACATCCCATCGATCTACATCAAGGAAAAGTACTTTTAAGCTGAGGAGCCTCCATCCTTTTGGTGAGGTCTTCTGCTAGTTCCTTGCTGAAATTATTGTCTTTAGCCAAACTGTTAAACTATGCTGCCCTCTCGGGAGAAGTATTGCAGAAAAGCATGCAATATGTAGTCTTTTGCTCTCGGGCAATGCAATGCATTTGGTATCTGAACCCCTTGATATAGTTCAGAGAATCAGCAATGACTATTGTATTTCCAAGAAGGTTTTTTTCGACCTCAAATTTGATTCTGCCTCTCGTGATCTTTTCCTCTGTCGGACCTTCATAGATCATGGCGTACCCTTGTATCCTTCATTCTTATCAATACCTAGATTTTACTCATTGACAACTATGACTTTGCAGTTATGTTTTTAGGTCAAGTACTGAGCGAGTTCGTTAGCTCTTTTAGTCTTTCCGCTTCCGGGAATGCCACAAACAACAACTAGGGGCATGTAAAAGAATATATAATTAAGTCATAAAAATAGCGAATCATTCTTCTGTAATCAGATCCTCCATGAAAGTCATCAGTTCAATGTCCCCAGTTTAGAAAGCTTTCTGGATGATGTCAGCTACTTTGAGCTTCTCCTTTTATAAAAGATTACGGTAGTACCTTACATGCTGCTTTAGCTTGATCATATCGTCTTCAGCCGTCTCTAGCTTTTCCATATATGATCTATTCTCTGATTATAGTTGACTAATCTTCATGTTGGCTACTTCAAGCTGAGTCTGCATTGCTTCAAGTTTTCTGATCATCTTTCTGTCCTACTTTTGGTTGCTTTCTCTTTTCTTCTGCTCAGCCAGGACCTCGTTGACAGTTCTTTGATCTTTGAGCTCGCGTTTGGCTATGATCAGTTCCTTTTATTTTTGCTTCAACAGCCTTTCAGCTTCAAATAGTTTCAACCCGAACGATTACTACTTTTAGTCCTTGGGATTGACTGGTGCATACATGGGTCTCTTCATGATGACAGTATCGTTATCTTCTGATTGAAACTATTGGAGATCAATTGATTTTTGTCTCTATGTGGTCTCGTTTTCTAAATTGATGGCTTCCTCCTTTTCTTCTATTTTCTTGAATCTATCCTTGGTTCGATCCATACTGCCAAAGTAATTTTTTGATTTGGGATTCAAGGATAACAAGTTAGAATACCTCAGTCCTTAGCTTTTTATTTATTTCTGAGAAGGGGAGCTCAGCTAGGTGTCACGACTGTTCTTTCTTGGCTTGTTGTCTGGACGTTATGTCTGCTGCTGTGTGATGGTATTCGTAAACTCCGCACTACATATATTTATGTTTACTTCTCATCAAAATTTCGAGTGATCGTCACATCGAACTTTATGATGCAGACTTTATCTTTGCCACCTTCAAGCTCGACCTCAAGTGCGAATTTTTAAGTAGAGTCTTATTTTGCGTACTGAGCAATATCCAGCTAGACATCCCCTAGGTCTGTTACCTCTTCCATGATGTCATTGTATATTTTGCCCTGGATGGTCATCTGAGTCAATGGATGATGTTACTAGTTTTTCGTTGAATTTTTCAGTGTCTTTATCGTAGTAGAGAGTCATGGGTATATCTTGAGGCTTGTGGTCGCAGTGAATTCTCCCTTTTTTGTTGATGGTTGCGACAAAATTTAACTTGTGGTTGCCTCTACCTGTATCTCTCCAGATGTACCTCTTCATGGTGAATTTGAACTGATGCTCTCCTTCGAGTTCTTTGACGTGGGAGTACTTCAGTTTATGCAGCGACATGGTGAGAGTATACGACCATTTTTCTTTCCCTATGCGAAACAAAAACATCTAATTATTTACTATTTGAAATGGTAGTACAGTGACCAAATGGAATGCGAATATTAATAATTTGGTAAATTGGAAGTGCTAGATATGGTTCAATAGAAAACAGGAGTTGCTTTTATAATTTAAAGAATATGTAGTAACAAAAAAATTCCTCCCCTAAACTCAACAAAAAAAGTAACATGAGCTCTCCCAACCTCAAAGCAGAAAAGCATTATCTCCCTTCTCGCTATGGCCTTGACGCTGTCAAGAAAGATACCAACATGCTTACCCTACTCAACTGTACATGTCTTAACACTCAGCCATCGAACTCAACACAAGGGAGGAACCGAAATTGAAACTGTCTTCACCGCTCAAACCTCTCACTAAGTCAGGGTCACGACCTGATAAGATAACCAAGAAGGAAGCTTCGGAATTCAAGCCAAAGCCAATGAAACGAGAAGAAAGCGATATGCAAAACTTCAAACAGATCTTTCTGGACCCTCGCCAGAACGTCCTGTCTCTAATACAATAAAAAGGCAAGAGCGAGCAAATAGTGATGGCAAAGCAAGTCTGCAAAGACTATGAAAGGCTGTTGCAGTTCTAAAAAGGTCCTCAAACAAACTCACCTTTTAAATAAAAAGAAGAGCCTCTTCAAGAACAAGACATCAAACAACATTTCCAATAAGCAATCGAACTTCTTCAAAGACCTCAGATCGATAAGAGTCAATAAAGTTTCTACTAGGAACAAATTAGAGTTGAGCCACCTGAAGCTCCCAACAGTTCGATTGCTTCCACCATCAGTCCTGGCACAGGATATGCTCCTTCAGTTCCTTTGCTGCCCAGCAAGAAGGGTACGCTCACTTAGCTCCTAATGAGAGCGAAGGCAGGCATGAGCACTGAAGACATTCAGAAAGAAGCTCATATTGCCTTTTACTTAGGTATGGCCTATGAAGAAAACAGAAGATACCATAAGGCAGTCAGGTTCTACAAACGATTTCTTGGATTTTCGAAAGCTATGGAAGACAAGATCGGCATGGCTCTCGGTGCTAATCGAGTAGCAGTGAATCTCTTTTATGATCATCAGTACTCCAAAAGTATTTCCTTCCATCATGAAAACTTGAAACTTTCAGATAACGAAAATTGCTTTGCTGCATACTATAACTTAGGGGTATGCCACAGAGCATTAAAGCAGCACGAGCAAGCAGTAAGCTGTCTCGATACTGCTTTGTAGTGGTCTCGTCAAAGAGGTTAGGCTGAGAGTGAGTGTATTACATTGGGTCAGCTGGCAGTGACGTACAAAGCGATGGAACTACATCAAAAATCAATGGAGTACTTTGAAAAATCAGCTGATGTTTGCCGTAGATTAAGAAAAATACCTCTCTTGGCCGAAAACCTTGAGCAAATGTTGTTGATAATGAGTCATTACAATCTATCAGCGCCAGAAAGATTACTTGAAGTCGCAAACGAAGCATATGAGGTAGATATTATTGTATTCAGTGCGCGAAAGCCATGGAAAACAAGCACTCGCAAGAACAGCAAGCCTGCAACATTGGAGTCATCAAAGGTCTTTAGGATTTCAGGCAGAGAGTCGAAGCTGAGGATATTGCGCCATAATTTGAGGAGTTTTAAATTGAGCAAGAAGAAGAGAATGAGAAGGAGTTAAATAGCGATCGATAGGCTGGTATTGTAGACTACGACGAGATAAAGGAGGTCTGATTATATTCTTTTGACACTTTATTGGTCCAATTAAAATTACTACTAAAATATAATAATAACGAATATGTACACACGGACCAGCACAAGGCAAACCTTAACTCCTTCCAAAATAGATAAATACAATCAGTACACTCCTCGCAAACGCTACGTCAAGGAGCAATAATAATTCAATCAATACCAAAGCCTCACATTTGGTGATGTATCTCCCCACGGTCCAAATGAAGAGAGCTATCTTCCTAGAAGCAGATATTTAGGCTCATCAAGGAGATAAGTCTGCAGACAAAGCGAGGAACCCGTCATTCCTCTCTATAAATCTAGATAGATCAGCAGACAGGATGTTTTTACTCCTTAGGAATTGCCTGAATTACTAGAAGACATCACATATGTGACCAACTCTCGACCATCTTTTCGGCAGAAAAGACTCAAGAAAAATGCTGGTGAGAAGTAGCTTTTCAGAAGAGCAATTTATGATGAAAACAATGATGGCAGTAACATAAGAGCAAAAACTCATAAATATATGGAGGAGGAGCCTTTGACACCTCGAAAAATCACAAAACTATAAGAAAAGGACAACAATATAACTGAGAAAATGTCAGCCCTTCAACATAAGATAGCCCGTCTCGAACGAATGACACCCAAAAGGTCAGCTACTCCCACCAATAAACGGCAATACAACGAATCCTGTTCGAGCTACGATCATTCAAGAATTATATTTGAGAAAGAGGAAACCAAACCCGAAGCAACAAGTCAAGTGACAGCTATATCAGAAAGATAGTCATAAATACTGAGTGGTGTCAGCTTAGGAAGATTGGTGGAGGAGTAGGAAGGGGAGGGCTAGATTGAGATGATTCAGGACTTGAGCTACAAGATCAGCTGTAAGTTGAAGTCGATTATTCGCAATTTTGGCTGATTTGATATTAATTTTAATACAGATAAAACAACAACTAACTATGAAAGATTTCTAAAAGGAGTATCTCGGACCATAGTAATTGCCCAAAAATACCGATCCCTATCTGTTTATGACACCTTAAGTCCAGGAGTAAATGCGGCTCATGCAAAGCTAATCTGCCTCAAGCGTTGGAACAGGACATATCTTGGCTATGCTTATCACAGCTCCTCTCACCACCATCACAGCTAGCATGCAATTGTCGGTCAAACCTCACAAGAACATTTATGAATAACCCCTCTCGAAGTCGACGCAACTCATCAAGACAAATAATGCTCTAACTCTTCAAGAGAAGCGAAAAATTTAGCTGATGCTGAGATCTGGTGGTGACAGAAGGCCGTTCACAGCACCTGTTTACGAGGGATATCAAGCCGCCATTCGAGGGCTAGCAAAGCAAGGATGGAAAGCCTTTTTCAAAGGACTTGGATGGAGAAGCGTTCATCAATTGGGAGCCGTTTATGCTTTCTTTCAGATAGGACTTTTTGATACCAGCAATGAAAAAGGCAACTAAGCTGCAGATTTTAGTAAAAACTTAGGAACCTTATGGGCAGTACAGTTAATATCAACAATGTCCCTGAATACTTTCCACATTGCATAGAATCGATACATCCTTCAGAACAACATCTCCGAATTCAAAGGTACTCTTCAAACTAGCCAGTGTTTAGAAATGGACCAAAAATGCTCCGAAAAATATTGTCTCGACGCGAAATCAATATAGGTGTCTACTACCACTTCTTGAATACTACCCTAGAAACAATATTCCGATTTCCAGTCTATCTTGGAATGGCTTCAGGGAGCATCAATCCTATTGCACTCGGAGCTCTCTACCTGACGGAAATTATCGCTTATCCTTTTAACACTGCCTTTAGGAGATTGACCTGCCAGCATACGACCATTCCAGGCATGATTCCTTTGAGGTATCGAGGATTGAGGCATGCCTTGATGCTGATCGCTAGCTAGTAGGGGCTTTTGGGTCTGTACAAAGGATTCGGACTGCATCATCTGACGATTGCCCTCAGAGTAGCATCGATTGGCTATCTTATGCCAATGTTTCAAAGAATGTAAATGGCTGAATGAATTGTGTTTATTATATTTCAGATCATTAAATGTAAGAGCACCCCTCTTTTAATAATTCCCTTATGCGATCTACCTGAGAATAGGAGCCTGTCTCCACTCGATGCTTCCATCTCTTTAAACTGCTCTGTGCCTGGCCCATACCCTTCAGCCATTTCCATAATTCTCGTAATGAACTTGACTGCTGTCCTTTGATTTTCAAATACATCGAGCGAATGCTTTCAATGAGTTCTTCACTTTTCTTCGCTTCTCTATCGACAGGTAAATTCTAGGTTTGCCGATTTTAACAGTTTAATATGGTGCTTTCCGACTAGTCTTCAATTCTGATCTTTGATGTTCCCGAAAGTTGCTTGTGATCGTGGGTAGTCACCCTTCCAACAAGCTTTCCTATCGACCTTCTGCTTTGAGGGTAGGGGGCTATATGTCCAACAGACTTTCTCTACTCTCGAGACTGCTCCGACCTTCTTCTCTAGCTTACCCTTCTCTATTATTGAGCTCTTTATATTTATTCATGCCTCTTCATTTCTTATTGGAGCCGAGCTTTAACAACTACAAGCTAATTTTAGAGTATTTTATTTTTGGTGAGTACAACTTGTATTTCTCCTGTCATCTCAGCCACAACTTTCTCGAAATATTTGAGGTCAGCCTGATTTGCTTATCTTAGCTGAACAATGGTTCCTTCTCTTCGGTTTAGTTCAAATTTCAATGATTCATTCAGCTGATTCGCTTGATTGAGATCATATCTGAGCTGTTCATTTTAGGCCCTGAGTTATAAATTGAATTTTTATTCTTCCCTCTCGACATGCTCATTGTATGGAGAGAACTCTTACTGAGTCAGTTATCGCTTGGGGTTGAATGTGCTGCATGAGGGAGAGTAGCGGTTCATAAAAGCTGATTTTTTGTGGGAAGAAAGATAAGGGGAATGTCTGTGATGTGATGGAGGCGATCTTCTGTTTGAGCGACCATGACTTGAAATTGAATCTCTATAAAGTTTGCGCAAGTTAGGACTTTCATGTCGGCTGAGGTCAGCCAAATATCTGTATTTGGCTTCAACTGGTGGTCTCTAGGGTCTTTCGTTGATGATCTATTAACTCATGTCGTTATTATAGTCGTTTAACAAATATTATATCAATCAATTTCAAGATACTGATTGCTTAACGCATTCTTCTTTCTTTTATATTTCTTCTATCTCCATCTTGGCCTCTAGTTTGGTCTCTATTTTCATCTTTTGCCTATTCGTTAATGTTTTAGTTGAAACAGACACTTCTTCTGCAGTCATATTTTCTTTGGGGCAGTATACCTTGAAATTCACCCAGTCGAAATACCAACCACTGTTGCTGGCACAGCGATAGTGGGACATTATTCGGCAGCCTGATGCATGGCAATAAAAGGATGCTCCTTTGTTCTTGCACATCCTACATATCATTGTCTGGGAATCCTTTAAGGCTTAATTTACTCCACATAAGTGCAGTTCTTCGTCCAGAAAGACATGGCTATACCATAGCAGACAGAGTAAGTGAGCATATTTTTTGCCCGCAAACGGGCCATAAAAAGGACCCGACTCTCTGCTGACCTTTTCATCTCTGTTGGTATGTTGGCAAAAATGACACCTGACAATAGAATTTCCTTTGTAAGGCTAATCGATAGGCATATTTGCAGCGATAGCAGCTGTAATAGCATCATCTTCAGCCGATTAAATTTATCCATCTTCATTAAACTCGACTGGGATATATTTTTATCGTATTCTCCTTTGCCTCAGCTCTCCTGTCTTTAGCACTCTGATTTCGATTTGATTTATTTATCTTTCCATCATTGAAGCTACAATGATGTTCCAGTTTTTAGGGCTAAAAATAGGAATTTCTCTTCCTTTTTCCTTGCCATAAAAATTCATAACGACCAGCCGAATATTTTTCATTCCCGAAGTCACGTAGTGAAAGCCTTGGAGTACTCTCTTGCACACCTGATCATAATCAAGTAAGATTCCATATTCATTCTTTTCATTGAACTGGATGACCAAGTCGTCAATATTTTCGAGATGGGCTCTGATAGATAACTGTTAATGTGTTTATATGGATGTTTGACTTTGTTCCATGCGCCAAAATATTAATCAAATGAGAAAATAGTAATTAAAATCAATAGGGTCCGTAATAGCCAAAAGGCATCACGTACGGCATCATATCCAATTGCCTGTGGTGCCATGGGGGGAGGTATTTGCATAGATTGTTCTCCAAATGCAACAAGGGAGCAATGGGCTGTGCTGGCTGTGTAATTGGAATCATAATATTGTCTTCCATTGCTTCAGCTTTGACCTCAACCTCAATTTCCTTGGAAGAATAATCTTTGACATCTGTGTCTTATTTCTTTAAGAAAGACTCATGGCTTGGAAGGCTAGGCTTCTCATGTGATTCCTGATGTTTTTCAACCTCATCCAAGTATTATTCGTTGTATTATTCAACGAACTCTTCCTTGACAGCCACAGTTTCTTTGATTTCATATTGCTGTTCCCTGGCAAGCCTATCCTTTTCTTCTTTCTTCTGTTTTCTCTTCTCAATGTTGGCAATTTGTTTTTTGAGCTGACGGATCATCTTCTGGATCATGCTTTCTTCTCTTTCCTTCTTGCTGGCTTTCATTTTGGTCATGAGAGAGTTGAACCTGTTTTTGATCATATGTTCAGTTCTGGTATCCTTGAGAATGGCTACAAGTTTGCACCATTTTTTTCCAAACTCAGCAACATATTAAAAGATAGCTAAGTCTTATTCAGCAGTCCAGTTTCCGTGTTTTTTCTTGTCGTCAAGATGGTTGAGCCATCTTTCTCTGCAGTGCTTGGGGCTCTTGAACGATTGGAAGTTTGATTGATAGAAATAATAACGAGCAACCTCGTTCCATTTTCCTTATCCTGTGGCAGCAACGGCTTCAGATAGAAGGGCATCCTCTTCAGTAGTCCAGCTGATCTTTCCAGTTGGCTTGATGAGGTTCAGATATTGGAAGTGCAGGAATCTAGGATGTCTTCCAAAAAAGACAGTCGAAAGGAGGGGCCAAGTTTCTGAGTTCTATGTTAAATGGGGTCTTACGATGGATTTTCCTTCCAATTCAAGGAAATAAGTGTAGAAGATGATGAACCAGATAAACAATTTCTTTTAGTTGTCAGTCCATATATCGGAGTGCATCGATTCAATGTTAACATAATGATTTCTAGGTAAAAGGGGTCTTACTTGAGTTCAACGCTCTCATAGAGGTTTTAGATCATTGAAATTTCCATCCACTCAGTCTTACCTGGGATAACAAAGTAACGGGTTATTTCTTTCCTCAAAATTTCTTTGAAAGTGTCGAGGTCTTCAACTTTGGCGACCAGTTTGAAGAATATTTGCTTTCCTGAACTCATTTTAATATTATCTGAAGGTCTAGTTTCCTTTGAGATGTTAAGTTGCTGAGCTTTAATAAATATTCAAGACTTAATTTTCACCAAAGAAACCAACTATTGGCCCTCCATTGAAAAGGACTCAACTAATTCCCTAAAACCGGCTTTCAGGACCTTGCCCTCCCTCCGTTCCCAGAATTTTATCTTGGTCTGATGCCTATGACGACCTAATCCGGTTACTGATGATAAGTTAGTGATATTATTGAATTGTTACAGGCGAAAGGCAGGATTTCATAATATTAAGGTGGGAATTATTGTTTTCAGCCTTAGAGTGTTGATTGGAAAAAAAATCAGAGAAGTTGAGATTTATTAGAAGTTAACTCTCCTACTGACCTTGATTTTTCAATGTTATATATAGTCAAAAGGGAAAATACGTCAACTATGATATTTTCAAAAAATCATTTGAGGGCTCACACAAGATCATAGAATGTCTTCTACTCATCGCTGCTCTTAAATAATCGAAAAATATCAAAAAAAAAAAATCCTCGCATTGACAACACCAGTCATCATATGCAATGTCGGCATGTTTCAATAATAGAGAGTTGAGGCTTGACTATTAAGATATACATCATCATTGAGCGTTCACAAACCTGACCTCAGAAAAAGCACCAATTAAACTACTTAAGGCAAGGTTTTATTGACAACCAAGGCTCAATCGGTACTCGACATCGCCCAAGCGACCAACCAAGAAGGCTTGCTGCTCATGAGGCATCCTACTCTCAAGAACTTTGAGAAAAATACTTTTCAAAATGGTCTCAAGAGCGATACCACCTTCTTTCAGCAAAGAACTTACCATCAGGTAAGCCTCAGCGATATTTTCATTAAGAAGAATATCGAGGACTTTATCAATGAAGTCAGGGCTTGGACTGCCTGTGAAATCATACACGGTCTTGGCAGATATCTCTACAACATTCTCCATCATAGAAAGAGACTTGATAAGGCAACAAGTACCTGAAGCATGTTTACTACTCTTCTCATATCTCCGGCACATAGCTTGAAGACAGCTTCTGTGCCATCAGGAGTCAGGTGTAGGCCTTCCTGGCCACATATATCTTCTATTCTGAGCTTAGCATCAATGAAAGGAATTTGTTTGAATTTGAAGCGCGTGCATCGAGACTGGAGAGCAGGAATTATTTTGGATACATAGTTGGAGATGAGACAAAATCTGGCATTCGAATGATATTTTTCAATGACTGAATAAGTGTGATTGTACTTCTTCTGAGGGCAAATTGAGCTGGGTTAGTCATCATGTCAGCTTCATCGAGAATAACGAGCTTCATGTTGCGGTTGCTACATCAAAAAAGATATACGATGATAGGGCTTTAGTGTCAGCAAATTTTTTGATTTATTCTCGAACAACAGCGATACCCCTTTCATCACTAGCATTCAATTCCATCACCATGCTCTTGAAATCTTTGCCAAACATTTCACGAGCTACTGCCACAATCGTTGAAGTCTTGCCTGTACCCGGTGGTCCATAGAAGAGCAAGTTAGGAAGACTGCCGTCTGCGATAAATGTCTTGACTATTTAACACAATTGGTACGTGTTTCCAAAATTGACTGATGAGAAATGAGTTGACCGAGATGAGAGGGCCTGTATTTTTCGACCCAGGGCATGTTGGCTGCATTACGAGCTTTCTCGTGTTGCCTATCTTCGATATCCATGCTGTCCCGCCAAATATATATAGGCTCACATCCATCTCTTCATATTTCTAAATAACAAACCTTTGTACTAAAAATAGGGTGTCTGGATGAGCGAACAATCTTGAGGGAATTC
>Ga0100402_1002897_pt1 | contig 19024 bp, 13 predicted proteins | sample CryGeyme20150102_FD_80419 | JGI IMG/M metagenome (GOLD analysis project Ga0100402, IMG submission 80419) | Groundwater microbial communities from Crystal Geyser aquifers in Utah, USA - Crystal Geyser metaG 2015-0102 | ecosystem: Environmental > Aquatic > Deep subsurface > Groundwater | place...
AAAAAAAAAAAAAAATATATATATATATATATATATATATATATATATATATAGTTGCAGTTAGGTACTCAGTAGCAATACCCTAGCTTGTAGGACAACAGGTGCACCTCAACGAAATTCAAAAAGGAGTTTAGGCGGAAACTGTACTCGAATACTGGCTCGACATGATATTAGGAGATTGAAGAGACGCAAAGTCACTCACCAGGCTGGCATTCTAGTCCTGGGCTGTATTTAAAAGTACAACTAATGTCAATGGCAGCTTTTTCGTGCCACTCCTACTACTTAGTAGTCTCTATTCTAGATAAGTTCCTCGCCGTGATTTACTGGAGTAGCTACGGTACCTACCATTTCAGAAACAATTGACTGCAAGCTGCTCCAAGTATTTACAATATTATTGTAGCTGCGCTGAAACACGTCGAGTCGAACAGAAGCATCTAACGACTGTAGCTTTAGATCCCGCGGGATTTAATCTGTTTCTTTCTGTCATCACCACCTGATCGAAACCATAGATTGCCAGCTGAAATCTCATGCTTTGCAAAAATTCGAATCAATCTGAATGAGTGAAGTAGTCTAGCAGATATCAAATCAAGAATCACACAATTCTTCGAAAAATTGAAACTTGCGGTGCTAGCCGTCATCTAGTTATCTCCGCAGAAGCTCGGGATTTACACACGTCAATCTTGTTGATCGCTACGATACTCCGTGAGCTGCAGTGATAAAGAATAAAGAAGATGCATCATGCAGCGCGATCCAGAATGATCTTTTCGTTGAGCAATGTTCTCCTCGTCATCTCATATGGAATGATGGCGGTCACCTTTACTAGCACAAGTAGCAGCTTTGTATTCGTGGTTGCCAAGAATATGAACGATGGGCTTTACTTTATTTCTAATGGCGTCGACTCTAACAACAACGACAACAACAACAGGCGCAAGAAGAAGGGATATTCGACGGACTATGCTGCCGAATACTTTGAAGTGTATTCTCCTCCCATTCGTTCTCACTACTCGCAAGTCTTTTGGGCTGCAATGACACCTGTGTCTCTCCCGACTGATATAATTGAAAGATTTACTAATCACACCATGGCTATAGTGGGATACGAAGTCGATCAAGTCCGTCGTGTTGCTGTTGAAGGCTCTACCACAGAGTTCCAAGACATTCCTGTTCCCATTACGCATGCCTATAATCACCACTATATTGCTGCCATGCACGATAGTCGTCAAGGTCGTTTGGCCGTGAAACCTGTACCTGAAAAACTTCGGGGCACTGTCATGACACATGGAAGCCATGAAGTTTGGCAATTTGAATATTTCGACACTGAAGCTCATCAGGCAAAGGGCACGAGAAAGAAAATTTTGCACGGACAAATCTTTAGCGAAGGCAATGGCGGCGAAATGCGATTATCCTACCATGGTTATCCCGAAGGATATGCTCAACTCATTCAGTCGCCAGACACCTTTTCTATTCAGCCAATGCAAATTGATACTTGGAACAGAGATGCCATGGACAGTCCTGAATTCAAACCAGGACCTTTACCAAAAGCCTCGGCTGTTCGACAATTAAACAAATCCTCCTTGGTTCCGTACAGTGGGCTGATAGAGTGCCCTTGCGCAGATACAATTGAAAAAAAGTGGTGGAATACATACAAGCTATTACCGGCCAATACTAAAAACAACAACAACAAGTGTCCCAAACAACGGTACATTCACAAAGCCACTGAGTGTTTTGCAGCTGGTCAGTTCGTCATGCCTGGTGGTTATCCAAGCGTCAGAACTCACGCGATGAAACAGAATCAGAGTTGGCCTTTGGGGTGTACTATACAACAACGAGCTACAACAGGAATTTTGGATATCGTTTGGAATGAATTGCCACCATCCTCCACCGATTCTTCATGGAAGGTGGCACCACCCAAACAAGCTTCGAATGTCCAACAAATGGTGGCCTTCGCTTCTGGCAGCATAAATGTGACAGTTACTTTAACTTCCCGCTCCTCCGACAATGTCGAGGACGACAACACTAATAGCAATGGTACAGCCTTGATTGCATTGGTGGGACCGGCGGATAAATGGTTTGGAATAGGATTCGATACGGACGACATGTGTCGTACTCCCATGGATGGCGACGAATGCACATCGGGTGGTCCGTATGCGATTATCGTCTACGGTGACGGCAACGTTGAAGAACGTACTCTTGACTTTCATGGAAAAGGTAAAGCCCTGACGCCTTTCATGAACGTTAGAAGCAATAAGGTGGAGAATGGATATCGAACAGTGGTTGTAGAGAGATTCATGGAAGGGCCCGATGAGGATTATTACTCCTTCGACATTAAAAAGCCATCGATGCCTATTATAATGGCGACAGGATGCAATGTGACATTGGCTCAACATTGTGGACATGACTCTGTCGAGCTCAATTTCTTGGCCACTGATACTCCACGTACCGTCTGTAGCGATGGCATTGGTGCTACGGTCGGAGGAAAATCCTTTGGGGAAGGAGAGAAACGTTGCGCGCCGTTCCCAGCATCAACTTTGTTGGAGCAACAGAACCCGACGTGTTCTGTTCATACCTACCAGGGCGGATTATTTTGTTGTAAACATATGCAGTCGCTGTTGGACAGTGATCAAGAAATTCCTTGGAAAGATCACATCTTGGAATATCACTTGAAGTTTCGGTTTTATTTTGAAGAATACAAACCAGAGGTAACTGTAGCTATCGCAGAATCAGTGGAGGCAACTAGCCAGAAAGATTCCGGCGTCGTGCAAAAGGTAGTCGTGACACCTGCCTCGCATCAAGATCTCCAACGCTTCTATTGGACGACAGAATACCGCGCAGGTGAATACGACATAGTTCAATGTCCTCCCGGGACCCCATCAAGTCAATGCGTACAGGTCATTACGGCACATTGGTCTGTTCAACAGATGCTATCAAATTGTGATGGTGAATGGTGTACTGGCAAGGGCAGTGATTTGGCGGATGGTATTGAACTGATCTATGCCGGGCCACATTGTCATGCCCCCAGTTGCTTGTCGATGGAGCTCTACAATGCCGATACTGGAGAGCTTCTTTGCCGCGTTGAACCCCGACCAGGTCAATCCACCGATAAAGTTTATGATGAGTTGGGCTATTTGGCCATCCCGCCGTGCTTGTGGGGCCACGAGGATGGTCTCATGAAGCCTGTTTTCTTGCCTTCCGATACAACACTGGTGAGCATCAAACGGAACAATAATACTATCTCTCACTTTGGTGAGATGGCTTCCTGGCAGATGCGTGGCGTGGTCATCATGGACGGTGAAGATGTGAAGAAGAAACACGTTTCCGCCTTGAATAATGAATTTCGCAATGAGGAAGCTTCTGGAATGCTCATTGGTAACAAGGTGGGCGAATCGAAAACAGCTGTGAGAAGAGGTCGTTTTGAAGTTTGAAAAAGGTTGCCGGTTTGACATATGATCGCCTATTTCAATATATATGGCTATAGATTATTGGATGGAGTTCTTAGGTTTCCAAGCACTTGCATGATTTATAATTTTTTTATGGAATTTCTACTGTGCCTTTGTACATAAGAGAGATCATAGCTGGAATCCATGACTGTCATAAAATTACATCATCAAAATAACGATTTTTCATTTCAGGGTTCAAAAGTGAACTCAAGCTCAGGCTTTCAAATCACGCCAGGCTTTGGGAAAGAGATCATCGGGGATTCCGATTTCTTTTCGAAAGGCATCTCGGTAGAATTGAGGTGCCTTGTATTCCTCGTCAAAAATTTCGATGGCTCGGCGTGGCACATTGTAGCTCATAAAACGACGCGGGGGCTTTCCATCGTAAAAATCTACAGTGGCAATCGCAGTATAGACATCGTGCAGTGGCGAAACACTGTCCTTGCGGATCATGGAATAAACGAAATCGTCCGTGTCAACCACGCGTTCTGTAATTTCGCAGGGGAAAACGTCTTTGGTTGATCGGAACATTGCATCGGCCATTTTCCACTCATAACGTGGAAGATCGTCTATGTCGGTATTTGGGAGGGTTGTCGGAAGGTCTTCAGGAAGCTGGATGTAACAACCGAGCCACTTGTCTTCTCGATCGTACTGTACATACTGGTTCGATATTTCGAGTTCATCCTCAGTAAATATCCATTCCAACCAATCATTCTCGGGAGGTTCGTAGTCCCAGGTATCACTTAGCTTCCAGCCCGCTTTATGCTCTTCCCATGCATTTTCCCATTCACTGCCGTAGTCAAGGTAAATCTCTTCTCCCGGTGACAAGTCTCGTGTCGCCACCAACTCCATGGCCAGTCCGGATTGCTTATGATTCTTCAGGAGATCTTCAGGGGACTTTTTCAGCCAATCCTTTCGGTTGAATTTTGAAGACCACTGCAATTTTGCATTGGCGTTGCCGGCGGAAGCGTGGTTGATGTATCCAACCGTCGGAGAATAAGGGAGCAACAAAAGACTGGATTCTGGATGGCCAAGGCAGTAGTTCAACAGTAGTTGCTTGCCTTCGAGGTACACCCTGGCAAGTGGATCTTCAATGTTGTCGCTATTGTAAATATCCAAGTGCTCGCGATGCAAATGAAGCAGAGGAAGAGGAGCAATCAGTCCGCCTTTTGAGATTTTTCGGGTTGCTAAGGCTCCCTTCCCCGCTTCCTCGATGTGAGACTGCCCGGGCCTAATGTTATCGACACAAGATCCGTGCGCTTCCAGCCATTCTTGAGTTTTCACCGGATCTGGCGTTACGTAGTTGGCAGAGCCCCCATTTCCTATGATTTTTTCCACCTCTTCCATATTCTCGGGCAAGGCAGCGGCAATACGAACCAAATCGAATTGTTTTACGGTATGCCACAACAACATCCAGACGAGACTCGCGGGCCTATTGCCGAACTTTTCCTTGAGATCGGCAAAGCGCTGGAGAATCTTATCGACGACAACGTAGTCAGATTTCAATGGAATCTTGCCCATGACGTCTTCTCGTTCGTGAAAATAGCTGTCTGGGTATTTCGCGAACACTTCGTTACCATTTTGCATGGTTCGAATTTTTCGTGTGCCCTTCTTCAAATACTGCTCTACAAACAGTGTATTGTGGTAAGGTGTTGTTGCTCCAAGAGTGTGATCCGTCTTGTTGCTAGGCATGCGCAGAGGCGGCAGCATTTGAGAATTATAAAGGATGGGATGTGCCTTGGCCAACATACCACAACCAGGTGCGTACGATTGAACATCTCCCGCTTCGAAATTGCCCTTCGTAACGTCAGCCTTCCACGAGTAGCGAGTTAGCATCCAATCGTCAAAATCCAGGTCGGGCTTTTGGTTCAAGAAGCGATTTCGCAGAATTTGGTTCAACGCAAAGTCTTCCACTTGAATGACCATGCCCTGGCAGAATCTATCAAGTTCATTGTCCGCCAGTGGATCGACTACAGTACCGTAACCACGATAGAGGCCCAGCCCGGCCTCGGAAATGGAAGACTCGGCCATGTATAGATCGCATGTCTCTGAAGCTTCAGATTCGAATGCTGGCGCCTTGAGGTCTCTCCAGTGTTCTGGAACCATATCTTCCGGGAGCTGTATTTCGTGACGAAACGCATCGCGACGCAATTCAGGGTTAATGTAAGTCAGAGGCACAACTGTAACTGCCTTGCGCGGAATGTTTGCAATTTTGATTTCCACTTCTTCCTCGGTTTCTCCGCCTCTCTCGTCGTTGAGATATTCCGTTACAATAACATTGTAAAAAGCACCATCTTGTTGTCGTCCAACAATGGTACAGGGCATGGAATCGCTAAGAAATGCCGTTTTCGTCTGCTTCCACGTGACCCAAGTCTTAGGGAGTTCTCCCTTTTGCTCGACAATACCCGCTGGACGTTGGTCTTCGTGAATCCAGCAGACCGTTTGGACAAATCCGGGATACTGCTTGTCATCATTTTCTGTTAGCAACGCGTGCGCTTCCCAATCAACTTCGGGTAATTCGGGCGCCTCTGGCGTAGTCTCCATGTGTTCTTCGAATGCCTCTTGCCACGTGTTGCCGTAATCCAAAAGAATTTCCGCTCCTTCTGGAATATCTTCAAGAGCAACAATTTCCATGACCATGCCTGCCTTGTCCTCTACTGCCACAATTTCATCGGGAGTCCATTCTTTCCATTCTGGATGGGGCATCTTAGCCGACCACTGGAGTTTGACATTAGGCCGCCGCTTGGTGCCATCGGCATTGGTCGAATTGACACCTTTTCCTCCGTAGTGATTAATCAAATTTACTGCGTTTGCGTAGGGAAAGAAAACGAGACTGGACTCCACATGGCCATACACATAATTGAGCAAGAGCTGATATCCCTTCCAAAGAATCATCTCCGAATCGTAATCATCCATCAAAAGCATAGACATATGATCTCTCGACATGTGGACAACGGGCGCAGGTGCCACAACTGTTCCCTTTGGAAGATTCCGAGACGCAAAAGCACCGTTTTCGCCTGGGGCCACCAAACTATCCTGTACGGTAATATGATCTAAGCATAAGCCCTCCTGTTGTAACCATTCAAGCGATTTGAGAGCCGTAGGCACCGATGCGTAGGCCGTAGGATTTTTCTTGGCAACGAGTCTTTCGAATTTTTCATTCGCACTAGTGGGAGCTAGTGTCAATCGATCCAAGACCGCATGAAGCCGGAGGTTAAATGGTTGAATGATGTCCAACATGAGCCTTGATAAATCTTGCAAAATACTAATTTTTCGAGTCTCTTCGATCAATTTACTGGTTTGAACGGCATCCACAATTTTATACTGCCATTTTTCGGCCACCTTGTTACCGAAATCATAATCTCGGGACAATCCAAAGGTCGCATCAAACCGCATTTCAAACCAATCATCTCCGTATTCCACAAATATTTCGTGTCCCGCAGGAATATCATCGAGTGCCAGAAAGGATTGATCTTGGTAGGGTGTGCTGGCGGACTGTCCCTTGCCTCCGAGCGGAAAAGGACGTGCAGGACCCGCGTTTTCCGCCAAAATCATCCCCGGGTGACTATTCGCCAACATGCCTAGCCCCGGCACGACACTTTCGATATCTTCGGCATCGTAAAAGTTGTGAGTCATGGTACAATCCCAGTAGTAATTGTGCATGAGCCATTTGGGTAATGGTGTAAGCCTGTTGGGATGTGTTTTCCACAAGGACGTATTGTTGCTGTTTGGTTTGTGGACATGTCGTCTTTGCGTGTATCGAATATGCCGTCCGGTACTACTGTGGATGTAATGTTGAATATTGTCGTGACCCATGGTCAGTTCCAAGCGATCGTAGTGCTGAATCAAGGCACGATGGGCATCAATGTCGTAAACTGGAATCACCAAGTCGACGGGTGGAATCACTGCATCTTTTTCAATGTTAATGCCCGTGTACATGCCCCAGCCTGCCATCGGAATGGCCGATTCCGCCAAAAACAAGCCACATTGTTGCATGGGATCATTGGTAGAAAATGACGTGACATTGGCTTGACAAGTCCCATCCGAAGAGATCACGCACGTTCGTTCTTCCGACGAAGTGGATGATGCTTCTTCTGCTTCTTCTTTGTTGGTGTTGATGGTAACGTCCGGCTCCTTCTTGTCAACTTGAGAAATGTCTGATAATGAAGCCGCCGAAGCAATGCTGCCTACCAACAACAAGAGGAAGGATAGCGGTCGTCGAGCCATCCTTGGTGGTGGAGAAATAAATGATATTCTAGCGTTATAGACGTGTGCTCTTGTTTTTTTTCGATGTCATTGTTTTTTGTTTTTTTATTCTACTGATGATCTAGTCAAGTAGTCTACTTTTTGCTACCAGTGGACTAGTCTAATAGTACACCGCACGTGCATACATACTAGACGAGCGGAATGGGATTTTCAACGCTTTCCGGGATTCAAACCCTTGACTGAATGACTGCTTTAAATTGTGTTGCTTAAGTAGCCTTCTACTCTACTAGTAGAGTAGATTAGTACTACAGTAGTACTGATGTAGCACTAGTAGCTACCGTAGTAGTGGTACTCCGGAGTAGTTGGTCTAGCTACGACTCGTCTGCTAGTACTGGACTGCTGGACTACTACTAGTAGTAGTAGCTAGAGTACTACTCGAGAATCAAAGGCCTTACTTGTGAGCGACAAACAGGTGCGTGAAAACGATTATCTGCGATTTTCTCTACCTTTCCCATCTCATTCCGTCGTCTGCTGGAGCCATCCAGCGCTCACGAACAAGAAACGAAATCAGATAGGGTGGAATAAGAGTAAAAATACTACAGCAGTCGGAAACATACGACTGTGACGGAAGCTTGCAACACAAAGCACAGTACAAGCACCATGGCAGACAACTTTATCACTCCAGCGTTTGCGGATGCTGATCCTATTGTCCCTGCCGCAGCTCCAGCTATTATGGCACAATCGTTAGGTCCCAACGCCACGTTCAAACAAGGTACAAGACAGTCAATGGAATCAGAATTAGCACCAATTGCGACAGATTCCGCTGCCATCCGAAGACGGAGACCACCACCATCACCACCACCACAACAACAACAACCTGATCCTTCGTCTCGAGTCCAAAGCAGTGGTGCTTCGTCTACTGGCAGTTCCTTGTCCATCAGTTCGGGACAGTCCAAGAAAAGCAGCAAAGGCGGCAAACGCAAGTATAGCGATCAGCGCGAACAACGTAATCATCATCATCATCATCACCACCAGCGTCGTAACAGCAGTGATCGCAACGGCAAAACCGGCAGCAAAAAGAAAAAGAAGCGACGACGATTTCGACGGTGGATTTTGAGCAAACCACGGGATTTAACCCAACAGCAGGAACAGGTTTTCATGACTATGAAATTGCGAAAATTAAATAGAGCCTTAACGGGTACCAAGACCAAACGAACGCGCTTTGAATTGATCGTGCTGGTGGCCTACTTTGTCTTGGCCCTTGGAGTCGTCAGTTATACCAGTGGAAGTATAAGTCCGGCCGAAGAAGCTGCGATAGAAGAAGAAACGGGGACATCGCGGCGCATCATTGTTCTGGATTTGGGAGATATTATCATTATGATGGTGTATATTTTTGTGGTGGTAATGGTGACGTCTTTCTTTCGAGATTCCAAGTTTATTACGCTCTTGTACTGGATGTTTATCTACCTGCCGTTGGTCTTCATGATTATCAGTTTCATTGTGAATGACGAAAGTGCCGATGAGTACATGGGCTTCAATCCCACTTTGATCACCGTGTTGATTACCTTCGAAATTGTTGTACTGGTTGGGTTTTTGACACTCTACAAGTTGTATCCTCGGCTGGTCACATCGGCTTGGTTTCGAAGAAAATCGAGGGCAGGCATATTTTGGCGCATCAAAGTCATTAGTGATTGGACCATGACCTACGTTGGACAGTAAGTTGTCACTGTTTCGTGTGCGTGTTGGATTGTATGTTTTCGTAACGGTATGGCATTTTCATATTGTCATGTGTACTACATACTAGTACATCCTAAATCATTTTTTCTTTTGCTTGCTTTGACAGATGGGGAAAGCGATTCTCGTGCAAATATGAAGGAGCAACAAATGAACAGGGATTGCCACACGGTTTTGGAAGATGGATCGATGATTCGTACAGTGGAGAAGTGTTGACAGGAACTTGGATCAATGGCACCCCCGTGGCTCCCTTTGCCTCGCGGCACTACGGCACCGGTGATGCTTTTAAGGCAGTACGGGTTGGATATGTCATGGCCAGTGATGATGACTATACTACAACCAAATATTGGCCATCCAACGACAAACCAGCACGAATAGGATTGACCAGTGTGGAATGCAGTATATCAGGTAGTTTCTATAATGAGTTGCCACTGGCAACTCATTTATCTGGACCCCATTGGATGAACCATGATGAGTACTCGGTCGGAATGCTCTGCAGTCAACTCACTCATGTTGATGAAGAAGAAGAACGGGGGCATCAGATTGTGCAAATCAAGGCCAACGACCCGAGAGGGATACAGGTACGAGGTCACGTGTACGAGCCAACAGGACAATCCTTCAATGCCGGAATCGATAAAGTAGTGGTGATTGTGGAGAAAGACGATGACGAAGATAGAGAATCACTCGGTGAATCTCGACACGCATTGACGCCACGCCGGAACCTTAATTTTATGCCAAGAGCATCGCGACAATCCTTTCGACCTGAGAGAATTGTGGTTTACGATGAATCAGATGTAGATGACGACGACGACGACGACGACGATGATGATGATGATGATGACGATGACGATGATGATTCCGCTTGTGGCAGCGGAAGTGGAAGTGAAGACAATGACGAATCGGGTTCCTCTACAGACCGTCCCACCAATGCGACATCCAGTAATCGAACGGGTCCCCTCGAACCAGTAATGGAAGATGATTCCCTCGTAATCGAAGAACCAGTGACGGCAAATTTCTCCAAACGCAAAGATGGACCCCAACGACAAATAAGTTTTGATCTTGAAATGTCGGTTGGCAATGAACCGATGCGCATGACCAATGCGTCGTTGCGGATTCAAGATTGGATCCCGGCTCCACATAAAGATGCACTTATTTTCTTTCCTGGATACAAAGTGCCTTTGAAACAAGCTCTAGAGGCATTGGGGCAATTTGTGGCCATGACTCGACTAGATTCGAGAGTATATCCTATTATATATGGATGGCCCTGTGGACAAAGGTTCTCGTATCATGCTGCTTCGCGAATGTCTGCATCATCTAAGAATCTTGAAAATTTAACCGAATTGGTTAAGGGGTTGCAAAAAGCTGGTATCCGCAACGTTCACTTTATGACGCATTGTAAGTCCCGGTTTGCCCCCCGCTGCGCATGCGGTTTGCCAGCGTTTCATGCCCTGCATTCTCATTTTTTGCTTTTTGTTTGTAGCCATGGGAGTCCAGACATTACTGTGCGCTTTTGGTGACAAGGAGGATGGCTCGCGAAGTGAAATGTCAAAATGTTTTCAATTAGATCCAGACTTTCTGGATTCGGATGAGCCACAAAAAAGAAGCGGCAGATTTTTCGACATTCCAGACGTAAACACAACTAGCAGGAACAATCCCAACAATAGTGATACGTCCAGCCTACCACCCATGATTTGCCGAACAGTGACGATGTTGAATCCTGACTTTCCATTGGAGTCCTTTGTGGATCGACATTTTGCGTCGGTCCGTCGTGTGTGCAGTACCGTCACAATTATTGGCGACCGTCGTGACAAGGCCTTGTTGGGCAGTCAATTTGTGAACGGCTTGCTTGTCTATTCCGGTTTCAAGCAGCCGGAGGCATTGCAACCGAAAGCGACGCGGGATTTGGGTAAATTTTCTGAACGTCAAGTCTACCAGGGGAAATATCGGTTCCGGCAACAAGTCATTGGTCTAAGCATCGAATCACTATATTTTGATGATGATGTGGACAAGGATGAATTGAACGATGCGTTATTATTCAAGGAGCGTGCTCCTGTTCTTGTTTGTGCGGAGGACGAAGAAGTTCAAGACCGGGCTTGGTTGGATGTGGATGTGATCGATACAACAGGATTAGATACCAATATTGCGGGTATCCGTCACAGTGGCTTCAATTTGAATCCTATTCTGTTGAAGGATTTGGAAGAACTCATCAGTACCGGTCGACGTGCGGTAAATCGAGCCACTCTGTTGTACCGTGATGGCAACAACTTTAGCTATTGTCACGCGCCGTCGTATGTTGCCATGTAACGCAGCTAAAGAGGATTTTAAGGCAGTGAGTTCTGATTTTCTTTCAGTTTGAGTTCATATATATTATTGTACCTTTAGTCGCCGCTTTCTTAATTTCCCTCCACAGACGGTTCCCACACATTTTACTGCTGTCTCTACCGCGTCGCAAAGTATGCCTCCCATGCGCCACCCATTCCCATCGACAACGCCGTAGACATCTTCTAATGACTTTGATTCCTATTATTAAAGCCAAGGTGGCATGATGTACCTAAGAATGACAATTTCCATTTGCTTGTGATCGAACTGATTGAGTATTGACACTTGATACTGCAGGCAGGCCCCAGTACCAGTACTAATCATTGAGAATTAATGAACACATATCCCAGCCTTCTTTTCATCACTCCGCGACAAATCATGAGCACATTCACTTGTTTCATTGTTCTGTTTGCTCTTGTGTTTTTTTCAAGTCGCGTTCGAGTTTGCGCTCAATTCAAACAGAACACTTGGCATATTGTGCCCATGCATTCTCGCAATATTTAGGAATACGGAAGAGAGCAAACCTATGGTTGCTTTTCTGAACGATTGATGCCATGAAGAGTTTAAAAAAGACTGATGTCTGATCTCAGCCGGCCCACGGACATCAGGAACAAACGATTGTTTACTCTCGCTAATTGTCACCGTCGGAACCGTCCACCCTCAAACAATACCAGACAAGGAATAACTCGTAATAAATCATTTAACATTGGATGAAATTGACATCAGATCCCAATGGTGCACTAGCAGAATCTTCTCTCAGAATCTCAAGACCAACATCATCTTCAGATACAGTATCCATTGTGGGTTCCATTAGAGGTGCGAAAGCAATCTGTTCGCTCACGAACCGTTGTTGGACAAGGTTTACCAGTCGGTAAATGACGATCCACGCAAAAACATTTGCTATCAAAAGTGGCAATCTAAGATCCTTCCCGTGTGCAGGATTGAAAAACGATTGTATTTGTTGCACAAAATATGCCAGTGATTCTTTGGAGGCAATAGAACTCTTGCTATTGGATTTCTTCTTTTCTCTGTCCACAGGCCTGACTGCAGGCTTCTGCAGTTGATTGCCATTCCTAAAACTTTCATCAGATGAAGTTTTTATTTTCAATTTATCCATCGTGGTACTTTCTCTTTCAGCTTTTACTTGCAGCTTTTCGAGATAGAATTTCCCATTGTCAGCCTTGATGTTATCCCGAAAGGCCCGTCCTTCCTTTTCTATTTCTTGATTGATGAGTTGTGTAACAGATTTTAAATTTTTCATGTCATGAATCAAGCTGGCATCTACGGATTCACAAAGAGAATCGTTGTCGTCATCATCATCATCGTCGAAATCATCTCGAGTGTGATGAGAATAGTCGTAGCGAGAGGCTCTTCGTCGGCTCTCTCGTCGCTGGCGGCCACGCAACGAATCATCGCGAATTGAATCTAACAAAGCATCTGCAACTGAGGAGACGCGATCAAAGGCGTTCTCAATCTCATCGAAGGATGAATCACCGTTTGTCATGGTGTTGTATTACGTTGAAATTAGGCTGCTGCGGGCTGATTTTTGATTTTTGTACTATTACGGTAGTAGTCTACTGTATTGGCTATTGGCTCACCTCACCAGGTTGGATGGTTGGATAGCAGTCGAGGCGGTTGGGATTTTAATTTTTTCACTTTTTGAAAGTCACGACTAATAACGTCTTTCTTGACGGAAAACGTCAACTCAAAGTGCCCGGGTGTTCTTTCAATCAACTAAAATATGAGTAATACTCTAAGAAATACTCAGTACTAGTAGCTAGTAGGTCTACTAGAGCTAGCGGAGGAGTACTAGCTAGCTAGTACAGTAGTAGCTACTACGGAGTACTAGCTAGCTCAGCTAGTAGACTAGTACACAAACCAAAAAGACAAAAAATACAAATTCATACAGGACGAATGACTAATACTCGACAAGTAGGGTCTAGTAGTGCAAGGTACGAGGAAGCAAGGCGCAGACGTCTACAACACTTGCACCAAGAAACATGATCGCTTTGTGTTCTGAAGTAGTGCAATTAGCTTACTTGTAGCACTGGACTTGATGACGCGGATTAGAAAAGAATGAGAAAAGAGCTTTTCTTAGGGTTTGGTTTTGTGTGGTCTGCTGTTTTGGTAATATCTTTCCGATTGGCTGGCCTTGAGAATACCACTACAACCAATCACGACATTCTATCAAAAGCTATCCCTACCACAAAGCACAAAGATGACAAGCGACTCCGAACGGTTCGAACAGAATTAAATTCGATCCAAAGAAACTTTGATCCGGATAATACATCGCTGGTTCCCCTCCAGATACTATACCGCTACATTCGGCAGCACAACGATGCCCAGCTGGAGCTGGAGTTTGCTAGTTGCAAAAAACCTCTCATTTGTCCAGCATTAAAAAATCGAAAATTCATACTGGCTTACTATTCGTGTCCTGCCGAAGCTGGCAATCGATTGCACTGGTTTTTCAACAGTCTACTATGGGGTGTCATCACAAATCGAACGGTCCTTTGGAGATACCTGAGTGTGGAAGTATGCGATTCCCTCTACAGCCATAATGCAACACGGTTTCTCGTCATAAAAAGCAGTTGTGACCATAAGCCTAACGAAAAGAAAGATTGCGACGAGAGTCTATCGTTGAAAAAATGGATTCCAAACTTTGACAAGTGGAATGAGCGACTGGGACTACAACATACCAGCGAAGATGGGCTCTTTGTTGACCCACCTGATGCCAATCTTTCTTTGACAAAGGAGGAAGATGATCATTTTCGCTTGATTCAAGTTGGAAATAGATATCGTCCACGAGACGCCAACAACTTTGCATTGGCTGTGAACGATGATCCTCAAAGGCACCACGTCGTGAACAACCTGGGAGCGCATGGACAGTTCTTTCTATATGGAATGCTTTTTGACAGCGCCTTTACGTTTCCACAACATATACTACCAGATCCCTCGAGTTACATGAAACCCCACAGAAATATGGTACCAAGAACTGTGGCCGTTCATGTTCGTCATGTCAAAGCTACAGATCAAGGGGATGATATCCACGTGGAACAGTCTTGCCTCCAGAAGTTGTTCAAAAACCACAAGGGACCTTGTGGTGTCTATCTCCTATCCGACCGGCCTTTGACGGTAAAGCTTCTTTCGAATGTCTCACAAAATGCCTTAAACTGTACACCAATGTCGGTTTTGCACGCCGCCGAAAACAATACTAGACCACAATCGTACGGCTTGAATTTTCAAAAAGAATTAGAGCATGGACCCAATGCGGGATCTGGATTCTTTCGAGATGTGGCACTGGCTGCGAATGCACGACACGGATTTGTGTCCAGTCGAAGGGGTCATAAGCCAGGAAAATTTACTGCTTTGCGAAGTTCTTCGGCTCTTCTACTTGAACTGATTGAATACAGAACCATCCTTGACGGAATGGCACCTGTCGACAAATGCTACAAAGAATGAATAGCAGGAGGAGGGGGATGTTCAGTGGACTGAAATAATACGCCAAACCTGTCATATTTTACAATGGAGCGCAGGCAGCCAGATTCATTCTTTTAATATAAACTGACTGTTAGTTAAGTTACTACAGCAGCATGTTTGAAACGAACAATCATTAGCCTAATAGAGTACTGTACAGCATTCAATTTGAATGGTGTTTTCTTTCTGAGTCCCAGTCAATCAGAGATTAATATTGCGGTCAGGGAGTCTCGAGTCACCACTTCCGTTGTCTTGGAAGGTGCTTGTGTAACTAGAGCCATGGTTCGCAATTCTCTGAAGAGTTGCAATGGTGTTGGGTCTGGATGCACGAGGAGGTGTCCCTCGTTCTGCGTCGATTTCAGCTACCAGTTGATCTAGAATGGACATGGTAGGAGAGGAAGTTTCTGTCCTTTTTTGTTCCACCTGGTAAGTCTTGCTGCTCGACCGGACAGGTGCTTGCAGCGACGCAGGCAATCTCTTAGGAGAAACTTTGGAAGGTGACAGACCAGTTCGGGAATTTCGGATTGGTGATTGCGACACGGAAGGAGCAGCAAAGCTTCTACCAAAGGTAACTTCTTGAGAACTTGATGACTGTTGAAGAACAACATTGTCCGCTGCGATGTTGGTGATCCTCGGAGGTGTTACCGGACCATTCACCGATGATCCTTCAATTTCATCATCACTAACGTTTGAATTGTCCTCGTTTCTCCTGTATTGTGGTTTGAGAGCCATGGCATCTTTCGAGGCCAAGGATCCAGGAACTTCGCATCCTTCCAAGCTGTATTGCTGACCAATGCCGGGAACAATCTTCCTGATCGGGCTTCCTTTGAAACTCTTACTTCTTTCCTCGAGAGCACCGTCATCTTCATCGAGAGACTCTACCTTGCGTTTTCGCTTGCTGAGCAAGAGTCCCACGAGAGCAGCAACAAAAATAAAGGCAGACGCAGCAGAGATAATGCCAATTTGTGTACCACCGAGGCTGTTGTCCGAAGACTCAATGTTTTCTCCTTGTGATACTGCAATAACGGTGTTTTCAATTTCAGTGTCATTTGAGACGGTATCATTTGAGACGGTATCATTGGAGTAGGTGTCATTCGAGAATCCAAACCCAGGGGTAGTGAGGTCCGGCACGTCAGGAGAAGGTTGAATTTCCGGGGGAGATGTCGTAACGATGGGACGATGGCCGATAAATGTAAGACCCTTAATGGCTCCTTTTGCGTAAGTGTTGGAATCCATTCCTTTCTCGATAACAGCAAAAACCGCTTTTTCAATGGTCGCTTGCGTTTCATTCGTAAGACGAGCGCCTTCGGCATAAATGGTCATGTAGCCAACCATGGACTGACAATTAACGCCATTATTAGGGGGAGACAGACACTCTATAGAAGGTAGTGGAGCAGGAAAGTGGAAGATGTTGTGAGCGAAGGCTATTATCGGGCTGACTTAATCCAATAGGTGAAACCTTCCTACAGAACGTACCAAACTCTGCTGACTTGACGTCTGTTGGTTGGGAATTAATGGCAATAATGAGGTTCTTTTGTTCGTCCTCGAATCCCTGTAGCCTTCGACTACCAGTAGCACTAGCAGTATTGCTAGATGTCTTCTGTGCCGCATCGCTCAATCTTCGTTCAGATGGCTTTCTGTTGGCACCGCTTCCATTGTTACGAGAGTAAGACGCTGGAGGACATTGTTTCAAGTCCAATATACTCGCAAAATGCTCTAGCATACTGCCTTCCAGAAACTCTAACATGTCTTCTTCATTGCTCATTTCTCCCTCCAATTTGTAGTACAAATCGTATTCGTAGCGAATATCAATTTCCTTGACTTTGTCATTGCCCTGGAGCAGAAATTTGTGATCGCGAACACAACCGTAAATGGTAGCATCGCAAACATCTCCTTCTTCGGCTGCTACTACCAGGGGATCATTGCTGACGCGGTAATCACAAGGGCTGATGTAATGGTCAAAGAGATTGCTAATATTTGCTTCTTCCATGACTTCGTCAACAGGAGAAAGAATATTCGAGGATGCCGTGAACTGGGCCCTTCGTCGAAGGGAAGACGACGCGGTAGGCATAGTACAGTGTTAAAAGTTAAAGGAAGAGAAAGCCTGGAAAGACGATGGTGGTAAGAGGTGTCTTGTTACGGTAGATTGTTCAGCGTCAAGATGTGATGTACTGATGTACTCTACCCTGTACGAGTTATTTTGGATGGCTTTTTGGGATTTCAAAAAGGTGCGCTTTCACTTGCTTTTATTCTGACTCTTCCTTTGCTTTCAATGTAGGATATCCTAATTAACTGTAATAAGTTAAGCTTTGTTCCCATGCTTTGTTCATTCGCCGGAAAGAAACAGAAAAGTCAACCTTGAAGATTTTTCGCTTGTAGCGACCGGCTTGGAGGTAGTAAAATGTGAGATGTGCTAATGACTACAGTACTTAAACATCGGCAGCAACGGAGATTTAATAGCATGAAGTATCCGATACTTAGACAACCTCGCCAACAAAAGAGCGTGCCGAGACTTCAGATTTATGAATATTACCATGGCCCGGGTGGCATTCGAACATAGAATCGCGCCCGAGTGTTTCTCATAATATTATAACAATTTCGATGACAATTATTTTATCATACCAAACCGTATTATTTCTTTCCAACTTTCGATTGCATTACTACTACTACTACTACTAGTTGGCTACTAGAGAGAGATCACTACGACAGGATTCTTACAATCGAACACAGACTTATTAATAGAATGCACATTAAGCAAATAGATCATGGTGTCTTCTGTCCTCCATTCTTTGTAACTGTGGTTCTGTCCGTAGTCCGTAGTCCGTAGCGTAGTTCCGTATCATACTTTTCGGGAGCTGTCACCAAGTCTAGTAGCTTTCCAAATCGGCTGTATTTAACTGCAAGTCCTGAAGAATAAAATACGTACAAGAAAAAAGGACTGTATCGCGTTTGAAAGCTCTGGAGTTGTTGTTCTTCGTGTCTGCGAGGATGCAGCTTCTTGTTGGGGAGGGGAAAAGGGCCATCATCATTGCCGTCGGCAATGGTTGTTACTTATGGAAATTTTGGTGCGACTAGAAGACTTCAAACGCATAATTATACAGAGCAAATGCAACAAGTCTTGCTCGGAGCCTTGATTCTGTACAAGTCAAAGCTAATCAAGTGGTGTATTACCAACGCTAGTTGGATGTTGGATGGACACATCAAGAAGCAAGAAAAAGAGAATTTTCTGTCAAATTTTGAGAAATTTTACAGCACGACGACAGATTCGGTCATCGGAGTTGCGAGATAGCTAAAATACCGCGATGACAGCATTGAGAAAGGAGGCTTTGTATATCCATCCTGCATCGTTCATGTCGCCTTGGTTAGTGTTGTTTCTCCGTTTCTCCTGACCTCTCTACCTGGTACGGGAGTGCCGGATAAGTGGATGACGTCACTATCCTGTATGCCCGGGCGGAATTCTCAGTCGTGTCACTCACAAGCAACCTATTTTAGAGATTCGTTCAGAGATTCATTTTCTCGATGATATTGAATGTTTTGAGGATGAGAAAATACCCACCACAAGAAACATCACGCGCACCCCCCCCTCCCCTCTCTTGTCCTCCATTAATCACTTTGATCGGTCAAGTTCAATAACAATACGTTAGAAAGGAGACCATGGTATCATCTGAGAAACACCCTGTGGAAGATCAAGAATCTTGGTCGCTACACCTAGATCGCTTAAACGACGCGAGTGCCGAATATGATGCCAATGTGCCATTAACGCAACGCAGGTTGAAGCACCATCACAAGCATAAGAAATCTGATGAAAAGCTGGAATTGCAGAAAGAAAAAGAGTTTGCGGAGCAACAAGAGAAAGCCGA
>Ga0100402_1002902_pt1 | contig 19005 bp, 21 predicted proteins | sample CryGeyme20150102_FD_80419 | JGI IMG/M metagenome (GOLD analysis project Ga0100402, IMG submission 80419) | Groundwater microbial communities from Crystal Geyser aquifers in Utah, USA - Crystal Geyser metaG 2015-0102 | ecosystem: Environmental > Aquatic > Deep subsurface > Groundwater | place...
ACTATAGCTCTCTAAGGGATTTGTTTGAAAATGGTTTGAATTATGAACAGAAGACTCCTCTGATACCTCCTTTCGAAATTTATCTTCCATCTGATCGAAAACAAAGATATAAATAATAGTTGTCGATGAAAACAATATAAATATAAGATAAATGATGCTAGATGTTTGATTAACCTCTTCGTTGGTAAATTGTGCAACGGTTATATCAAATGAGATCGGATACTAAATACTTTCAAAATACAAACCTTCATTGCTCAAGATTCAAAACATTGATTATTAGGAATGCATCATCAGAAAATAGTTATTGAAAATTGTATTGAAAGGGAAAAGGTGTGGGAAATTCATCATATACATAAAAAAAGAAAGTTAAAAGTTAAAAGTGAATTTAGAAGTAGTAAAAGTTTAGAATCACAATATACGTTGAACTGCTTATTTAGGAATCTGGCTTTAGAGGTATCGATTAGCACAGGTTAGCTCTGTTCCTCCCATTTCCCTTGTTAATAAAAGATGGGCTAGCACCTTGCTTCGGCCCAGCAATTTTTAGATCGACTTCATATTTTCATCAAAAGACTAAGGTTTTTCTCTTAGCAAAGCTTATAATTTAATGATGACAGATATTTTGGAAGTGAAGGAGTGTCTTTTTTGAAGCTCTTCTAACATTTTCACAATTTCCCCGTACTTTCCTGAAAAGAGAAGAGTTGTTGATTACTCTTACACTTTATGATTGGCTTGGAAGTACCTTTCAGTCAGAATGAGTAATTCTGTGAATATTTTGTCTTGCTCATGTGGGAGCATAGATCCGATATTCTACTAAGTAGCTTATTCCAAAGTTGCAAGTCTATGTAGCCAAGCCAGGACCATCATATAGCTATTACATTCAGTAATTAAACTCGAAAGTTATTTGAGAGTTGGTTTCTTTTCCAATGAGGTCTTTTTCTAGGAAAAACTCTTCATGAAGCTTTTTTTGACCTTCGATGAGCATAAAACTTTCTCACCTTTACCGTTAAGAACACAATTTTCCTTGAGAGTCGACTTGTATTGAGAGTAGAGTTCCTATCGATCAGCTGACTTTAGGGAGCGCAGCAATGTTTGTGCCCAAGGATATGGAAGATATTATACTCTCTTGATGATGGATTTCACTTCCTATCGGAACCTTCCACTGGTTTTTTTGTGTTCAAGGTATATGTGCTGATAATAGTTCTTTTCAATTGGGTGAAGGGTTTGACTGAGGGAGCTGTCGACAAGTATACCGGAGGAAGACTTACTTCCCATTAACGCTTTTATACGAATAAATGTATAGTATAGTAGTAGATCGAGTAAATAAATTTTAAAGTCAGATTCACAAGATCAACGGTTAGTTTTAGCAACCTTTTCGATTTCTTCCTTCTTCTTAAGAGCGAATGAGCTCTGGATGTTTCCCTTCTCGGTATTGATAATCTCGTCAGCCAAGCACTCAGCAATGGTCTTGTGAGTCTTGACGGCACGGTCGCGAGATCCGTTGGAGATCAAGTAGATAGCTTGGTTGACTCTTCTGAGGGGAGAAACATCGACAGCCTGCTTTCTTACGACACCTCCAGCTCCGATACGGGTGGAGTCTTCTCTGGGGCCAGCTTGCAAAATGGCGTTAATGAAGACTTCAAGGGGGTTCTTGCCGGTAAGGAGATGAATGATCTCGAAAGCGTGTCTCACGATTCTGATGGCTTTGACTTTCTTTCCGGCATTGCGGCCGTGGAATTGCATGGAGCCAACAAGTCTTTCGACGATGGGGCAGAGAGCTTTTCTGAATCTCTTGGCTTGGTATCTTCCAGCGGTGTGGGGAATGAAGACCTGAGACTTGGTTGACTTGACTGCGATGTAATCGATGAAGCAGGGATCTTCGATCTGAGTAAAAGGTTAGTTACTTGGATCTCATCGTAAGACCACTTGGAGAAGAGCTTGGGGGTATTTTCGAAGCCGAGTCTGCCGGACTTGTCTTCTTCGATTTCAACTTTTGCCTTTCCCTTTGACATTGGTGGTAATAAATATTTATTTTAATTAATCATTAAATCAATTTCTCTTCAAACACGACCAATCTCCTCCTCCTTTCCTCAACTCTCCTTCACATCTCAAATTATTTCCTCAAGACAATTGCCAACTCTCTTAATAGTTATGAATGCCCGGATAATAATAATCAGGGTGTTTGCTTCCCTTTACTCTTTATAATTCAATATGAGTTTCATTTAAGAATTTACCGAACAGCAGCTTTCGAAAAATATTAGCTGCCATATGTTAGAACAGATTCAATCTTGCCACTCTGCTGTTGAAGATCTTATATGCAATCTTGAGGGGGTCCGCTCGCTTCCTCGACTATCCGTCATCGATGCCAAAATGGAAAGAATATCGGCATACCTAGTCATCAAACAAGAACTCGTTAGTATTCTTGAAAATAGCAGTCAAAACGCTATCATTGAGTGGTTGCTAGAACACCAGATCAGCTCACCCATTTTGACAGCCATCCTACAAAAGTAGAGTCAGTCAATTAGAGAGATGATCCAAAGGGCTATAAAGAAGGTTTTTTTGAAGCAATAGAGTCTGAAATAGTTTATCGAGGAAAATTAGATAATGAATGCTAGTTTGTCTCAGCTCAAGGAACTTCGATAAAATGTCAGCAGTAATAGATCAATCAGTAGATAACAAATCAGAAGCATTGATGTCGGGTGTTAAAGAGTCGAGCAAAAGTTGTAGTCCTTTATGACTCAAGTAAATGCTTTCAACCATGAAATAATAGGTCTAGTACATGAACTGTAGGATTTCTAAGCCAACATATCGAGTCAGTTTCGAAACATCCTTGCCAAGCGGTGACTTTATATTATATCAATTTTATCAATACCTTCAATGATCCTTTATCAAATAACCATTTCACAACTCTTATGTTTAATGATAATCAGCAAGTTTCGTTTTTTTTCACAAGTCTCATTATAGTTAATTTGAAAATGTAGGCAACTAACACCGAAAAGGATAAGGTCAGGAAGTCTGATAGTGCCCTCATGGACATCATCGTACGTCTTGTTACATGTAGAAAAGAATGAACGGTTTCAAGGATAATGTCTGGAAGGAAATGGATAAAATCTAAGTCATCTAACTCGTCCTCGAAGACTTTGGGTTTATGACTGTTTTCAACCGGTTCAAAGGACTCAAAATGCTGACTCTAATCAACTGCGGTATTGGCAATATTGACGTATTGTTTATCTTATTCAGGGTCTGAGTGAGTGTAGTAAACTTTAATCGCTTTGGCTAAACGAAAATGAAATTACTAAGATAGATGGCCTTGACAAGTGCTCTAGTCTCAAGCAATTATACTTGTCTCATAACAATATAAGAAACATTCAGGGTCTTAGTAACCTTTCTAACCTCTAAACCTTATGGATTTGTGATAACAAGATAGAGGAAATTGAAAATTTAGACGCCCTCGTGAATCTTAAACAGCTATGGATTGCTGGCAACATGATAGACTCAATTAAAACTAGTCTTGACAATCTAGTATCTCTCAATGACCTCAACATCAGCGGAAATAAAATTTGTAGCTTCAAGGAAGTTTTAAACTTAAATAGGCTTCCAAATCTCAAAATTCTTTCTTTTTATGATCCTCACTTCGGTGAAAATCCTATTTGCAACCTTTGCAATTATCAGACTTATGTTCTTTATCATTTGAGGAACATCTCCAAGCTCGATACTCTGACAATCAGTGAGGAGGCTAAGGCGTATGCTGAATCTACTTTGATGAGGAAAAAAATGTACTATAATATGAGGATCAAAACAATCGAAAGAACTTTTTCGACTTTATCTAAGTTGATCGAAAAAGCACAGAAAATCAAGCTAGATGGCATAAACGAGGATCTCGCAAATTTGTGCATAAAAATCAATGACATAGGCATGGAGATTGACAAAATAAAAGAATTACAAGAACTATACGATCTCAAGAAATAGTAAATAAATCATATTGATTCAGTCTTCGAATCGGTCAACAAAAAATTAAGAGACGTTAATAAGATCTCGATTAGAAAGTTGCTCACTGAGTTTGAAACTGGAGGAAACATTCGCTTGGAGGAGGGCAAAAATACAGAAAAATGGTTTGTTAGCTGCGTCGACTTGATTAAATCGAGATTCCACCCAGAAGATCTCATGAAGGATGTCATCAGTGGCATTCATATCAAGAGAGTCATTAGAATTCACAATCGATTTTTGAAAAACAAATTCTAATAAAAAATGGAAGTGCTTGCAGACATTACCAATATCAATTCTCGAAAACAGCTTTAATATTTATTTTACGGAATAGATCCAAACATTCCTTCGGAGCTTGAACATGTTATCGAATAAGGATTTCGATCATCTGAGGAGGCCAAAAAACTTGGCATTTGTCCTTTTGTTCCTCTCTTCAACTCTATTCTATGTGCTGACCTTCCCAGGATCACTCATTATCTAGAAAATCAAAAAATAAACAATAAACTTGGGAAAAGTATCTATACCTTTATTAAGATTTCATCAAGAAGCGAAACTTAGGAAAGCTGTGCCTTTTACCTTCAGGATCTATTTTGATCTGTAAGGTTCTTATGGTTAAAGAGGAAATTGACTCGACCACTCCATTTTTCGATCCCTCAATCCCTCCAAGTGAACTGTTCAGGAAGGGAAAGGTTGATTTTCCTGAAGGGCATTATGCGATAAAGCGTAGTTTGGAGAACTAAGGACGATAGAAGATGTGGTTCGTGATGGACAACAATTTGGTTATTCCCGAATACTTGGTGGAATATGACTATGTTTTGGACAATCCCAATCAGAATAAGGTTGCTGACTTTGGAGACACAGTCGCATTGCTCTAAACCAACGATGATGAGTTCATCAGCGCCAAGAACATAACGACCTTCCTCAAGGAAGTCAACAATATATACAATCAACTTGTTGAGGATATCAGCACATACCAGTTCTAAAGTATCGATTAGAAAAATAACCCAAACCTTTAAATTCAAGCAAATGAGCTTGATCGTTTCGACTTGGGATCAATCAAAATAATGCTTGTCAATTACTTTAAATATTGCCTCAGCAGAAGTTCCCTTTACTATGATCTCAACTAAAACTTGCTCTTTGAAGGAAAGGATGATTTTGATATCAAAAAGCTTAACATTGAAGATCCATCGATCCTTCAGTATGCGAACCTTTCAAACCTTAAAATTAAAGATTTGTCTTTCATCGGAACATTTAAAAATATTGAAGTCCTTGTGTTGTCCTTCAACTCACTCACAGGGCTCAGCTAACTTGAAGATCTTACAAGTGTCAAAAAGCTTGATGTGAGCCACAACAAAATCACATCTCTTTCTGGATTGAGCTCTTTGCCTCTGGAACACCTCGATATTAGCCATAACGCATTGACTAGTCATGAGAGTCTTGCTATTTTGGAGCTTTGTAAGGGGACCCTAAAAGAAGTAAACGTCCTATTCAATCCTTTTGAAGAGGAAAAGAAAGCAGTGATTACTTTAGCTAAAGCTCTTCCCAAATTAACATGGCTGAACCATATGCCGAAATCGAAACATATCCACTTCCAGGAAGATTAATTCTAAACAAACATGATTAACGATGAAATGCTGAAAGAAAATTGCAAAATTATGCAATCAAAAACTCTGGATAGCATCGATTGGAAACTCAGTATTGAAAGTGTGACCCTTACCCATATGAGTCTTTCTTCAATGTCTGGCCTTGAGCAATTGATTAACCTGAGACATATCAATCTTGCCAACAACGAAATCAGTTAAATCATGTTCATCGATCATTGCAAATTACTCGAAGAGCTCAACCTGTAAAAGAATAATATTTCCAAAATCGACAGATTGGAAGGTTTGATTTATCTTAAAAAGATGGAGCTAGGCAAAAATAAAATCAGCAAAATTTAAGGCATTAGCACATTGAATAATTTATTGCAATTATCTTTGGAAGACAATGAAATTGAATCACTGATTGATTTCCCATAGTTAAGGAGCCTGATGGAATTATATATCGGCAACAATAAAATATCTGACTCGAACCAAATCAAAAGCTTGTCCAGTCTGAACAAACTCATTATTCTGGACCTTTCGGGAAATCCTATTTCAAAATAAGAGTCTTACAGATACTATACCCTTTTCCTTCTGAAAAAACTAAAAGTGCTTGATGGAATCTCTATCGAAAGCCCAGAGCATCAACAGGCTCGATAACATTTCACTGGTAGATTGACTGACTAGATCCTGAAATAAAACTTAAGAGGATCTTCCTGCGAAGATATTATGGAGCTTGAGTTGAAAGAATGCAATTTGAAGGATTTTGAAGACATGTTCACAATTAAGAAGTTCCCGAAACTAGCTGAACTTGATCTGACAGGGAATCAATTCAGTTCGGTGAAGATGATAGGCAATCTTCCAACTCTTAAGATTCTTATTCTGCAGGCTAACAAAATATAGACTCTTTATTACAACAATGATATTGCGATCGTGAAAGGTCTGAATGGATGTCAGGTAAATATTCCCTAATCTAGAATCTCGAAATACTCGATTTAAGTAATAATTTGCTTAAAGATTTTTATGGCCTAAATTTCTGTAAAATGTCTGAACTTAAAATTTTGAAGGCTTCAAGAAATGAAATCATAAAGATTGATTGTCTGGAAAATCTCAAACAGCTAAAGGAGTTAGATGTTAATCATAACAAAGTTCGCCAGTTTGAGCCGAACTCATTTGAAGGAAAACTTCCGATAAAGTGCTTGAAAATCGATGACAATGGTCTGAAGAATTTCATGCACATTCAAAAATTGCTCAGACTACAGCATCTATTCGCCAATTCCAACAAAATCACTTAATTTTATGATGTTTAAAAACTGGCTGAGCTTCCTTATCTGAAAGAGTTAGAGTTGACAGGGAATATCTTATACAGAAAACCTGGGTATCGCATTACCATGATCAAGAAACTTCCTGGGCTCCTATATCTAGATGGAAGGGTATTAATTCGTATATCTAGGAAATCACAGCTGAAGAGAGATCAGAACCCAACGGATTAATTTCTCAGCAACCAGCCCAGAACATGCAACCTATGAATGTTCCTCAGCTAAATAATCAAAGACAAGTGCCAGTCAGGCTCAGTTCAGTTAACTTCGAAGGAGTATTCACATCTTCTAGACTCAACATGGAAAATTTAATAAGTCAGAACCTTTATAGCAACAACAATCAACCTCCAACAACAGTTATGCCTCCTCAGCCTCCGAAGCCTACTGGTTCATTGGGAATGAACTTGGGAATTGGATCTAAAGGCACACCAGGTCAAGGAAGTCAGACCCGAAAATGATGCATTGTTTTAGATACATATCATAATTGTCATAAGCAAATCAGAAGAACATATCTAGCATATCTTCTTTGTCGTTGATGTTTTCAAATTGATATTTGTTTTCGACTAGCTTTTCAAGATACTCTTCCACATCTCCTTCGTGCCTGCTTTCCACAGATATAACTGCCTGACTTTCATGTTTCCCAAGCTTCTTGCTATAATGAATCGACACAATGTCTGTTTCTTTGAAGCATTAAGTGATCAGTTCATATATTATTCCTTTTTTGTTGGGTAACTTGAATTGGAAATGATTTTTGACACCTTTTGAAACCATAGCCATCTATCGGGCTTAGTCCAAATTAATGAGGTCGATATTTGCACCTGTCAACACGCAAACAACAGTCTTTCCTTTAATCATATGCTTCATTTTGTCAAGAGCTGCCACAGCCATGGCTCCAGAAGGCTCTGTGATGAAACCTTGAGAATATAGTCGGATCACTTTTTCAGCAACTTTCCTCTCATTCACCTCGACAAAACCATCAACAGCAGTTCGACCCATATCTAAAGCATTTTTTGATGTTTATCTAACAGACGAGCCGCTGAGAAATCTGGAAGCCTTCTCAGCCGTACAAAGGTACCCTTTCAAGATCGATTCTGAATATGGCTTACAACTTTCAGGTTCAACAGCTATTATTTTGGTATGAGGAGCTAGTTGCTTAAAGACACTGGCCATAGGACTGCAAAGACCTCCTCCTCCAGTCGGAACCAAAAGATAATCAACTCCACCCTTTTTGAGCCGGGTATCAATGATTTCCTTGGCAATAGTAGCAAAGCCATGCATGAGAGTTAAAGTTTCAAAGGACTTGAGAAATGGGATATTATTTTCCTCGGCATATTAAATTGCGGACTGGACACATTCTTAAAAATCGTTTCCAACTTGCTTGATCTCAATAAACTACCCTCCATCTTTTTTCATGCTGTCCAGTTTATGGTAGTGGCAATTACTCGGCACAAAGATGATACATTTGGCTACTTTAGTAAAAAACTACTTCGAAACATCCCTGCAACAATAGCATAACTGGAAGCAAAATTTCCGTCAGAAGCTAAAACAAATCCCATTTTTTTCCTGTTTTAGTCTGCTTGTAGGTATTGATAATATGCTCCTCGTATCTTGAATGTTCGCCCTGAATAATTTGAAGCATACCTCTCTGAGTATCCTATCTCTTCAGATAAATTTGAGCACCGAATTGCTGGCTCAGCTAAGTTGCATAAGTCAGTTCAGTCTACTGAATAAGGTCAGTTTTCGAGAATAACTCCTGAGCGTTGAAAACTTCAGTTAAATCTGCCTTATGGGATGAGCTTTTATGTGCTTGAGCATTGGCATTAGGGTTCCAAATGATTTCGTCAGGCTAAGACTACCGTTGGCTTGTGGTGGAGGTAGTTCTCATTTGTCTGAATTGAGTCAAAGGATTCAAAAACATCGCCAAATAAAAAATATATCTGAATATTCGCCATCGATTCTTTATTAAAATAATGTGAATTACGACACTACTTTTTTGATATTCACATATTAAGAGGCAGTCATAATAGATTTATATCCAATGGAGCATAATCCCCAAGAAACACTCGAAGCCCTTGAACAAAGAAGTAATCATGAATTTACTCAGTTACTCAAAAGGAGCAGCATAACTTGCAAGCCTTCCAGAAGCAAATCCTCTAAGAACTGAAAACCCTCAGAGAAACTCTTGCCAAATAATCCACGAATATTCAGCAGGCTCCTCAGGCTGCAGATAACAGCGAGAAAGACAATAAAATATAAGAGCTGACCAAGGAAAACACAAAACTTAATTACCGAATCCAGCACCTTACTCGTAATTTAAGGGCTGCTCTTCAAAAACAGTGATCTCTGTATATAATCACTGCTATATTCATAATTCAGTTATGCTTAGCTTCACCCGGAATCAGCCTCATGTAAACAATGATTTGGCCCCTCATGATTTTCAACCTCTGGTCATCACCAATAAGGGTCAGAATCAAGGACCTTTTCCTCATCAACCACAGAAAAAGATTACCAAAGCAACTCAGTCGAGAAGCAGGTAGGGTAGGAATCAGATTAGCCGTCAGGCAACTCAGCGTGAAAAGAAAATCACATCTACGAGAGTTGAAGACAGAGACGGGTGGCAGGCGAATGGCAAAATTTAAATATTTGATCGAAATATCCGCAAAAACGAGCTTGCTTAGCAATAGCGTCAGATTCGAGCCGAGATGAGAAGACAAAAGAACGAAGCAGTTCGCTAGATAGTAAAAACAGAGCAAAACATTCGAGGTAAAACTATCAAACTTGAGCAAGATCAACAGAGAGAAATAGAAGACTTGAGAAGACTAATCGAAAAAGAGCAGTCATAAAAGCTCAGAAATTAGCAGCAATACTAGAAGCAGCTCAAATAGTTGGAAAAATAAAGAAACGACTTGATAAAACTGGAGAGAAAAATACAAGAACATGGGGTCAGACATCAAAAATAGTATAGCAGGGAAATTAAAGTGCTGCATAAGAATGATTATCCAACTAATGATCGAGCCAAATGTCATCAGGATATCAGATCACCTGGGAAAAAAGGGCAATAATTCGAGCTTAGCTAGAGCTAAGGAGTCGAGCAGAGGCAAGCTTTGAGACAAAAGCAGTTAGAGATCCTTACCCAACAAAGAGAAAGATGTATGCAAAACCAGGTGACCATGAGTTACAATCCCACCATTGTACCTTTACTTTCACGTGCTTCTTACAAAATAATTTCGACTCACGTTTCAACCCTTGTTTAGTTGCTGGTTGACGATATTCTGGAATAACAAGTTTATCACCTGGAGGAGATTGAGTTAAAACAGAAGTACTAACAATAAAAAGAAAGGTAAAAGAACATGATCCAAGATTATTACAGTGCTCTAGATGAGTTTGTTGATTAGGCTGAAATAATCGAATCGAAAATTGGAAGGTATCATACAATGAAATTTGAAGATCTTTACTTACCCAAGAACTACCCAGCCTATGAAAAAAAATAATACAAAACTGATTTTGGAAATACTTATCAATTATCAGGATTGGATGAAGACGTAAGATAAAATGTCGACTAAAGGAGGGATCGGTTTGTTCGCTTCTTGAGCAACTTCGATGAGTACAAGCGAGGCCACTTGTCGATGTTTGCTACTGTGACTGAAGAACTTATTGATGAAGCAATTGAAAAAATGGCGAGAGAGTTAGACAAGGGAAGCAATGACTTTGTAGACCTTATTTTTAGGAAGGAATTCGAATGATATTCACATTTTATGACCATATTGATATCACTCTAATGGCTTATAAGACTCAGCCAAGCCGATTTTTCCCTTTGTCATTTTCTTTACCTCTTTCTTTTAGGAAAACTAAAGACCCTTGAATTATCTTTAACGATAATATTGAAGAGTTTGAATTTTCTACTGAAGCATCAGCTCTGTATTATTGTGCGCCTTATCTAACTGCATCCCTGCTTATCCTTTCTCAGCTTTATCCTCTTTCTACTCGAGATTCATTATTATCTCTGAGCTATCAACTCTAAAGTCAAAGATATAGTGATCGAACTGCCTTCCCTCAAAAGCGACCATTAGGTCATTTGGGGTCACCACCAACCGATGGAACTCCTTGAGGCTGAAAATACTGTGATTATAGCATGAAATGATGACGTAGACTTATATTTCAGGGAAGTTTCCAAGTTTTACCTCGTTTAGATTGTCTAAATGAGAGCATTTGTACTCATCATGAAGGTGAACGTTTTTTTCCCCTGTTTTTTGAGAACTTGTTTACAAATAGTTAAGGCTCGTTTGTGAAATTAAGTAGAAGTATTGGATACTATCAAGCCAAAAAAATTATACTTGTCGAGCTGAGAGATTAGAGAATATCTTTGAATTAGTAATTTGTTCTGATTAAGGCTCAGAGGTTCCACTTTGTGCTCTTGGAAGTTCAAAGTGAAAAGCTACTTGCCCACCTTCATAGCTATTCCCTTGAGAGCAAACATCAACTGTTAAGCAAGAGTCATACCTGAGCTTTCTTCTTCATCACTAATAATAAGAATGTTTTTGCCTGTTCCTTGAGAACTACCATGATATCCAAAGACAATGTACTCGTCTTATTTCTCTTTGTCATAAGGTAGTCTCAACAGTTCTATGTTTGTTTCTCCAAGTTTATAGTTTGTGAAAATATTTGTCTTCAACAGCTAGTAATATCTCTGGTCCGTAAGGACATACCCAACTTGATTCTTCTATAACTCATCAATAAGCTCTTTTGATTTCAGAGAGTTCTCTACCTTTTTTACTCTATCAGCAGGTGGTAATTAGAAAATGTAATGGTGGTTTGGACGATGCACCTAACTAAAGCAAGCTTTGCCAAAATGGATCAAGCCATCATAGTTGACATGCTCCGCTCCAAGAACATCAGTACAGCAACTTTGTTTCAAACTATCGTAGAGGACATAAAATTGCACATCTGCACAATGTTTTTTGATGAAGGAGACTAGATCAAAGGACAAAGAAAGCATGTGCTTCGGAAGTTGGAGGACTACTCTAGATATAGATTGATGTACCTTTTATAATGATGTTTTTGGACGATTTGGATTACCTAGGCAGCATATAGTTATGCTAACTGTTTGTTGTTGTTTTGCATTAGTTTATCAAAATAATCAAACTTGTTATTGACCGAAGGTCAGAAAATTTGATCATTAAAAATATCTTTGAAATCCTCAGATTGATAACTGTAATCAAAACGATGATTTTCAAAATAAGTTTATTGGTCAACAACTATATTATGGTATGCTTCTGCTAACTTCAAAAATACAGTTCTAAAAGATGTCAGGAACCGCTATTAATTTGTATATGAATAAGCTCTGACGTTAATTTTTAAAAATGACCTGTCCACCATAAACATCTTCATTTTTAGTCCGTTACAACTCAATATTCAAGGATCAAAGCGTTAATAATGCCTAAGCAGATGTAGCACAAAGGAAGGAAACAGGCCTTAAAAACTGAAAGTAATTCAAAACTTCATGATAAAATTATTATGAACTACCCCAATCAAAATTCTCAAGCACCATTTCCGTTCGGCCTCCTACCGTTTCATACTTGGAACCAAGCACCTTACTCGATGCCGTCAGTGCAATCCCCATACTTTCCTTCTTATTCTCAAAATCCTCCCCTCAATTTCTTGGTCCAACAACAAAACAACTATTTCAATTCTAACTTCTCTATGCAAAGACTTCCTCCAACGGACAACGGGCTCTTTGGTTCAGCTCCTCCCTTTCAAAGGCATGCTACTTGGGGGGCCCGTTATGATTTTTCTCGACCACCAGTAAAGTAACTGATGAAGAAGAAACCGGAAGTCATTTGTTTAGATGATGACTCACCTGTTGAGGCGATAGTGATATAAGACTCAGAATAAATCATATAGTAAAAATATGTTAAGCCTCCAATTCTTCAAGTTAAGGAAATAGAAATAGAACCCAAGAATAAAGGTCACGTACCAGGAAAAACTTAATTCCAATAAATTGTTTAAAAATAGTTTCAATAAAAAGGATTAACTTTTTTCCTGCATACAAACAAAAAGAATCCCTTTGAATAGCCCGAACCGAAAAATCTTCAGCCTGCCTTTGCTAACTCTGCTTCAAATGCTAAAAAGTCGGGGAACAAAGTCACCAAGAAGAAATCTATTCAACACGACAGAAATAGCTACAAACTGAGACACCATGAAAAAAAGCTGATGGAACTATCAGACTGCAGGGATTATTGTTATGGGGAAATATTAACAGGCCCTCAGTTCCAAGCAACTTTGCCTCCTTTCCGTTTATTTTCAAGTAATCAGCATTTTACCTTAGAATCTCAGAGCTGGCTGGCCAGAAAGAAGAATCGGCTCATGGAAAGACTTCAATATTGATCCGATACTTATTTCTCTCATTCTTAAGAAACCTTTGAATATTGACTTGTTATCAATGACAATTTAACAATTTTGCGTAACTGAAATTTACTCAAGCTGGGAAATTCTGTGTGCTGTCTTATATCATAATTTTTAAAATTTCTCTATATGCTTTTACTACTTCTAGTGATTTCGGTTCTTGGGCGAGGAGAAGATCCATGCCTTGTTCCATAAATATACTCCTTCACCTAGTACGTTGCCAGGTTCAAGAAAGTTTACAACTCAAGCGAAACAGCCTACCGAAAAGAAATTTTTGATGGAAATGTGACTAAACTTCAACAAAACCCATGCTGCAGTTGCGGTATCACAAAATTTTATGATCTAACTCGGAATGAAATTTTAGGTAGCTATGGTCTTATTCAGCTGACAGAGGTCTCTACTTGCCGTTAGACATTTAAGAACAAGCTAAAAAACAGGAGTAGTAAATCAAAAACTAGTCATTCTTTACTGTGGTTTAAAAGTAAATAAAATTCAAGGTTGGAGCAGCTTCCTCATTGGATTGGAGGGAACATGGAGCTGTCACTCCGGCAAAGATCCAAGGGACTTGCGGCACCTGTTGGTCTTTTGCCACTGTGGGAATGTGTTAAAGTTCTTTGATTCTGCAAGGAAGAGCCTTTAACAATCAACTTTATCAGGTAGATCTATCTGAACAATTTTTGCTGAGGTGCACAAGAGACAGTTCATGTAATGGAGGTTATTTATAAACAGCGCTTGATAAAGCCCTCGAGAATGGACTTCCTTATGAGTCGCAATACCCCTACCAGCCATTCTCATATGAGCCTGGTCTATGCTCAACTAAGGATCTGGTGGAAATCTCGAATATGACCAGAAAGACAAGATATATGGTTGATGATGATGTTGTCATTCAGATGCTTCAGGACGGACCTATTACTGCAGCTGTGAGTGCTTCAGGCTGGTAAGGCTACAGCCAGGGAATCTTCAGTTGCTCCTCTAATGCTGCTATCGACCATGCGGTACTTCTAGTTGGCTACACTCCTGACGCTTGGATTGCAAAAAACAGCTGGGGAACAGACTTTGGCTAAAATGGATTCATTTACATTTCTCGAAAGGCTGGACAAAACTGTAAGATCGGGTATGCCGTTCATGAGATGGGAGAGCTAACTCTGGCACTGTCTCATTTATTATTGATGCTTCTATTACTGGGAATGCTTGTATGAGTTTAGTTTCCCACTTGATGTGTAATATCCTGTTCATTAATATTCTTTCAGCTGGAAGCTAGAAGGTTAGGTGGTAGGATATAATTGTTCCTTGGACCTTTTAGGGCAATATAAGACCGCTGAATTTATTATTGCTACCAAATATAAAATGAAAACATACGGCGTGTTTCTTGCTTTGCTAGTGATATTTGTCACAGCACAGGCACAAACCATCTGCACTCCTCAGCTAATGACCTTTGCAGAGTTCAAAACTCAATTCAACATCACCTACAACAATAATGTCACTGAGGATGCCATCAGGAATGGATATTATGACAACAATCTAGCCATTTTGGCCAATAGCACCTGCTGCTATTGTGGTGTCACCAAGTACTTCGACAGAACACCCGCAGAACTTGCCAGTATACCTTGCTTTATTTAGATCTCAGGGGAGGAGTCACATCTGTCTTCACTACCACATAACTCAACCTCCAAAACCTGAAGCAACAGTTTTGGGCCACTGAAGATCACCATATCATCATCAACAACCAAGCTCCTGCTGACCTCGACTGGAGAAATTCAAACAAAGTGACTTCTGTTAAGGATCAAGGCCTCACTTGTCCCGGTGCTGGGGCCTACTTTACAGCTACTGCTCAAAGCTAGAGCTGGGATATCATAAGGGGAAATCAGCAAAATTTAGACTTATCTGAACAGTACTTGTTACAGTGTGCTCAAGATAACAGCTGCACTAGTGCTGCCCTTGAATATGCCATTGACAAATCCATCAATGGTCTTCCTCAAGAAGCAGATTATCCTTACAACCCTTACACAAACTATCCTAACATCTGCAGTGCCAACCAGTTAGTGAGTACTGCTAACAGCAAAAGGATTACACTTCGAAATGCTTCCGATGCCCAGATCATATCCATGTTGCAAACTGGTCCCGTAGCTGCAGTTGTCAGCACACAAGACTGGGAAAGATATGTCAGTGGGGTCATCAGCTGTCCTTCTAATGCTAACTACGACCATGCTGTACTCATAGTGGGATATACCTCAGCTTACTGGATCGTGAAGAACAGTTGGGGAAGCAATTATGGGCTCAACGGGTATGTTCATGTTGAGAGAAATCGTAACAACAACTGCCAAATTCACAAGGCTGTCTCATTGGTTACCCTTGGAGAATCATACATCATGGTCTGTTTCATTTTGACTCTGGCACTCTTGATGATCGTTTATTGAACATTTTATTATTCACAACCATCAATCTCATCCATTCAGATGAATATTTGAATTCTAATTGAGGTTCACGGAACCATTGTTTTTCTTATTCTGATTTTTTTTTCCTTTGAAAGGATTTTTCTTTTTCCTGGGGTCTTTCGAGTCTTTTCTATAGCTGCTTTGACGAGACTCTGATCCATCAGAAGCATTGGCGTATTAGCTAGAAATCGAATACTACATCTGGTCTTCAATGTCAAATGATCCGGCAAGAGGCTCAACCCTTTCATCCTTCTCTATCTTTTTAAGCTGACGAGGTCGTATGTTCCTGTCAAGCCCTAAAATCATCCGGACAAGATTTTATGGATGAATTTTATTTCTTCCTCCACAAAGTTTTTAGTATGCTGCTTCCGAAGGCTCCCGGTTACACTAATGTCGACAATAAGGACAGTTCTAAGTAAACAACATTTTACTTGATTTTTAGAGAACCAATTTATGAGGCAATGACTATGAAAAATATGCTTGCAATATGTCACCCTGACCATTTCGGAGCTACTGATAGAAGTTAAACATATGACACATTGCTCTCCATCTTCGTCCGAAGATTTGCCTTCAGAGGCCTCCATCATCAACTTATCATAGTGTTTAGCTGTTTCCTTAAGAATATTCAAAACGACCAGTCCTTGGATTTCAGGAAAGTAGAGGTTTATTTCTTTTTTGCTAAGGTAGAAGGAGTTCTCAGGTAGGCGTCGGATTTGTCTTTTCTTTTTGCAATAGCATACAACAATCAAGAGGGCAATAATAGCAAGTACACCGATAATCAAACCCACAATAAGACCAACTTGACTCTTTCCATCAGCATTTTCGTATCGAAGGACAACATTGGTGTTATGAAAATTGCTGGTGCTTTGAAGGGTTAGCATGATGTTTCTCCCTTTGCTCTCAATCACAAAATCTGACTCAGTTACAGTGACCAGTTTGGACAGAGAGATATTCATCGTATCGTAATAGGTGTTGAGCGGTCCTGCAAGATCCCCCTTTATCTTTTCAAACTGCACATACAATTTGATGCTGTTAGTGGAATAGTCCTCAGAGTAGATGATTTTGACTCTTTAGGGAGGATTCTCGATACGGTAGTAAGAATTCATGATGCTGTAAAGGTTCTTATAATGGTTTTGATCTTACACCATAGATTAGATGTAGTAGTCGCACTGTTTTCCGTAGTGATTGTTGTCACATGGTGAGCATTGGCAGCTAGTGGTCAAAATACTTCCCCATGGGCAGCTGAAACATATCAGACCTGAGGAGGTTGTTGACCTCAAACTGAGGTAGTATTGTTTATCGGATATGATTGTTGGCTGGTCAAGGTTGAAAAAGGTTAAATAGATCGTATTGTTGACAGAAAGATTGAATCTGACGTTTACTAATTGTAGATCTCCGTTGATAGCACCAAAAAAATCCATGCTGCTAAGCAAGGAGCTTTGATTACTATACATCTCAGAAAGGCTTTGCTTTGTTAGATTAAAGGTGATTGGAGAAGTTGAGGCCAACATGATGGTGTTACTATATTGGATATTCTGAACTCCAAAAATCGCGGCTATAGTAGCTGATTGTTCTGACACTGTGAAGTTAAATTAGGTGATGTACTCGGCTCCATTCTTGATAGAAAAAGGGATACGATGATGCCGCCAAAGTTGTAGGTACCTGAAGAGCAGCAGACAGCAAAAAGACATATAACAGAAACTCTCATGATACTCCAAGTCATCATGCTAACTTTGATAGTTTATAATCAATGATCTTGTATGTAATCAGGAGAACATGACCTTCATGAGCACTCTTAGCAAATCGTCTCCCATATCAGCCTTCGGGAAAGTAGCAGTGGCTCCATAAAGAGCAGCAGAGTCAGATTCTTTCTTTTCTGGGTTCTTTTTCAAGTGATCGATGGCTTCTTTCACGTCTTTGGCGAGGTTGGCCCTCACGTTGGCAACGTTGGCAGGGGTTATACAGACGTGGGTACTTCGGGGTAAGTGTAACGAAGACATGTGCCAGCCTTTCTTTTATTTTAGATAATGACAAACTGAGTAGATACCAACTTCTGTTGTATCAAAAGCCAACACGCACAGTTGAGGATTTCCGAGAACGACAACACCTTCAATTTTTTTCAGCTAAGCAGCAACAGTTTTAGTTGTATCTGACAGTTATTTAGCGTTTTCAATGTATTGTTTACGACCAATATGAGTCATGACGTACCAAGCACCAGCACTAGCAAAGCCAGGTCTTGATCCGACAAAGGATGGGGTACCGTAAAGTCCTCCGATCCAGTCTGAGTAAACGAAATACATATGATGTCTCAACTCCCTCGTTTTATAAAAGATAGTGGAAACTCCCTTGGGTGCCAATCCGTATTTATGATGGTCCAAACTAATCGAGGTGACCCCTTCTATGTCCATGGAAAAGTTGGCCTTATGTTCCTCCAAGAAACCAGCAACAAGTCCTCCCAAGCACCCGTCAATATGGAAACCGACTTTGTGTTTAACTGCTAGTTTAGCAATATCGTGTATAGGATCGATGATTCCATGAGGATAGTTGGGATAAGAGCCATAGAGGGCAATTGTATTGCTGTCAATCAGTGATTACATGTGGCTAACATCAACCTCGAAGAACTCGTTAAGTCTGGCCTTTCGAAGCTCAATATTAAAGTACTTGGCACCCTTGTCCACGGCGGCATGAATGGTATTAGGGACAACGCTTTATATAAACTATCTTACATGTTTGGTCTTTCCTTCTTATAGTAGTTTTTGTAGGCGTACATGCTCATTATCAAACTTTCTGAACCTCCACTGGTTATCATTCCGTATATTTTTTCCTTTGATATCAAGCTTGCAGTCATCATCAAAACTTATGCTTCCATCTTTGCCAGTTCTTTGAATGCATCCAAATGCAAAGGATTGTGGTACATATACTTAGCAGCAAAATCGCTAGCTTTTTAGCAAACCTCTTTCTCACCAGCATACATCGTCCCTGACAGTTTGCCAGAATACAACCTCTCATTTTATTCCTTGATCCATTTATGAATCCGAGATTCCAAGTTCTATTTTTTCATGCCCTCTGTTGGCAATTTGTGTGAGCGATGAGGATCTTTCATAGAATCCAACTATTTGGTAAAGGTGACCTCTACTTCCTGCATGCCTTTGTCGAATTTTTTTTGAACATATTGCTTGATGAACGGAAGAGATATAAAGAATGTGGAAATTGTCTTCTTGAGCTGACTTTTCCAACCTAAATATACTTTTTCTTACTGACTAGCTCTTTATTTTTGGGTCGGAAGAT
>Ga0100402_1002905_pt1 | contig 18998 bp, 9 predicted proteins | sample CryGeyme20150102_FD_80419 | JGI IMG/M metagenome (GOLD analysis project Ga0100402, IMG submission 80419) | Groundwater microbial communities from Crystal Geyser aquifers in Utah, USA - Crystal Geyser metaG 2015-0102 | ecosystem: Environmental > Aquatic > Deep subsurface > Groundwater | place...
AATCTAAAAAGTTAGTGACTGCCTCCGACTAAATATTTTCGACCAAAACATCAGGTTATGGGTCTATACCAAATATTTATTCTTAAGATAAAGTCGAGAAAAGTTAGTGGATGCTCTTAGTAGTCTACTCGAGTATTATTTTTTAGTCTACTCCTGCACAAAAATAATGTGACATACAACAATTGACACCAGATAGCACCAACTGCAGTGTTACCTATTCATTTTCATCACCTTCTCTCAGCTGATAAATTTATTTCTCTGAAGCAGGGCCCAAGTCTCCAATTGGCTAGATGCTACAAGATCACGAGACGAGCAAAAAAATGATCTCCCGATCAATAGTTTGCATTTTGGTCCTCCTCCACCAAGCTATGCTAGGCGAAGCCAAAGATCCCGCCCTTACCTTTTGTCCTCCATCAACCGCACTCAAAAACACAGATGTAACTTGTCGGTCACGAACAGTAGCCAGAAGGCTCGAGTCTCCGGCTTCATTCCGCCATCAAAGAAAAGACTCTCTGGGAGTTCCCTTTACTTGTTCCTCTGTTCCTCTCAGCAATGATCTATCCACCCCGAATTCAGTCAGAAATGACAGGTTATCTGCATTGGCAAACAAAGCAAGATCTCTGTTTTTTATGAATAGAATAAATCGGAAACAACGATATTTTAGTCGGAAACTGGCAACCATTGCTCTAGCATTGGTCATGGCATATTCTATCACAAAAAGTGATGGAACTATTCCGGCCGCTCCAGCAGCACATGCTGCTAGCACCATCAGCAGTGACATTGGCTTGACCGATTCTACAGCACTGTTTCAGAGTTCCAGTGTACAGCAACATGGGAATGCTAATGCTGCATCGATGAACAAGAACATCCGGTTTCAAAACCAGTACCAAATTACTATAGGACATCAAATATCGTCCGTGTTATTTCTCGGCGCTGCAGCCCTGGGCACCAAAATGGGGGTTGAACAGGCGCCAGATATAGCGAAAAGGATAGAAGAAGAGGAGAAGAGTCGTAGGAAGTTTGCTGCGGAGATGATCCACCGGGATGAACTCTTGAAAAAGGCTCGACAATCATCTGGTCCGGATAATTCCGAAGATACACAAGACACACCAAAAGGAGAACTAAAATCAATCTCAGAATCCAAAGCGAAGTGGAATGACAAGAAAATAGTAATAGATCAGCTCAAGACAAAGGTCCGTGAACGAAACATCAATCGACAAGAAGCACTCAACATACAACGAGCCAAACATCGTGCTGTCGAGCAACAACGAAAGCAAGCTTTGCAAAAGCAGCGAGAAGAACAACGCAAGGCACTGGAAGAAGAGCGCAATGAACTACAACGAACGTTGTTACAGAAACGGCAGGAAACATTGGATTTCAAATTACAACAAGTAAACAAATTTTCAGAAGAAGCGGCTGCCAGGAATGTTACAAAACGGAGAGCGGTGAGTGATAGCGTAGCCGGTGAACAAAATAAAGGCGATGATTTGCCATATAAAGCTCCTTCCCTGAGGGTTCCTACTATCATGGATGGCAGCATATCAACTTTCAGGAACTCGTCAGATTGCAACACGGACGATAATAACAACGACGACAAGGGGGGGCCAAGAGATGGTGGTGGTATCAGTGAAGCCGACAAAGGGGAAGTAGTCGACAATAATATCACCATGGACGAGGACAGCTTCACTTTAGGTCCGAAGAATGTAAGACGTGATACTGTAAATGACAGCGCCAATGAAATCGTTGAAAGTAATGCATCTAACAAAATTCAGCCAGAAGATATAAGTTCGGTCTCGCCAAGCATAGACGAAAAGGTCCAATCCTCATCCAGCAATAGCAGCACTGTAAGAGCTGATGACGTAGAGTTGGCTGGAAAGATATCGAACCAGCCCACGACTACAAGGACGGATCCACCAGAGAGGACAGGGGAAAATAAAATCATTTATCGTGATTTATTGGAAGACCGACTCAAACTGAAGCACCAGCAGCAAAATCGCCTGACCCCACAAGCTGAGAGCTGTGTACTTTATCGGAAGAGAAAGGATGAGCTGCTTCATAGAAATTTATTGAAGCACCGTTATCAATTGGAGCTTAAGCAAAAAGTAGCTGCGCAATCTCAGACTGTCGGGCATTCGTCTGCTGCCGAGGATAGCGGCGGCATTGAGGAAGAACAGGATGTTAAGCAGCAAGACGCTACGGCAATCATGGTTCAGCAAGAACCTACAAAGAATAAAACTGTAACGCAAAGTCGAAGTAGTCAAGGATTTCTCCAGACCCTGCAAGCTGAATACGCTAACGTCTTTACACCAGAATCACCTATAGCTACTGACTCGACCAGCAAGCCACATCTGCTGTACCGAAATCAAGAACAACGGAGACTCTCGAATACTAGTTCGGCAATTGAAAGCGTCACACGGACAGAGCACTTCCGTAGACAGCGGTTGGAGGAGCGGTTGGCTTTGCTGGAGCTAGTGACCATGGCAGCCACTGAATTTCTACTCGTATCAGACTCATATTTGTCCATACTTCAAGAGAGAAGGCAGCGTAAGCTATTGCAGCAACGTCTCCTCATGGAAGGAGTAGAGAGAGCGAATACCAAAAAGAGGGACGAGGAAGAATTTCGACGAAGAACCTTAAAGAATCGTTACGCCTTCAAAGAAAAAGGCCCGATGCTTTCAAGGCAACCAAGCCAGAGTGGACCCGCCGTAGAACCAACTATTTCATCCAAAGAGAATTATGGCAGTACTCTGGATGCAACGAAAACAACCGACACGTTTGAGGCGGAAGATGTCACCAAAGCAATGCAAGCGGCCATGGAGGCTGCGAGTGCTCACGAAGAACTAAGTCAAACAATGAAGGATTCTCTGGAATCAAGCCTTTTTGAATTACATAACGGAACTCGGCAGGAGCTTGATGCTCCTTCAAGACTGGCTTCTTCATCGTCATTTGTGGACGGAAGGGATACCTCGGACAATACGCCTCACGAGGGTGAAAAAATCCAGTCAACTTTCCCCAAAGCTGTCACAGCCGCTGATGGAGACATGGATTCGGGACAAATATCAAACATAGCAGCATCTTTATACCTCTCTCTGATTCATCAAGCAGCTAATGATTCAACTATCACAGACCAGAAGAAAACGAAGAAGAATCATAAGCATAAGACAACACTTTTGCCTACAGCGAAGCAAGCACACGATGATGCCAGGTCATATATGGCTGATGAATCTGATAGCCAGCAGCCTCGACCAAATCTAACAGCACCTATTATCTGGGAGCAACGCAGTGCATGGGGCGGAAAGAGGGGGGTTCTTGTCAATCAGACGAGTATTGAGTTTTCTTCGGGCGTTCTAGGCGCCATGGCACATTTTGCCAACAAGAGTACAAGGGTAGTGCGCGAGATTTGGCAGCATTTGAAGAAAGCTGCGAGCAGCAACATCCGTGCAGCACCACAAGCTTATTAATCAGCAAAACGAGGGGGTCGTTCGTCTTGCAGATTCAGCCAGCAACACAGATTCACGAATCGTCGTTCATGTAATAATACGGATCGAATACCACTGTGTGACACAGAATAATTGCTTCTGCTACAATTGGCATTCATTACTCTATGCAGTCTCTTTGTCTTTGATTTTTTTGAACGTCTTTCCCAGCTTTTCTTTGGTGACTTTGTAGGACAACTTTGCCAGTTGTCGGTAGGAAGATTGATACTTTTCCAAGACTTTTTCCTTTGCTTCGATTCTACTACGCAAATCCGAGACACTGGTCTTGAGAGCTGAAATTTGCGAGTTTCGATCGGCTAACATTTTGATGTATCGTATTTCTAGCTCGGCCTGTTCCCTTTCGGCACTAAGCTTTTGGTTTGTGGCTTCCTCCATCATCGTCTTTAATTCTTCTCTCGACTTCTCTGTTTGATGTAATTCGGTTTCGAGATCCGTAACGGACTTGTTGAGGACCGCTAGCTTCTCCTGATACTTTTTAGTCAAATTATCTTGAACGACTTGGTTCTCCTTTTGTACAGACTCCCATCGTTTTGTAAGTTCCTCGCGAATGTTTTGAAACCGACGTCTCATCGTCTTCTTTTTGAGTCGCCGTACCCGGTCGTCGTCCTTTATTTGTTTTTCCAGTTGTGACTCTTCGTTTGCAAAGGTCAATCGTTCTTGCTCCAATTGAGATTCGACTGTCATTAGCTTTTCCGCTTCTTCCGCAATGCGCTCTGCCAGTTGCGTCTTTTCTGTGTCAAATCTTCTCTCTTCATCCATCAAACGTTGCGTTAGCTGTTCCACTTGTTTCTGCTCGTTTGCAATCGCTCTTTCCAAATCCTTTTGTATGGTATTAAATCGTTTCTTTTCTCGTTGCAAGGTCTGTTCCACCGTCTTCAGCTTTATTTGTTCCGTTTGAATCGCATCTTCCAATCTTTCTCTTTCTTGCGCAAATTCAGATTTTTCGTTGTCCAATTGCTTCTGAACAGACTTGAGTGAATCCCTTTGCTCTTGCAACCTTTTCATGAGACCTTCTCGTCCCTCTTCAAATTCTTTCTTGGTACGTTCCCATTTGCTTTGCGTATCTGTTAGTCGTTGGGTTTCCTTTTCCAATTGTTCTTCCAGTGATTTCTTTTCAGCACTGAACCGACGCTGCTCTTGTGTCCATTTGGACTGAATATTTTCCAGCTGCTTTTGCTGCTGTGCGACAATATTTTGCAATTCCTGCTTTTCCTTGGCAAACCTTGTTTGCTCAAGTTCAAGAACATTTTCCACTTCGTCAAATTCGGCCTGCAATTCTTCTGCACGACGCTGCTCTGTGCGAAAGGCATTCTGCGTAGCTACCATTTGATTCTGCAAGATCTCCACCTCCCGTTCGAGTCGTTCCTGATTTTGTTTATACTCTGCCTTCTTTTCTTGTCTCGATGCCTCCCGTGCGGCACGCTGTTCGTCGGTCTCTTGCAGTTGTGCTGTAAAATCCGCAATTTTAGCCAAAAGTGAATTTTTTTCTTCGTCCCATTTAGATTGTTGTGCATTAATTTCTGATTCCTTGGCATCAATTAAGGATGTCAATTCTTCCATTTTGACAGATAAAGATTCCAGCGTCTTTTCTTGTTCCTTTTGATCTTGTTGTAATTTTGAATACTCGGCTGGGACTGCTGCTGGCTCATCTGCAGATGATTCGCCATTCGTAGCAACTGTGGGTGTTGCTTCATCCTGTTGTCCCTCCGTGGCCTTTAGCCACATGCGGGACGAACATAATCTAGAAGAAGACAAAAATGAGGACTGCATCGGTGAAACCGCCGACGAAGACGATACACTTGAAAGAGCGACAGAAAAGGCATCTGCAGCTGGCGCTGTGACAGTGGCGATCAAAACAAGCAATGCTTGACTGAGCTTCATGTTGGTATGAGTTAAGTACCAGTCGGATGGCAAAGTTAAATTCTGTAGGTTTTGAGTCAATCTAGTATCTTTGTTGTCTCGTAGAGGTGCACTTAGGATCTCTTGAACCTAAAAATTATTGTAACTAGACCACTGTAGTCACAACTTGTGTGCATATGAAATATGAGCTGGTTGGATTTTGGATATCCTGTGGCTTTTTCTTGGTTAAATAATTATTTATTAAATTACTCGTAGTAGACTAGACTAGTCTAGTAGTCTGGTGCTGTATTATTTCATTACTCGTATGGTACTTCTTGTTTTCAACGAGCTAACGGCACATGTGCGTCTATAATCCATGAAATAAATAATTCGTCGGAATCATTAGTCTGGGTGGTTTGACACATAAATTTCGATCCCTAATGATGAATCATTGGAAAGATTGCTTCAACAAAAACAGGGGACGACGCAAAGTAAATTAAAAAAAATCTACACCATAATACACTCAACAATCAGGTGACACTTTTTGTTGTCAACCAAGTCCGTACAAATCAATACTAAGAATCTACTACTCACATCCACCATGAGCAAGTTTTTCAACCTTTTCGTTGTCGCCCTTGTGGCCCTTATGGGATCGGCATCTGCTTTTACCACCGTCCAACCCAAGACATCCTTCTCGCGCCCTGCAGCTGTTGTGCCTGTAACGCCTCAGGTAGCACAAACCTACCCTGGATCTTCCACATCCCTCAACATCGTCGACCCTGCCATTGTGGAAATGGTAAACAAATCGGATCCCGTTGGTGCTATCGCTATGCTTGTTTTGGTCGTTACTGCTTGGGAATTGGCCACTCCCGGACGCGCCAAAAAGAACTAAGATAAAACCAAGAAATAAACACAATATGATACTAATATACTGGGATTCATGTTCTTTATTACTAGACAAACAAGAAGAGACTGTAACGTTAGTCGCACAAGCCAATTCATAAATCAAACAATCATATTTTGAAAGGACGTTGAGAAGAGTACCCACTGAAAGAATCTTGCTTTCATTCGGCGAGGACATTTATCTACAGTAGTGATTTAAAAGTTAAATAGAAACACACTGATGTTTCCAAACAAACACAAAACATCACTTTGCGGCCGTATCGTTTTCCTCTCATGCCTGCGTTATCAGTCTATCTTTGCGGTATGTACATTAGCTCGTTGAATTCGTGGCTGCTCACATACCTGGTAGTAGCCTAACAGCTAGATTACTTTTTGAAAAGCGATGTGCCTGTGAGCAAATTCTTCGCGGTAGAGCTTACTTGTCATTCTTTTCCTGGACAACAGCCAAGAAATCAACTCTGTGAAAAGGAACGATCTCCAAGTATAGCTGCTGCAACGACCGCGCCAAGCACTGATTCGGATCATAAAACAGGGAGGTTACCATCCCAAAATTCCCAGAAAAAGTCTGATCAAAAGGTCCAATAGAATTTCCATTGCTCCATTATTATTGAACTGTAAAATAAATACTCAAACATAGTGATACAATAAATAGTGTTTTGATCAGTAACACAACGTGGCTGTAGCTATCTCCTAACGGTACTCTTCATTCCAGCTGCTTTTTACAGCTATTATTACTCCAAGCATAGTCTAGTAGTACTGCACTCTACTACTACTAGCTACAGTAGTAGCTACTACTACTACTACTACTAGTAGTAGCTTTACCAGCAGACGAAAAACCAGTCACGAAATCCTGCTAGTCATGAATTGAGAAAGGGAACAGAAGGTAACGTAAGATACTTGCCGACTCTAGTAGTAGTAATACAGTAGTTACTCTATTATTGTTATTTAAGAATGTGATGATGAGTGCGTACTTCTACACATTTCACACACTCACATGATGGGAGATTCGAAATTGGCTTCGGAAATGCCGATGGCTTGATGCCTCCGGTGATGGTTGGTTGATGGCTGCATCGTCGTTATTAGCCGCTGGATATTCGCAAAACAGCCAACAACTGTGTTGTTACCTCTATCACACTGCTCGACACGATCTTTGGAAACAAATACGTAAGTCAATCCTCTCTGATACATATTCGCATTAATACACCGGAATATTTATTTGATGTCCTACTAGTACTGGCTTGACAATCCCAAGCATTCAATAGTCAATAGTTCTCAGAATATTGCACCTCTCATATTCTTTTCAAACCTACTATATTTATCCCCCAGTAACCATGAAGGTCCTCAGCACAGCCCTGGCAACTTTCTGCTTCCTCGGCCAAACCACTGCCTTCAGTCCTATCCACGGGCAAAGCAACAGCAACAGTCCCTTGAATCCCAACGGAAATGCTCCTCTGCAGCCTGTAGAGCATGCAGGCCTCGGCCAGTCTTCCTTTGCGTCGGATGTTAATGCTGGAACAGCCGGTTTTCAAATGTTCCCTCCCGACAATGAGTTCAAAATTGAAACCATTATGGGAGGAGGCACCGTCCGGACCTGGAAGTTGCCCCCTTGGGCCGACCGCGTTCAATACATGATCATGACCCAAGGACGTCCCCTAAAGGCCACTGTCGAACTTTGGCTGGGACCTCTTCGTAGAACTCACATGCTGGAAATGGATTTCATGGATGGTGCCCAGACTCCCTATCGCGCCACTCTAAAATTCAAGAACAGTACGGGTGCCCAAATGTTGCGCATCCGGACCAGTGAACACCCCCACTTGCCTGTTATTTGCGGGTTGGCTTTGCCGTCTCCCGAGCGCGCCGCTGCCCTTGCTGCCAATACGGAGGCTATCTGGGCCGAAGCTCCCAAACAACTTTGTCAAGGTGGAGCCGTCCAAGGAGGTCCCGGAACTGTAAGGACGTTCAATGTTCCTGCCAACGTTGCCTCGGTCCAGGTCTTGTTTTGGGCGGTTGACACTGGAAAGAAATCCATGAAGGCCCAAATTGAAGTCTTACAAGGACCCAACAATCCTCGCCAAGTGATCCAAATGCAGTGTGGTGGAGGATCGCAGCCTTACCATGGTGTTATTCAAACTCCAGGAGATGGATGGATCATTCGTATTGTAAACAAGAAGTTTGTGGAAGACGGTTTGTTCCAGTGCGCTGTAGTTCCATACGAGACTACTGAACAAGGAGGTGAAGGTCCCGATACTCAATGGTGGGATATCAACTAAATTGGAGTGAGTAAATCTCGCAGGGTTGCTTGTGATGGAACGGGAGTGCCTGGACACACAAAGAAAGCTTCTCTTGATGAATTGGAGGAAGTGGAGGAAAATTATGTCGGTCCGTTATAAAAGTTTTACAATGGTCTCGTTCTCGTCGACTATAAATAAGCCGAAAGAGGCAGTGCTATAGATAACCTATTTGAATACAAATTACTCAAAATACGGGGAGCTAGTCTCTCAACGAAATCTGTAGGTGTGCACAAAATTTTCCCTACGAAAGATTACTACAACCGAACTCGTACGAAACATCTTGCTTTTTGCAAGTATTTCCATTGCAGCTCACCATCCCCAGCTTCAGGAACTATCGGCAATTCTGAGTCGTCGTAGCTGTCAGTCACCGATGCCTTGGCTTCGAGAGCAAAGCGAGTTTCCATCAAGGACCGCGCTGTCACTTCGCGCATTTGCTTTTGCTTAGTCGTCAACGCTGCCTCGACGGGATCTGAGAGCTTCTGCTTAACATCCTTAATTGGATTGCTCTCACTTCGCAACTGCGCTTTTGACTCCACGGCAAGACGTCCTCGAGAATAACTTTGCGTGGATTCCTCTCTTTTCTTCTGTTGTTCGCCTCCGACTACATTCTGCTGTTTTATTGGAACAGGAGTAAGAGGTGTTTGAGGCATCATAACAGCAGAAGAAGATTTTGTTTTTGATTTTGATCTCGAATCGAATTCAAGTTTTGTCCCCAGTAGCTTCCGCTGAAACAGTTCCTGCTCTCGAATCTGCTTATTACTAGATTGTTTTGGCACATCCAGCGAAGAGCTTTCTTCTAGCTTGTTGATGACTGGTTGATCCTTGGTAGCGCTGCTGGGCAGTTGTTCAGACGTCTTTGGCTCCAAAGCCGTCAATTCTGCCATAGATTTACGCATCAATTGAGAGGCTTTGCTTTCAACGAGAGCTTCTTTGGCGTAACTGACCTCCCTTAGAAGTTGAGCATCCATTCGTTGCCGTCGCTTTTCTTCACTCTTTGCAATGTCTAGAGCACGTTGCTGTTGACGCTGCTTAATTTCCAAGCTCTCAGCTCCGCCTTCTTCGTCGATCCCTCGCAATTTCTTCAGAGCTTCTTCAGTTGCTTTCTTTTTAACTAAAAGCTCTTCTTCTGTGGCACGCAATTGCTCTTGAATGGCTTGGACACGTGCATGACTAATGGCGAGAGCCTTTTCGCGCTTCGTTCGAGAGTCTTCAATGTCTCGTAGAATCATGTTGGCTTCAGCAGCTTGCCATGATGAAGTATTTCGTGGTGCAGTCGTATAACTATTCTCTGTACTGGTGCCATCCATAAGCCCTTTCAAAATATCTTCTTCCTTTGTCTTCCGTCTCTTCTTTTGCAAATATACTGTTGAATTTTTGTTGGTCTCGTCTTTCTCCTCTATGATTATTTGGCTACCAGCTACTCCCGCCAATGATATCACTGCGACTATTCCTGCTGTTTTCTTCCTAGAACTTTGTCGTCTAACTGTTTTCTTTTTCTTCGAATTCTCATTTTTTGTTGGTTTGCTTTTCGTTTTTTTCTGTGCAATATGTCCACCCCTTGGTTGGTTCTTGATATCTTTGTCTGTGGATGCTCTCATTGATGCAGCTTCATTGTCAACATCGAGCAGATCCTCAGTGTTTTCGTTAGCTCTCAAGTAAAAGTAGTCTTGGTCTGCTAATGCCCAAGATTCATGCACTTCCGTCTGTATAGATTTTGGTAGAGCAGTGGTAGGTTTCGGGAATGAAAACATTATCAATGACAACGCCAGAGCATATGTGGCAAATTTGCGCCTCAATTGCCGAGTGAATGGCAACCGTTCTGTTTTGGCTGTGATAATCTTAGCATCAGCATGATGACTGAACAAAGGGCTTTCACTTCCTGTCACTTCTGAGCGTTGAAATAGGCCCGAAACGTCATCATGTGATTCTCCTCTTAAGCTCGACCAACATATTTGTTGTAGCCCCTTTGCCGATCTACGTGCACTGAGCGGGATAGTGCTACTCGGATGCAGAAAACCTTGAACAAAGCCTACTCCAATCAGCAAGCTCCATACGACCGCCCTAACAAAATAGGCTGCCCTCCTCATTTCTCTACCTTTTTTACCTCACTCTTTGGGTGCAGTAAAGATGTAAGTCTGTATTGGACAAAACAAGTAGAGTACTCATCAGTAGTAGAGTAGACTTTTACCATCACTTGAGGTACTGCAGGAAGAAGACACCCAACTGGAAGGTCCACCAAACCCCTATTTAAACCCTAATAGTGCAGGATACCAAGAGGTCCATACAAGCTTTAAATACTTAGACACAGTCTGAGTCGTGTTGAAATTTCACCATAATTTCAACACGATTTCAACACATGTCAAACACATTTCAACACATGTCAACACATTTCAACACATTTCAACACGTGTCAACACCTGTCAACACCTGTCAACACGTGTCAACACCACATAATTTCAACACAAGACTGAATTTCAACATGACTCAATTCACCTATACTACAACAACAACAACAACAACTACTACTACTACTAGTAGTAGTAGTAGCGCTAATAGTAGTAGTAGCGCTAACTGTAGTAGTAATAGTAGTAGCGCTAATAGTAGTAGCGCTAACAGGCAGTAGTAGCGCTAATAGCGCTAATCGGCAGTAGTAGTGCTAATAGTAGTAGCGCTAATAGGCAGTAGCAGTGCTAATAGTAGTAGTAGCGCTAATAGTAGTACTAGCTAGTAGTAGTTGTAGTAGCGTTAGCTACTACAGTAACTACTACTACTAGAGTAGCTAGCTAGTAGTAGTAGTAGTAGTAGCCCTACTAGTTAATTTCACTCACTCGAATAATCAACTAAAAAAATAGCTAAAATAGCTATGCTGGCAGTATTAGTAGTAGTAATAGTATTACCTGGTAGTAGCTAGCTAGTAGTACTGCTGGGTAGTAGTAGTAGTGCTAATATTAGTAGCTAGTAGTACTAGTAGTAGTTGTAGTAGCGCTACTAACTACTACTACTAGCCCTACTAGTTAATTTCACTCACTCGAATAATCCACAAAAAAAAATAGCTAAAATATGTTAGCAATAGTAGCACTGTAATTTCAACACTGTAATTTCAACACGATTTCAACACATGTCAATACATTTCAACACATTTCAATACATTTCAACACATTTCAACATGATTCAATTGGCGGGACTGTATTTCAACACAGGACTGCAGGAGGTATTATTTATATATTAGGTATTATTTCAAACCTTATATCTAGTAGTGTTGGATATGAGCTCTATTTAGCGTACCTTCCTGGTCTACAACTCTACATTATTGGTAAAAATTCAAATTTTTAGGATGTCTGGAATCGAGAGATCTTGTGATCCTTCCGTCGACCGGAGGAGGGCCCGTGAAGTTTTGGTCGCATTTACAGCTCACTTCGAGTATTAAGTAGCTAAAAACTAAGCAACTGTTACCCTGAACGCCTCAAAATTCAATAACGTTGAATATGATATGAGCAGTAGCAGAACTCAATGAACCAAAGTGCTTTTCTTCAGTGACATGCCAATTGATAACGGCTTTGGCGAGAGAATGATGACGGCACTAGCTGCAGGAGAAGGGAGCAATAAAGACTAAGTTGGACTGCACTGCTAATGGCCCGTAGCTCTGATCAGCTATTGCAGGCACGCTACCGAGTCTACATCTTTTCTATCACTATGATCTTTTACTAGATGCGATATTGTAGTGCTCTATCATATCATGTTGGCGCATTTCCCGGTTGATATGTTGTGTCATCAGCTATATTCCTTTGTAGCCAGATACCATACTTTTCCTGCTCAAGACACTATCTAAACGCAGCTACTGTAATGAAATCAACCAACCAATCATAAATTTAACAAAAAGCCAGCTTCAATTCCTTTGGACGAGCCATGATAGCCGGCAATACTTGTTCCCGCAAAAATTCACTGCAATGCGGAGCGGTATCTGGCAAGGTACAAACCGTAAAGCTCTTGCTATCTTTGTGAGCATCCAGTATCACCATTTTGGTTTCCTTCAAGTTCAGAGCCCCCTTTTCGCATAAAACTTGCAGTCTATGTGGAGTCCCTACGGCAATAGGAAAAGGTGTGTCTCGGAGCCACTGTTGTTGTTCCGATACTTGCAAATGCTTGGCAAACAATTTCGCCGCGCGGACTTTGTACGACGTGAGCTCCTTCAAAACTTGTACGGCACGTCGTGCCGAAAGACATACGATAATGACGCAGGGAGATTGTCGATGTTTCCAAGTTTTTAATTGCTTCTTGGATGGCATGCAGTCGCGCAACCGAGATTCCATGGTCGGACCTTGACTGGAGACAAAATGAAAACCCTGTAATTTAGGCTGCAATGTTGTTGTGTCCTCTAACTCTTCTCCTTCCTTTCCTGCTTGCAGTTGGTGGTGATGCACCAACGTTGTCCACAAAAAGGCTGCTTGTTTCTGTGCTGGATCATGTTCAATGTTCCGACTCGCTTCGATTAATACTTTGTTGCGAGATGGTGTATTTTTCGCTTTCTTTGTCTGTTCCTCTGCTTGATCCTCCTGCTCGGATGTATTCTGTTTTCGCTTGCGTTTGCTATTAGTCCTGCCTTCTACATCGTCGTCATCGTCATCGTCCAATGTTGCCACGGTCGAAGCTTTTAGTACGGACTTGTCGTTGGCACTTTTAGCAGTAAAGTCGTAGACATCGCTGTCGTCATTTCCAACTAGATTACCTGTCAGATATTCATCATCACTGCCAAGATCGTCGCCCATGGTAAATTTTTTGTTTCTGTCGATTATATTCAGAGGTTGATCATGAAAAAGAATAATTGAGATTGTGACACTGCTACTGTACTTTGTACTTGTTACTTGTTGTTGTTTGGAGAAAATAAAAAAGAATGATTGGTTTGAAGAGTGGACGAGGATCAGACGATATAGAATCACCCAGGCAGTAAGTTTCATGGAAAGAGACGCACGTAGTCCCTCGGGTGATTAATTCTGAAGCGCACGAGGGCACTTCGGCCTTGGCAATTGGCAAGTACACTACCATCGTGGAACTATCCAAGTCGGTCGTTGCCCCAAATAGAATTTTGTGGGATTTCATCAACTTTTTATCTCTACCTGTGATAGTTTGTTTTACCGTGCGCATGGGAGATCTTTCAGAAAATCAATAAATGAGGAGATGCAGAAGCCAAATAAAGTGAATGGAAATATGAATTATATTTTGTAAGAGTGTAACTCACATAAATGTGATTATTCAGTCAATATTCCGATAGATCGGGCTACCCAAAGTGATGCATCGAAATACCTTGTCTTTGTAAGGATCGGCCAAACGAACACTTCTTGATTTTGCTGGTGTACTTTTTGTTGCAGTTGATTTTATCCACACAATGCTGTATCCATCAGATCAAATAACAGAGTAAAGAATGCAGCTTCCTAATCATGAAAAAAATCAAATAATGTATCCCATCCAATTACAGCCGTCATTTTGGTCGGAGTTGCCGTCTTTTAGCTCGTGAAATCGCTGCAGACTTGTTTGAAAGATATCCAAGGTCATCCCATTCGGACAGTGGCAACAGAGGACACCCAGTTGGGATACCTCGTGGAGATTCACATCCCAGTCATCGTAAAAGATCATGTTGTGGTAGGGCACGTTCGTACATTCCCGTAAAGCTTGAAAGTGACGCTTTTTGGTGCCCCCTTGGATTTCAATATGTTTAGGATCAAAGATATCGGGAAGCAACGTCCGTGTATCTTTTTTGTTGCCATAGTCCACTTGAAACTGGGAAAGCAATTCCAAAGCCCACTCTTTGTTCTGGGCTCGAGATGCTACAGCCCATTTGGGTGCTGAACGGCCAGTAGTTGTAGCTTGCTCGACAGTTCGGAAAATTCGTGGCATGTCTGGAAATAACTGTATATCCTTGCGGGCTTGGGGCGTCCTTCTCTGGTTGAGCTGGTACAGCTCTGGAGTCCAGAGCGTATTATCCAAATCAAGAACGATCAACTCTGGTAGCCTCTGATCTGATGCAAATTCCATTTTCTTCCAAGCTTTGGCAGGAAATATAGAACCACAAGACCTATTGCTTGGCATGATGCGACCTCGACATGAATGATGAATACAGCATGGCGGGGGTATCCAGATGAATGAGAAGGCGCTAGCGAGCCATATCCAACCAAAATAAAGACTCATCAAGAATCTCTGTCGACTATAAAGAGGCGTGTGGTGCTGCATTGTTGGTCATGATGCTGCTGTTTCTGTGTTGCGTGTGGTGTATGTGGTTGTAAAGAATAATTGTCTGTCTCTGGTTAGGAATTGGTTGGGTCAGTGATAAGTGAGAGCAACCACTGGAAAAGCTTTTCATGTACGAATCAAACAAATACGGAGTAAAAAAAGCGTTTTCTTTCAAGAACCGGACTAAATGGTGCGTCCCACTGTTTCCCCAATGTCTTCCGCAGGAGACATGTGTGATCTGTTGATAGGAATGCAGCTTCATTCGATTTATTTCTTGACGTATCAGTGGTACAGGTTGGATCTGCGTGCTTGGTAACACGGTGTCGGCACTAAGAAATGACAGTTTTTGAGCCTGATTTTTTCTTTGGTTGGCTTTTCGAATTTGAGGTCATAAAACGAAGAATAGAGCATTGCAACTGAGTAATCTACATTCATCATTCAAATACAATCAAAATAAGACATTGAACTACTGTCGTCTTAAAATTTAACTCACTTAATGAAAGTATCGTTATGAATAGACAAACAGCTCACTCTACTCTTTCCTGGAACTAATATGGATTTCTACGCTAAATAATTTGGGTCAGAAGAGCCACTGCAGGTTTGCTCATTGCTAGTATAGCTGCGTCTCATCATGATAAGTACCAGCTGGCCAATTGGCGCTCCCAAGCGCAAATAGGCGAGAAGGAACTGTGACGGACAAATTGTCTTTGCTTGTAGTGTTAGTTGAGGCACCATATGGAAGATCTTAACCCTTCCAGGTGCTGACTTCCTTTACCTTTATTCCATAAAAGTTCTTGATTCGGCCAGTTACCACCTTTGATGTCTTCTTCTCTTTGTGGGGCAGAATGAATCTTGTCCATTTCGTTAATGGAAGACTTCCAGTTCAGTGTCTGGCGAAGTGCTGCTTTCTCCAACAGTTGATTTCTCGTCTCTAGAGGTGTGTGACAATGTTCCTGGCAATTTGTGTTTCGCAAGGACCAGACTATCATCTCGGAAAAGGATTGGTCGAGTCTCTGCTGCCACGGCTGCTCCACTCATACGACGAGGCTTGCGCCGACGTTGGATCCGACTGAGAGGACCGTCCAAAGTGGGACAATCATTGGTTCTTGTTTTCACCTCATCATCGGCAGGAGCCAATGGTACAATCACTGGAATGGCATTGATGGTTTGTTCCTTGAGAAGATAGACACTGTCGTCGCGAATTAACAAGGGTCGTGTGTGCTTAAACGTGTCTTCCGTCATACGGGCCACAGGTAGTCCACTTTGGCGGCGTGGCTTGGATCGTTTGCGATGAAAATTGGCCATGACAGTTCCATGGTGCGTTTTCATGTTATCTTTGTTGGCAAGCATGAACTTGTTGATGGACTTCTGTTCATTTCGTTCGTGAATCTCTTCGGCCGTGGCAGCAATGGCGGCCAACAATTGATCCAATTGCTCTGTTTTTTTGCTGTCGTGTTCATTCGATCGTCTTACTTCGTGGTCGTCCGTATCCGACCTCAGACTTCCGGACAAATTGCAATTCATGGTAGGTTAATGGAAAATATTTGTTGCTTGAGTAGGTATGTAGTTTGTAGAAAAGGTAATTTTTTCGGTGGTGAATTTTATGAGGCATCCAAGAACAACACAGTCAAGTTTCCACTGAATGACTTACCGGTACCAGGTAGAATAATATCAATGGGAAACCGGTGAGGGCCTGATTAAAGAAATAAAGCTCCTACCAGCAAGATAGGGCTTATGTTTTACAGGAAAAAATAATGACCAACACCTTGCTGCATAAATAGGTCAATTTTTAATACAGCACGAGTCATTGGATTGTTTCCCTATTCCGTTATACCAGGTATCAGGTACCAGGTATTAAGTCCGTGAACTTCCTATCTTGTCTGGGTCACCAGCCACTACCATCTCTTGAACCAGCTACTATAGTGCCTGGTAGCTACCGCTACCTTCTACAGTACCAGGTACGTAGCATGAAAGTACTATTAGTGGTCCTGGCAAAACATCTTCCCTTGTCCTACTCTACCTGCCTTTTTTGCGTTTTTCTTTTTAGATGCTGAGCAGGCAAGGAGTATCCAGACTTGTTCGTGTTGACTAGTTACAGTGGTAATCGGATAAATGGTCGGTACCTGGTAGTCTATTTGTTTGTGAAAGCCAACGGAAGAATGATTTTTGGAACGTGATATGGGGAGTAAGACAAACCCGAAGCAGCACACACTCTTTAAGAACGGCGCTCTTCGGTCACTTTTGTTGGAACTTGTCCGTCAAAAGAAGTCTTGAATTTCATTCTTCCCTGCAAATGGCACCCTGCGTGGGTGCCATAGTTGTGATCACCGTAAACAAGATAGTATTTAATTTTTGTTCTTAGAATCAGGCATAGCCAATCTTTCCTAGAGTTTTTATCAGTGTGATGCCACTTGAAGCCACGAAGCACAACTAGCTAGCAGCTGCGACTATAGATACTCGATAGACTAGTAGAAGCTAAAAGTACATCCACCAGATACCACTAGACCCGACTTGTACTAATAATTAAGCAGAGAGGTGACAAAAATAATGATATGGCTGCCGCTGACTCTTGCGGGGCTGGGAGTATCCCCGAACCACGGGCTCAAGCGGGCACACGGGCAAAACTCAACGAAACAACAAAGATAAATTAATAATAATTGTTTTCCAACACCCAATCAACTGTAACAACTTGTAGTAGTATACTCTTAGCTAGTAGTAGTAGTACACCTAGAATACTGTGGAGCTCACATCATTATTCAAAATTCAAAAGAGTGTTGTAGCCAGTAGACCAATGAACACTTCAGAAATTAGTTATTGAGGAATTGCTCAAAGGAAATCATGCCGTTAGAGACCTCCACCAGCGCACGCAACAACGACAACCATCTGTCCACAAGCACCAGCCGGTATGAATGGTTATCTATTATTCCAAATATTTTGACACGCCGAAATTTAATATGCACAGAGCAGACCATCGAATCAGTGACCAAGCTGAGAGAAGCTGGGTTGTTGGGAAACTTTACCACCAAAGCGACCGGTGCTGGTTCGCCCGGCCATTTGTCCGCCCAAGTAGAAGAGTCGTTGCTAGAATCCTTCGTAGAGGACGATTATGACGGTAAATTACACCTGACAACGCTAGACAGAAAAGATGATGGAAGGCCTGTGGGGTTTGTCTTTTGGAGAGAAATGCCAGAAGAAGAAATGCGTGACTGGATTCACTGGGACAACTTGCGGCAACGATTGTTGGGCGAGCAACGGAAACGAAACGAAACAAAAAAAAGTCAGCAGCAAGTATATGGCACAGATGAGAACAACACAAGTGACGAGGAAGAAGACGAAAATGGTGACACTTTTGATCCAAAAAAGGCATCTTCTATTGCGGAAAGACGCAGTCAAAGAAGTGATATGAGGCGATCTCTGCGGATGGTCAGGAATGAGAGCATTCGTTGGTTGGAGCTGGCCTCCAATAGTAATGCCTCAGCCAATTTATATAGTAGCACGTCATCCAACAGTGCATCTGTAGATGCCAATGAATCTGTCGACAGCACTCCTAGCATCCTGAAGGGCTTGACACAGTCCTGGATCAAAATTGAACTGTTGGCGGTACATCCAGACTTTTGGACACAGCACATTGGCACATTGCTAATGGCATGTGCTATGTACCAAGCATACCAGCACGGGGGTGATCACATGATTCTCCATGTAGCCGGTGGGACAGAAAATGTCCCCGCTCGTAGGCTCTACGATAAATTTGGATTCACGGAGGTGCCTCAAGGAACCTATTTTCAAAAACCAGATCGAGACTTGTTTGTGCTCGGGCATGTTGGGGAGTCGTTGCAGCAATTGTGCTGGCCTGCGTTGGAGGTGTAGTCTCTCTTTAATTATTAAATTTACTACCTGTCTAACATAAATGAGAAGTCCAATGAAATCAATGAAATCTAAAAGAATTACTAGAGCAGGCTTGTGAAAGAACTTCTCAGGCTGCCTGTGCACTCGGAACGAAACTATTCGCGGGTTTCATCGAGGGGGGACATAAAGCAGCTGTGGCTTCAACACTTGCACGTCGGCAAGGGACTTTTGGAGGAGAGTCGATAATGTCCTGGCGGTTCCGCGCTGTTACAACCGACAGTTCAGACGCCAACGGCAAACGCTTGTAAAGCTTCGGTCCGATTGGCGTTTGACGGCACTGTCGATTGCATACGCCAGATTTCTCGCCCTCGAGTCTAGACTTGAATGCCACCTCAAC
>Ga0100402_1002907_pt1 | contig 18992 bp, 34 predicted proteins | sample CryGeyme20150102_FD_80419 | JGI IMG/M metagenome (GOLD analysis project Ga0100402, IMG submission 80419) | Groundwater microbial communities from Crystal Geyser aquifers in Utah, USA - Crystal Geyser metaG 2015-0102 | ecosystem: Environmental > Aquatic > Deep subsurface > Groundwater | place...
CTAGCTGCATCAAACCCAAGTAAAGAGTACATTCATAAACAAGGAGATCACTCTTTTCATATAAAACATCGATAAATTCAAGTCCTCGATTGACACTAAAATCTTAAGTCAGACCTTTCTCACCTACCAGGAGGCGAAATTCCCCAAGAGTTCCAAATGATATGATATAACTTGAGCTGATTCAATCATTTTATTGCTAGTAGGAAGAATAATCAATCGAAGTTTATTTTTCATGACTGAAAAGGGCAACAACATCAAAGTGTTCGTCAGAGTTAGGCCTCTCAACTAAATGGAGGAACAGGTCGATGGCACCAACCGCTGCATCGATCAACCTGACTAACGAACCATCAGAGTAACCAATTTCGAAGGAACTGGCTCCAATCCATATCTTCAGTTCAGCTTCGATCGAGTCTTCCACGAATACAGCTAGCAAGCTGAAGTGTACGGTCATGTGGCCAAGGATATAGTGTCTGCTGCCTTTCAGGGGCTTAACGGGACTATCTTCTGCTATGGACAAACCGCCTCAGGAAAGACCTACACCTGTGTAGGACCATAAATCGTCGGCCCAAGTAAAGGACTCCTTCCCAGGATCATCGATTCAGTGATGGAAGGCATCAGAGTTCGTCCTTCCAACATCGACATGCGGGCCAAGGTGTCGCTGGTTTAAATTTACAACGAAAAAGTAACAGATCTGCTTGATCTAACACGTCGCAACCTCAAGTTGCGTGAGAATAGAAACAAAGGAGTATTTATCTAGCATGTCACCGAAAGATATATTTCACTGGCCGAGGAAGGTTACGAACTGCTTCAACTGGGCCTGGAAAATCGATCCGTCGGATTCACTCAAATGAACGCTCTGTCTTCACGATCGCACATGCTTTTCATGATCACTGTCACTCAGAACGACTTTGCGAGTGGATAGGCCAAGAGCGCCAGGCTGACAGTTATTGATCTGGCAGGAAGCGAAAAAATATCGAAGACAGGAACAGAAGGAAAACAGCTCAACGAGGCCATCAAAATCAACACAAGCTTATCGGCCCTCGGAAACGTGATTCATGCTCTCAGTGAGGGCAAAAGTCATCATATTCCCTACAGAGATAGCAAATTGACCAGATTACTTCAGGAGAGCTTAGGTGGCAACTCCCTCACCAGTCTCATTGTCAACGTTTCACCTTCTCTTTACAACTAGGCAGAGACAGTGACTTCTTTGAGGTTCGGGCATCGGGCCAAAGCTGTAAAAAACTCTCCGAAGATCAACAAATAGTATACTGTTGAAGAGCTGCTGTGCCTGCTTGAGAAGGCCGAGCTGAAGATCAAGGCTCAGAATAAAATAATTTAGGAACTCAGCAAGAAGAAAAGAGTTGGAGGCTATGGCATTATTCAAGACAAGCCACTGACATTGCACATATTGAAGGATGAGGAGGACTAAAATGAATCTGGCGGGGAGTCAACCAGCCAGTTGGACGAGTCCAAGTCCAAGAAGCAATTCAAAAGACCATCTATTGACAAACCTATTCGAAAGAAAAGGGCAATGAATTCAACCAAAGAATAGCTGCTTCCGGAAAAAATTAAAAATAATAGCAAAAATTTGTATAAATTGGCATCTTCTCTCAAATGCCTGCCCCACCCTGAAAAAAATCATGTTCGCATTGCAGAGATCGATAGTTTGACCAGCTAGGAAAATCTTCTTGATGACGTGGAGGAAAGAGTGATGGCTCGGACGAGATCACAGGCTACTTTGATGGCCGACTCACACCAACAACTCAAGCAAGAGAACGAGGATTTGAGAAAAGAGGTGGACACTTTGAAAGTATAGATGAGTTTGGTGAAGGAAGAGCTGGCTGCTGCTCTTGACAGTTTGGACACCTTCAGGACAGAGGCAAAAATCAAAGAGTACACATGTTTATATTAAGGTAAATAATAAGCAAGAAAAATTTAGTGATCGAGCGATTGAGGCAGAAAAATCAGCAGAGAAAAGCTGAGATGTAGATGTAGATAAACAACCTAAAAAAGTTTTGGTAGAAGTACTACCTGTAAATAGATGAGGATGACAAATCAAAATCAGCCCTGGAAGCCCCTCGCACTCTAAACTATTCTGACTCGACAGCCACCCTCAAAAATACTAGAACCTCCAATCGCACAAAGGTAGTCCGGGCTAAGACAGAAACAGATTAACTATGATTTGGTATTTACTATGGTAATTTAATATGCAAGTTATTAAAAAATATCTATCTGCTGCCAGAAGCACCATAAGTGCTGCAGAGTATCGAGTCGATCAATGGATCATTGCTAACCCTGTGGCAATATTCCGTCGGTTACGATTTAGGGGTGATCAAAAAACAACTTACAATATTTTCTACAATCGAGCATACACCCTCGGTACTTCTTTCCTTAACACAGGCAAATACTTCCTTTTGGGGTACCTGGGAATGAATTTACTGGAGATGGACCACAACTAGATGGACTGGGCATAACCTCAGAGATTTATGAGCGAGTATGAAATTATCTCCAACATCGCAGAGAGGGATCAACTGGATCAGGTCGGCTACGAAGCACATGTCAGATCGATGCTGGAACGTGGCAAAAAATACGGACTATCGCAAGTTGAATTATTCGAGTTGAGCAAGCTACTGGAAAACAACGGTGACGGCAAGAACGTGGCCTATCATGCTGAGTACCTGAGGAACCTCAAGAGCTGACTTGTTCTAATTTTGTGACTGCTATGTAGAGTATTGGAATAGCTATTGGGATAGTTAATAATTTAAGCAGAATGATCTCATCCGTTATCTACCGGCCTGCACAATCGCAGCGAATGCAGGGAACCAGCACTTTCTTCAATCCAAGGACCTCTCCCATCTTTCAGATCCTCTTCGCTAAGGTGCTGCTCTTTGTTCTCATCTTTCTACTCGGACAGCTACTGCCTCAAAATGTTACGACTGTCTTCATATCCCTCGGAGCTGGCTTTGAGTTCTGGATAACTAAAAATCTGGGAAGGGTCTACCTGCAAGCCTCTTGGTATATTGATTGTGAAGGTGAGGAGGATGTATGGGTATATGAGGCCAACTTCAAATGTCCTCAACGTTTTGAGGAAATATTCTGGTACTCCCAGGTGGTCTACGGTATTGGTCTTTTCTGTGCTTTTGTAATCATCACCTGTTACGGTTTGCTATCCCTCTCCTGTGCAATACTGATAGCTTTTGGTGCCAACTACGTGAACTTCATGGCTTTCAGTAAGATCATCACCCTCCGCAACAATGGAGTTCTGAACAACATTGCTGAGTAGGTGGGAGCTGTGGGCGAGATGAAGGAGACGATAAAGATACCGATGATGCATCGAAGCAAGATGTTTCCAATGGTAGAAAGTAACTACTATATTCGCTATTCGCAGTCGGGAGTAAGTCACAAGTCAAAAATATCAAGAGCTTGATTGTTATATACTGCTTGGGTCGGATTCGGGCTATTATTAGGATTCTTCCGATTACTAGGATTGCTCTGAGGGATCTGATGACTCCTATTTTGCCTATGCTTTAGCAGAAGATGAACTAAGTGAGTCAGGTTTGCTTCTGGAAGACCTGGAGCTCAGATCTTCTTGATCCTCTTCAGCCTCACTGACGCCCTATTCGTTCTATTTGGGAATGGCAATGTCGTAGGCTCGGCTCATGCTCAAACTTTTATTCCTCACTCTGCTTCTGACCATTGACTCCTCTGAAGCTTTTCCAATACTTCTCTTGTTCTTCAGAGGAAATTTACTCTTTTTGTGGTAAAGCTCTACAGATCTGGCTATCACCTGCTGAATCAAGTCTGTCACTATTTTCTTAGCTTCATAGTGTTTATTTATAGCTTGGTATTTGGCCAGCAAAAGACCTTACTTTTTGATGGTACTCCTCTGCTGCTGGAGAGTAAGTTTGGGGAGAATGTGGGACTGATTGAGTTTGCGGCTGGTGTTGATTGGGGCCAAAGTAGTATAGTGTTCTTCTCTCAGGTGCTGCTGTCCTCTGAGATAGTTTTGCTTGTCGATGACCCTCGAGACTTCACCTGCTAGCCTTCCCTCCTCAATGTTATGTCGAGTACGGTACTCAGCTAACATCTTGAGCTGATTGGCTTCCCGTTACTTTCTCTTGCGAACCATTCTCAGCGACAGTGCCAAGGCCTTATCAGCTGGGTTTTAGGGATTTAGTTTATCTTACAAATTCTTTTATCTTTTGTCCTGTGTTTTTTGGATAGTTGGCTGAGGTGGTTGAGGAGGTTTGGCAAGCTGGAGAAATATTTATGTGAGGAGAGTATTGGACTGATTTTATTAGTCTATGGACTACAGTTGTTTTGATATCTCTGATTCCTTGGGAAAACATTGCTGTACTGAAGACTTCTAAGGGACTGACACTGATCTCGATTCTGACTCGATATTGCCCTTCTTTTCTTCCTACAATTTTTGATTCTATTTTTCCCGTTTTTACTGCTACCCTTTCTGGACCAGCTCTTCTATGTATCCGGCAAGATCAAACTATTGTTAAGGTTCCTGGGGTGGTGGAGGTAGTATCTGGATTAATATATCTTCGATAGCAGTACGAGCCTCCTCAGGCATCAGTTATTTCCATTCCTTTTCTTCTTATCTGTTGAGTTCGTTGACATTTTCGACAGATCTCTGTTAACTACTTTCTTGCTTATCATATTCAGTCATGGTCGATAATAAATTTATCCCAGAAGTTAATTGTTTCAAATCAGATGAGTTAATATTAAATCACAGTTGACTAACTGTATCAGCATAATGAATTCGATAAGCAAATGTAACCACATATCACCCCTGATTAACAAAGAGGGAGGACGCTCTCCTGAAACCGAAGGAAGCAGTAAATGTTCATATTCGAGAGTGGATGTTGGGGATCGAAGTGGACAGTATGAGTGCTATCTTCGTTTCAAAGAAAAATTGCTTCGAGCTATGGTCTAGCTTGATTCTTTGGATGTCCTTTAGTCAGGTATTTTCGAGTAATATGAGTCCACCTTCTCCCAACATCTACATAATGTAATGCCAGTTCCTCAAAAATCAGTGAAAATTTATCCTTTCTAGCAAGAGGAACCTTTTATTGATAGCAAAATCAACACATATCGGCTGGGAAGAGAAGTCAGAGTGACACAAGTGGAACCTAGGAGCCGATCATGTGATCGTCTTTCAAAGGCTGAGCAAACTGTAAAAAGAATGGATACTCAGAGAAATTGTGAATTTGTCCTCTTCTCCAACATCCTTGCTCAGATAAGCCCAAGTAGGATACATCAGGAACTTAATTCATAAAAAATCATTCAGGATTTATCTCCTACCAAAGAGTAGGAAAAGACTGCAATTTCACCTGAGAAGAACAGTCAACCTTCCAAGGTCTCAGCTTTGATAGCAGAACTTCAGCAGAAGAATTAGCAGTTGTGGGATGAACTCTAACAGTGTCTTTACAAATTGGAACACCAACAAACTTTGACCGTTTGTACCCAAAATGCCCGCCAAGACAAATAGCTATAGTTTCTGCTCAGAGAAAAGCAACTGAACAAGAAACTGCAGGAGGCAAAGGAGTAAAACTAAAGGCTCCAGCAGTTGCTCCAACCTACTCCAGCCTCAGAATGTATAGAAATGAAGGCATAAACTGTCAAAGGTGACGATAAAGGAAAGCTGGCCAGTCTGAAGGAGCGGGTGGCAGCATAGGGCAGAGTTCGGTGGGCCTTGTCAAAAGCTTGGGGTGCCTAACTGCAGGCAGATTGTCCCTGAAGTGTTCTGATATATGCTAAACTACATTTGTTTTATTGTTTTTGAATGCAGAAATCGACGTGGTAAACGGAGGCAGAATGGGATTCAGATGCCGAGTAACCTTGGAGCAAAAGTGATATTTTGTCCAACAACGAACCCCACATTCAGGATGTGTGGGCCAGCAACTTCCACGAAGAGATGAAGAAGTTGACCCGATTGGTTTAGCGTTACCCCATTATCGCCATGGTAGACCTCACTACATGCAGGACACAGAATTCCCAGGCATTATCGCCAATCGCTGCGAGGTTGACCAGCGCTACTATTCCGAGCAAGAATGCGAGTATTTTCTGGTGAAAAGAAATGTGGAGGAGACGAAAATGATTCAAATCGGATTGTCTATCGCTGACGAAAATGGAGCCACACCACTGCCAACTTCTACCTGGCAGTTCAACTTCAAGTTTGACAAGGAGAAAGACAGAATTGTGGATCAGAGCTATGACCTGCTAATCAAGGCTGGCGTCAGGTTTGACAGGCTAGCCACAGAGGGCATTGACTACTCTCTATTTGCTGAATACTTCGCAGGCTCATGTACCTGGTCAATTATTCAGCTCTGGTGCTCAACAAAAGAACAAAGTGGGTGGTTTTCCACGGCTCCAGTGACTTCGCCTACCTCTTGAGGCTGGTGTTGGGAGAGTAATTGCCTCAGACTATCGATGAATTCTACAAAACCATGAAGACCTACTTCCCTCAAATTTATGACCTGAAGTACATCATCAAGGACATTCCGGGATTGAAGGATGTTGGCCTTGCCAAGCTCAGCTACTAAATAGGGGTAAATACCTGTCCTAACTTAGTGCAGCAGAATTGGGCCACAACATCAGGCAGGCTCTGATAGTTTGCTCACCCTGGCCTGTTACTTCAAAATGATGGACAAAACTGATCTATTCGGACAGGTGCAGTTCTCCTCCTGCCTCAACGTCATCTTCGGCATCGGGCTAGGCTTCATTAAGACATCTTCTGGAGGATTCAGCAATACTCGCGACTACCAAGAATCCAACAGCTACCTTGCTCGTGATTATGACTACAGGGACTACAATTCTCATGAATACTACGAGCGCAACAATCATTCGCACACCAACCATCCAGTGTACATGAGTCAACTGCATCCCTACATGCAATCGGTTCCCAATTACCAAGGCCCTCTTTATCAGTACTTGCATCATCAGCAGCAACCGCCAATGTACCACAACTACATGTACAACCAGGAGCATGGAGGACACTCACAGCAGAAAAGGTATTGAATGATCGATGTTCACTTCATTCTGCCATTTTAGAGGTAGTTGAGGGGTGTTTGGCATTATTGATAATAATATTAATGGAATAATATAACAACCGACACTAGCAGCAATATAGCTATGAGGATGTCTATCGAAAATTGATGACAGCACAGGATCTGCAAAGCTTGAATAAGTTCAAGACTCATAGATCGGCTCAATTGCTCTACCCTGATGCCATCAGCTATCCTGATTTCTTCAACCACAACCTCTTGATGCCTGGCAGGGTCATCAAGTCAGTCAAAGGAAAGCTCGCCCTCATCCGAGCTTTTAACTATCAACTCATGAAACTGACCTTCGAAATTGAAGTAAACGATATTGACTATGTGGATGTTCTTAAAGCAGTAGTATTTCACCCAAATTTGCTTGTGTAAGAAGGTGACATGACCAGTCCTATCTCAGGTCGCACACACACTGATAGACAGTATAAGCGCATTATTGCCGACTTCATCGAGCTGATGGAGATTCAATCGATTCCAAACACTTAATTCTTGCTGATGGAATATCCTGTTGTTGATGAGGCTTTTTCGTATGTGATAGAAACGCTCATTTCAAAGTGCTATACGGGTGAATTCGTTACAAATACGTTGCTCAATTGGCTGGGAGAAACTTTCTCGCTGACTGTTGAGAGACATGGAAAGTGTTATAAATTTTAGGAATCCGATATCTTTCTCTATGAAGAATCTGAGGATTAGTACTATTTGGCCTTTCTCAACGAAATGGCATAAGTTTCTGATTATTCTGAGTCTACTCGTTTTGATAGGATGAACTCCAAGCAACAAGGCTCAGCTTCTCCTAATGCTGTTGAATAATAAGATGACATTGATGAAGATATGGAATTCAAGATGGCAACAGACAAATATCGCAATTCTGCTCAAATCAGCACTCAACGCAGGCAAGAAACTGAGGAATAGGGCGTCGATAATGAAAAAGGAGGCAAACTGACCAAGCAGAACATGAGGAAAACTTTCAGCAACGAGTTCATGAGATAATTTGTCAAGGAGGTCGATGAATCGATAGAAAAAGACAAGACTGATAGGAGTAAGATTGGCAGTTTGCTTGACATCATGAGCGACAGTCGGAGTGGGAAGGAGAAGACGCCACCCTAAATCAGTTCATCCCGACACTTTGAGGAAGATGAAAAAAGTAAGCCATTGACCACGAGAACTGCTGAGTTAGAGCCGTTGATCAGAAAGTCTTTAGAGGATCCAAAAAAATCATTTGATGACTACAAAAAATCATTTGATGAACCAACAATCAAACCCATTTATGTCGAAGATGAGTCTAGCACTCCTCACTTCGATACCCAGCAGCATCATAATCCATTTTCCAAAAAATACAGTTAAAAGTACATGAAAAACTTTTATGCAAAAAACGATTACTACGGCTATGAGCCTACCCAAAATGTTGAGAGTAAGTATGGCATGAGAGAAAGTAGTTTCAAGGCCAGCTATGATATTAAGACATATGAGGATACACCATTTTTGGAAATAAATACTTCCCAGTTTTCATTTGGCCGAGGTAATGACAGCATTGGACTGAGTGATTCTCTTGACCATCTCTAGATCAAAAAAGAAGATAAAGAAAAAAATGTATTTGTGTATCAATATAACGTTCCGAGTCAACAATTGATACAGCCCACTTATCAGCATGAAACATATACTTCATCAGTGCATAAACCATGGGAGGTCCAAAAGCCTTGGGAAATATCTAAACCATGGGATTCTTACTAGAATAAAGTCAAGCCAAACTACGACTACTCTGAACTCAGCACTCCCATTGACGAACTGAAGTATTTGAAAAGCGAAAATAGTTCCTTGCTGTATCAACCTAAGCCTGAAGATGACGACCTCATCTATCGTCCTTCTGTAAAGGTGAGACCTCCAAAGGAGACTGAAACTGCAACTTTTGATGAACGCATATCTGACGACACTCGAGGAACAATTTATCGCGAATTTACAGACAGCAAGGTATTAGCAGTCATGACATCTTTTGAGCGGATGAAGACCAACACAATTCGTCAGAAGTATCGAGGCATGCACAAAAGGGACCTTTATCGAAGAGGATGAGAGCATTGAGGGTGCATACGGTGTATACTATTGATATGTCATATTTGAATGTTCTGACGATATATAGCATTTTAAAACCTCAGATGAAAATGGACCAGCATCTCATCAACTAAAAATAAATCTAACTGCGAGAAAGAAACCCTTCAGATGAGGCCTCCTTTTAGGGGTAGACGCAAATGACCAAAAGGGACTACGACTCTGATGTTCTCATGGGCCACCCTGACTCTGTCTTCAGCAGAAGCTAAAACTGTTGCAGCAAATTTTGCAAATGGCTAATGTGTGGCTGCTGCGGTGGAGAAGATATGCGAGTCGAAAGAAAAGTATGGCTGGATGGAAGAACTGAGCCTCTGAACAATATATCTAACGCAGTCAATAACCAGAAGTACAATGTGCTCAACTTTTTGCCGGTTGTCCTTTTTAACCAATTCAAGTTGTTCTTCAATTTCTTCCAGTTGGCTATCAACTTGTCTCAGTTAGTACCCATCCTCAAAGTAGGTAAATATTCTTCTATGTTCAGGATTTTTGTTCACCTATCTATCTCCGTTGATTCTAGTCATGACCCTCACCCTAGCAAAGGAGGCCTACGATGATTTTAAAAGATACAGGAGAGATAAGGAGTCTAACTCCACCAAGTATCGATTGATCCGTCATGGACAATTGCACACCATCCAGTCCCAGGATATCCAGGTCGGTGACCTCATCTAGATTCACGCCAAGGAAAGAATACCAGCTGATGTGGTCATCCTTGCCACTTCTGAGCCAACAGGTTCTATCTTTATCAAGACTGATCAACTAGATGGATAAACAGATTGGAAGGTCAGAAGAGCCATCAGGACGACCCATGCGGTGCTGGCCAATGACAGGTTCGGTCGGGTCAATGACTGCCAGGTTACTTATGCTCCTCCATGTGAAGATATATATGAGTTTTTGGGGTCTTTTTCAGGTGAAGATAGAAGAGAAGCTTTGAGTTTAGACAACACTGCATGGGCTAATACTGTCCTAGCTGCTGGCTGGATGGTGGGTCTCGTGATTTTTACAGGAAAGGAGACCAGAGCTCAAATGAACTCAAGAGAGCCAAGGACCAAAATCGGCCGGTTTGACGAAGAAATCAACTGGCTTTCAAAGATCCTCTTCATTTTGATGGTGTGCCTTGCGTTGGTGATGAACATCTTCCGATAGTTCAACTTGCTTTGGCCTCTGTACTTCTTCAGATACGTTCTCTTGCTAGCCAGCATCATTCCAATCAGTTTAAGAGTCAACCTTGATTTCTGCAAGACTTACTTCTCCTACAAAATCAGCAACGATGACCTTCTTCCTGAAACTGTCTGCAGAAACTCATCAATTCCTGAAGAGCTTGGAAGAATCGAATACCTTCTCAGTGATAAAACGGGGACTCTAACCTACAACGATATGGTCTTCAAAAAATTATCAGTCAATTAGACGCTCTACACAGTTGAAGACATGGAATAGCTGAAGAAGGGGATTATCAGGGCTTGTAGAAAATTCGAAGGGCCCCTTGGAGATCTTCATGACTAGGAATTGTAAAAATAATGGTATGTAGGATCAAGAAAAAAACTAAGAGAAGACAAGAATTTTTACAAAGAGATCTGGCCACAGCATTGATCATCTGCAACAATGTTACTCCTGTCCTTGATGAAGGCTCGCGTGTGCTGCAAGCCTCCAGTCCCGATGAAATCGCTTTGGTTCGTTTTGCTGAGGAGCTGGGTTTTTTCATGAAGGAACGAGGAAAAAATTAAATTATTGTTGATGCCCCTCACGGAGAGATTTAAAAATACTAAATTTTGGCGAATTTTCCCTTCTCGAGTGAGACCAAACGCATGGGAATCATCGTCCGTCATGTTGGTACTGACAGGTTGATCCTTTACCTTAAAGGAGCAGATATGGTCATGATTGAGCGATGCAAAGCTATATACAAAGGATACATTCAGGACTAGTGCGATACTTTGGCAAGGTAGGGTTTGAGAACTCTGGTTATCACTCAAAAATAGTTGAAAAAAGAGGAGTACTAAGCGTGGAATTTGGAGTATGAGGAGGCTTGCAATTTGATCAAGGATCGACACGCTGAGACTCAAAGAGTCATGGAAAAATTAGAAAGTGAAATGGATTTGGTGGGCATTACAGGCGTGGAAGACAAACTTCAAGATGAGGTAGCCATCACTATTGAATCTCTCAGAAACGGTGGTGTCAAGATATGGATGTTGACAGGTGACAAAGTTGAGACAGCTAAATGCATAGCCATCAGTGCAGGGCTCAAGGCAGCTTCTCAGTAAATTCATGAGGTCAGAGGTGACGACTAACTAGTAAATATTTATTTACTCAGCTTCTTAGAAAGAAACTTCTGGAATATGATTATGCCGAGCAAGTGTTGCTAGTTGATGGTCCAGCTCTGACAAGCATTCTCAACAGTAATACATCTAATCTGTTCTTCGACATGGCTCGTAAAGCTCCAGCTGTTATCTGCTGCAGATGTTCGCCTACTCAGAAGGCTCTGATCACCCAAAAATTAAAGGAAATCACAGGATGCATAGTGTAATTTATTTTTCGATTCTTAGAGCCGGCATTGGGGATGGTGGTAACGACGTCGGTATGATTCAACTGGCATCAATTGGTTTGGGTATCGTTGGCAAGGAAGGAAACCATGCGGCTTTGGCCTCAGATATTTCCATGAATTAATTCAAGTATGTCAAGCAGGTGCTTCTTTGGCACGGAAGAAATGCATACAAGCGAGCAGCAACTTTATCGCAATTTGTCATTCACAGAGGTCTAATCATATCTATTCTTCAGATGGCCTTCTCCATTATTTTTTACTCAGTAGCCATACCCATCTACAACGGCATGCTTATGCTTGGTTATGCCACTTTCTACACTTCGCTGCCAGTGTTCGCCCTCATTCTTGATCAAGACCTTTCAAGATAGAAAACTCTCATGTATCCGAATCTATACATGAGTCTCAGAAAATCTCGTGAGATGAACAGCAAAACTTTCTTCATTTGGGTCTGGATCTCAGTCTATCAGGGAATTGTCATCATGGTCATGAGTTTGCTGATGTTTGAGCAAAGCTTTGTCAGAATTGTCACCATCACCTTCACAGCTCTGATTCTGTCAGAACTGCTCAATGTCTTCACGACCATTCATAAAATCAACAGGTACATCATTGGCTCCCAAGTGCTTACTGTGCTTATCTACGGATTGAGTCTCATTCTATTCAGAAATTACCTGGATACTTCCAGAATCGATGGTGATTTTTTGTACAAGGTCGGTCTGATAGTGCTGGTGAGTTGGACACCCATCTACATTGCGGGCTGTTTGCGGAGGAAACTGGCGCCATCGGAGGAAGACAAGATTACCAACCATTGATCGATATCGGTTGTTATGAATAGGGTGCCTCAATATTGATATTGATTAATATAAATGCTGAAAAGTGAGACTCCCTACAGTGAGCCCCCTGAACTTCTGACCGCCTTCGCACCGGAGTTCCGACAACATCATTACCACATGCCCGAACATCCCGACAGTTGGGAGGTTCTCAAGTCAGTCTTCCTTGACGAGCACCATGGACCTAACTCTTTCGGAAAAAAAGTCATCAAGGGAACCATCCTAGGAGCCAGCCTTGGCTTCACCCTCAAAAACTTTGTCTTGAAGGGCCCTAAAAGCTACGAAATGGATCGTCTCTGGATGTTGGGAAGGTAATCCAAATAATACACAGAGCTCATAACATTACCCCTCTTAGAGGCTTCATGGCTTTCGGAGCAATCATGGGAGGAGTCTGGTGGCTCATCAAGGACGTTATTGTTATGCCTCATGGCACCGATTCTCGCTATCGTCACAATACTGCCTACGCCTTGATGGGAGGAGTTCTCATGGCTTCCCTTGTCCACCCAGTAAACTTTGTCTGGGGATGTGCTCTTGGATGGATAGTCGGTGAGACAAAACAATTCATTGAACAGCCTGGACTTCCTAAAGGCATGGAATGGAAGTTAAAGAATGTGGACGAGTAGAAGAGAAGAAAAGCGTTGAGAGAAGATGAATAGTTCGACTTAAGTCAGAGAAATGTGCTAGTCACTCGTAAAAACTTATACCCTCTGTGATTACAACACATCTAACAATCAATCATTTCGATTATTATGGCACCACCCACCAGTCATTATCTTTTATCAGACCCTTGGCCTCCTCTATAATTGAGTAAAAATTGTCTTTATCCGGGTCCTGCTAGCTTATCACTGCTTCTGCCTTGAATAAAGCGTTCTGGAAAACTTTCAGTAACTTCAGCTCAACAGGTGTTAGGCCTGGATGCCAAAAGTCAACAATCAGAATCAGACGAGTCTCTGATCCATCGTGCCAGGCTTCGTGTTCGAAGCTGTCATCGAATACATAAGCTTTTCCTTACTCCTGCTGTCTTGTTTCAGTTCCTACTCTCATTCTGCTGCCACTCACTCCCATCAGAGGCAAATGGAACCTTAATTTTTTGTTGGTTGGACCGTAATGCGGCATGATGTGGGAATTCGTGGTCAAGGCACTGAAAAAAGCATGGTGGTAGTTGTTAGGAATATGCTAATTGATGAGCTGCATGGTGACGGGGACTTTTTAGCAATTAGTATCAAACTTCATGTTGTGCAGTTCCAGGTAGAAGACATTCCACTGTCCGCTGTCGATGGACTCGTGTCCAACTCCGTCTTTGGCTTTTTTGTTGGAGATCCAGGATGGACCTCGGTAAGGCTGAAATCCTTTCTGGCTCCTCAGATTCATCAGCTCATCTCTGATATCTTTGTAACGTTATTCAAAATGCTTCAGCCAAGAGAAGTCCTTCGAGTCCCTAACTATAGACATTGATACCACCAAGGTTGAGCTCTCAGTCCTGGGATGATGTCAGGGCACCCTTTTTGCAGAGGACTGCTCGGAGCTATATGGTTATTGTTGATTTTGGCCACCAGCCAAGGCCTCAGATGATCAAAATGGCCATTGTTATCCCCGAAGTAGGTCTTGATAAATTTGGTGACTGCCACTTTCTGAAGCTAACTCAAAAAATAAGATTGATATAGGGTGTTTAGTTTGCCAAAGAAGCGTTTCTCGAGCTACTACTCTTGATTTGTTGCTGTTTCTAGTTCTTGCTACATGGTTTGATTTAAATTTTGCCCAAATCAATATTAATTTTTATTAGCACATATGCCAGATACAATTTACGACGACCTCAAATAGCAAGGGCTCATCTTATCAGAAGGAGCTACCCTCACGCTTCCACCTGTCAGACCACCTAAACCGACTCTTGCTAAAAAACTAGTATCTTCGGTCGTGCCAGACATCGGCTTCAAATTACCTCCAGGACCGCATCCTCTAGTCATTCTTCCGATTCTCAACTCAGCTGTCATCATAGGTCGAGCCAACACGCTAATCTGCTACAAATTTTAGATATAAAAGTAGACGTCTCGTCCGATATTCCAACCTCCAAAGGTAGAAAACCTTCCATTCATTGTAAAAAAACTTCACCTCTGCGACAATAAGTTCCTCAATGACAGGGGTTAGGTTCCCTTCCTGGTGGAGGGCTAGGACAGATTAGTCTTATTTTATGTCGATCTGAAGGAATACAAGCTTACTGAGAAGAATAGTCTATCATATACGAATCTATTCAGCGTAAGGTTCCTCTGCGAGAAATAGGTGCTCATCATGACCAAACAGTTTGAATTGCACCACTACACCATCCAGAATGGGTCGATCAAACTCAAAAACAAGAAAATCAATGCTGACCTCCCTAAACTACCTTCAGATCAGTACATCCAGCATTGCCAGATTCTTGGCAGCATCGATGAGGAACAAGATTCACCCGTTACTTTGTTCTATCTGGTCAAGAAAAAAGCTGACAAAAGTGGCTCGCCTGATCAAGCATTCGAGATACTTAAGGTGAAGGAGTACAATAGAACTTTTGAGGGTAAAATATAGCCTCAGCCTGAAGACTACACTGTCCTGTCCAATACGAGGTCCTGTGTGTTGCCCGATAATTTTGAGATTTGGCACTTCGACACTTTCTTCTGCATTGAAACTCGCTTCTAGATCCTTATTCTCAAGAAGAAGTTCAAGAACTATCTGTTTATTGACAACATCATGGAAAATTTAAACGACTGCAATCTCAGAATCAACCCTGGAGCTGTTATTTCCTCACATAACAACAACGTGATGGAACTGTCCATCATTCAGTTCGGCGATCCCAAATGCTTCAGTAAATTCCTGGACACCATCGACCTAAAACCTATTGAGGAGATGACCCTCAAGATCGTCTGGCCTTTTACCAATGAAAAGTAGACATGCCTGATGGTGGCTTTTGAGAAGGATAAAACAATTGCCTTTTACAACCTTATCAAGATGAAGCCGATGGAAAAAATGCTGGAGGTTGTCAAGGGAATTGACAACAAGAGAAACATCTCCATGATTCAGTAAATTGCTGTGAATCTGGGAATTCATAAAAAGGATTTCTACCTTACTCTCTGGCAGTCCAGTGCCCGCGAGCTAGCGGATATCTACACTTTCCTCATTCCCTGTGGAGATGTGTCTTCCATCAAGAAGTAGATTAGGCTGACCATGAGGAGGAAGAAGATTCCGGTCCCTGAATTCATTCGGATTTTGGAGAGACTGTCTCACCTGATAAAGCAGGAGCTGAAGACGAATCTCTCCCAGCAGATGCTCAAGGAGTACATCAAGAATGATTTTCTGCTCAGAAAGGTGAAGCTAAAGCAGAAGGAGAAGAGTATGGACCACAGGGACCTTCAGAAAGTCTACGATAATTCCATAGTCGATATTTTTGCATAAATCGTCAAGAACCACCTGTGCCCATAGGAAAAAAAAGTGGACCCTCTTCATGCCATGGTCGACCCCCCTGACCCAGAAGTCATGGATCTCCGTCACGTATTCCAGGAGTTCAGGATAGTCATTCTTGAAAACTATAAGAAGTTTGTCGTCGACTTCCTTGCTCAGTTCAAGCTGTCAGAGATTAAGATGGTAGTAAAGGAATACAGCAGTATTTTGCTGCCCAAATACCCTTTCTAACTGAACATGATCATGCATGAAACTGACTATAAAACAGAGGAAGAGCTCAAGAAGCAAATGGAGCAGATCAGCAACGGACAAAATTTGTGGTTCTCTCACATGACCTCGGTTGAGTTCAGTCGATAGATGTCAAAAGAAAGAATAGAGAGAGAACTGCACGAATTCTACCCGACCAGCAAAATATCAGATGCCATCAACACCCTTGTCAACTCCATCTACGGAGCCTCATAGAAACTCAAAAAGCATGGCCTGATCAGTTGCACCATCGACTAATACAAGGAAAAGCTAAAGGATATATACAATACCAAGTTATTCCTGAAGGTGTGCTAATACGCCAATGAAAAGGAAGGCTTCGATGAGGACCCATCATAGGTTCAGGGGTAGGAGTTATCAGCTCAGCTTGTTGAAATTTTCAAGAAAGAAAATAAATTAGTTGGTGATGCCTATGAGACTGTGAGATTGTATGCCTCGATGCATAAGTTCATGCTAAAGAACTAGTTTTGCGAGAAGAAGCATGGAGATCACTCAGGTTTTACTACAGAGTAGCTGATGGATTTCAGCAATGAAGACCTCATTGCGTTGTTTTTCCTTGAGAACAGGCAAAGAAAGGAGTTCATTTTCAACCAGTTTAGAGACCTCTACGTCAACCTTTATGGCAATCCTGATAAATTCAATGATGCCATTAGACAGTTTATCCACTCGGAGAACTGCTCTCGAATCGAGCTGGAAATTTTTATCAAGGAGGTCACCAACAAAGGCATCGACTTTCAGATCGACAACCAGCCCTTGATCGAGCTGCTTATTGACGGCTTCTGTATGAAACTGTAGATCCGAGAGGACACCGACACCAAGCACTTTATAGAGCTGATGGAATAGATTGAGCTGTCAAAGGACTTGGGCATGAAGATGAACAAGATTATCCAAATCAGACGCTGTTTGGGCATTTTGAATGTTTTCAACTGCGAGAAAATAACATACTACGACATGCTGGAGTACCAGAGGAACAACAAAATATTCAAAATACTGCTAGAAAAATATTTCAACCAGGAGCATAAAAGAGATTCAGTGAGAATCTAAGACGAGGAAATCTCTCTCGACTACTGCAGAAACATGTTGACAGTGCTTCTCTACATTTTGGAAACCATCTATTACGACGTTGCTGAGCGAGATCTGCTGCTGACTTACGGAGAAATGCTCATTGAGTGGAAACAGTTTGATGTCATCAAGGGAATTCTCTATGACGAATAAGTCCTGGAAAAGTTGCATATCGAAAAAGAACCTTACATTGAAGAGCTTGTCGGCAATGCCCTTTACACCATCTACGCAGACGACACCATCGCATTTGACGAGGAGGTCAAAAAGCAGATCGAAGACATTCTCGACATTCTGCCTGAGACCAACGAGGGTTTTAAGAGAAGAGAGCTGACTAAGTTGGATCTGGTGCAGATATTCGAGTAGTGGGGAGTGGTGGTCCAGCCCAGTAATATTCATTTGGTTTGCAATAATTGGGAAACTCAGCTGGGCAAGGAAGAATTCATTACTGACATATTCAATGGCTATATTGACCAACTGACTTTTGAAAACTTCAAAGCCATCTATGCCTTTTTGGAAATCGCCACCAACTTATCGATAGAAAGGGAGGAAGACATTCTTTAGAACCCTAACTTTGCAGGGTTTGCTTTGAAGTTTGCCCAAAGATTGCTTAAAATGGAAAGATATCGCTAAATCATCGAAATATTTGCCTTTGTAAAGCGAATTCCTGATACTAGAATCGACTACGAGTTGATGACTGAGGTTTTCCTCAAGGAAATGGTTCGGCTCTACCCCGAGGAAAAGTTAGAAGAGGGCAAGGAAGTGATTGAATACTTCACCCAAAACTACACTGACGACAGCGTCATGTGCCAGCTCTTCACCAAAAATTTCGAAGATGTCCACTTCAACGAATAAATATAAAGAGAGGACTATATTCGCATCGACGAAACTTACTGCTTCAAGAAGGAAAAGGGATAGGTCAGTTTGGAACTGTTGTGGAAGGTCGCCTGTGAGGAGGCCAACGAGAGAAGGGATAGCTTCAAGAACACGGCTGAATATCATGAGGAACTGTACTATGCTTATTATTTCTTGTTGTCTGCTTTCAGAAATACCAAGCAAGGTCTGCAAAAGTTGGACAGGATCAGCTACAACCTGTAAATACTGACAGATTTGCTCTTCAAGCTGGACGTCGCCATCGACTAAATTCCTTCGCTCTGGGTCGTCAACACCAACTACTTCTTCAAGGGATTCTTCAAAGGTTTGCTCTTGATCGGTGTGGCTCGAGTGGTAACCTCAGCCCAAGACGAAAACACCATCAGCCGTCACTCCAAGAGCATCGAACATAACCTAGAGGTCATCAAGAATCGGTTGAAAGATGATAAGGCTAAAAATAAGAATTTGTTAGATAGTATTTCTCGGTTGGAACCCATCATTAAGGCTGCTACCAAGAAGAGCGAAAAGGAAGTCAGGTACTAGCGAGAAAAGATCAAAGAGTTGTCAAACCAACCCAAGAAAGAGGTAGTTGAAGAGAAGTTGCCAGAACAGGTGGTCAATAATGCCACCATGAATCTCAAGACCATGCGTGAAATGAAGTACGAGTATACTCAACTCTCCAACCTGTCCGTTGACTACATCTCAGAAAAGGATGTCTTGTAAGCCATCTACACTAGAATGTTCGAGGAAAAACAGCAGGCACGGAAGAACAAAAGAGACTCAGCAGGTGCAATGGCCAACAATCTTTTCCTGACTAGCATCACTGGGCATCGCAAAGAA
>Ga0100402_1002909_pt1 | contig 18976 bp, 17 predicted proteins | sample CryGeyme20150102_FD_80419 | JGI IMG/M metagenome (GOLD analysis project Ga0100402, IMG submission 80419) | Groundwater microbial communities from Crystal Geyser aquifers in Utah, USA - Crystal Geyser metaG 2015-0102 | ecosystem: Environmental > Aquatic > Deep subsurface > Groundwater | place...
AAGCAGCAGGATGGAAGAAGACTCGAATGACAGGATGTTGCTTAGTTGTTTGTGATAGCAAGAGACAAGGGCAAATTAGTCTATCTTAAAGCCTAATCTATCCTTGATACAATCTATCTCCTTATGGAAAATTCTCACAATCGATTTTAAAGTATGCTGGTAACTATTCAGTTTGCTTGGTGGCCTCAAGAGTCAGAGAGTAATAATACGAAAGATCTGCGAGTGTACATCCATGCTGACTATGGCGATAGGCAGATCGAAAACTTTTGTTGTTTGGAGTAAACGCAACTTTAAAACCATAGTAGCTGACCATTCTCATACGTTTTGCAGCCCAGAGATGGGTTGATAGCCACTGAACCTTATCACTTCGTAGTTTGTATGCCATGATCAGCATTCTCCTTTTTCTTATATGTTTTCGACATTTGGGCAATTTTTGCATGCTTTCAGCTTTAGCAAGTTCCTGCTCCATATTTTTTCTCATTTTTCTAGGGATACGAAATCGATTGTGACTCATCGCTCTGCGTCTGACTGACTTTGGAAGAGCCTGATGCCCTTTTTTCTTGGTGTCTAATTCTAATTCGACGAGAAATTTGTTGATTTCGATAGACCGATCTTCTACAAATTTATTGAAGTTGATATGCCTGGCTTTATCTTCCATATTACTTTTATAATAGTGACAATCAACAATAATATCTAATCATTAATCATTTGAAGTGAAGATATAGTTCGAACAAATTGACCTTCTTGAATAACAGAAGTGAAAAAACATCAGTAAATTATACAACAGTCTTACTACACTTTCTATTTATTTACACCTATTACACGGTAGCTCCGTATCTTCTTTCGGGATGCTTTCTCGCCTACGTTATATTCGAAAACCTGTTTGTTTGTTGTATTAAACTTGATACTTTTGGTGCTTTTTATATCCTACTACGAAATTGCTCCGATACTTCGATGTGAACCTTCCTTCTTGAGACAACTACGAGCTCTGTTGGCCTTCTACCTGGATTTGATGGCCCGACAAGAGCGTGTTTTGCTTCCCCCACTAATTTTGACGATTTATTTTTTTCTTCTCACATCACTAGGAGTCAAATTGCTCTTTCTGCCATCAAACTATAAATCATCGTCAATCGAATTCTTAGATTCAGATACCATTAGCTGGACTTTTTTGACCTAGGTTTCATTGTGTATGCTTTTGATAGTCTTGTGATTTTTCTTGAATTGGTTCATAGAAGAATACTTTATAATGGAATGCTGAAATTAATTAACTTGTTTCAATTTGCTTGGGTCTAAAAAATATTCTCGAATGGCCTCAACAATTCAGGGAGTTATGGAGCAGGGGCTGATGATTTTGTGAAAAAATAAATAAAATGTCTATTGAATATTAATTATATCAATGTCATCGACCAATCGTATTATCATTCCCGTTGTGGGGAGCAAGCATAATCTATAGGAACAAAATGTCTTCAAACATGCCAATCTGGTCCTCACTCCTCAAAAGGATTAACAGCAGTCAGCTTGTATCGCATGGAAAAAGTCCTAAAGTGCCTTCAAAAAATTCAAATAAAAAAGGGACCGCAAGGAAAAGAAAGAGGAAATCCCTCAGGATGAAATCGAATAGCATGAACCTCATAGTGCTAAAATATTTTTCAAATTAGTTCAGAAGAGAGGAAGGTTTGATCCCCACATCAGATACGGACAACTCTTCCAAAATTAATAGTTCCTAGCTTTAATGAGTGAGCCTGAAAACAAATTCTATGATCCAAACTAAGCACCCCTCTACATGAGCAATTAAAGCTGCTCACCCATACAAGTGCCAAAGCTAGAGTCAAGACCCTGCTCCCAAATGGAGCTGATGGGAGGCAGTCTGGTGGAGCTGAGCGTCAAGAAGGAGGAATCCGAGCCCATGGAAGAGGAGTATCCCTTGGTGATGGCGATTGAACCTATGTCTGACGACCCTTTTATCATAGTTCGTAAGAGTACGTCAAAAAAGAGTACCATTTAAGATATGTAGGTTGCAAATCCTCTAAATCTAAATTGATTAGAAAATAAATCAAGTTTGAAAAATTGCGTTCAAAGTAGTCCCTTTACTAGAACTCATAACTGTAGTTAGGCCGAGCCCTCAAGAAGGAATCCCTATAAAATGATCCCTATCTTGAGGGCAGTCCGGAAAGATTCTAAAAATGTAACCAACAAATCATGACCCTTCAGCAGATAGTTAAATTTGCAAATTAAAAGCATTAGCAGTAACAAAGTAAAAAGACAAAAATCAAAGATAGTTCTCAACCAAATGAGTCCTAAAAATAGGCCTCATAAAGAGTCGATCCTGATTGATCACAAAATTATGCTTTTTCTCATGATGGTAGAATATTGTAAGAATAGTAGCATAAGTGTTCAGGTTTCTTGCTGTTTCGCGTGTGTTCTTGAGTGTTGAGAGGATTAAGAGAACATCGCAGCCGGTATAGCTTAGTGGTAGAGCATTTGCCTTGTAAGTAAAAGGTCGTGGGTTCGACTCCCACTATCGGCTTTTTTTGATAATACTTTCATCTTTGCTTCAAAAATAATCAAGAATCAGAAAAATCCATTCGTCACTGTGGGAGTCACTCGACTTCTCTTCTTCATGCATTCCTCAACAGTCGGGTTGGTGCGAGGATCAACTCGATGACCAGTCTCACAAAGTCCCTTTTGTAAAATAGACTCGCCTTTTTCTTGACTAAAGCCATTCTTCCAAACAAGTAAAGCTCCATCAACACCTCCAGTAGCAAAGAAATCTCCTTTGTTCGAGAAGGCTGAAGTCTTGATTTATCCTGAATGTCCGTACATACTGTATGCTAAAGTTCCTTTTTGAAGGTTCCAGATCTAAATGAGGGAGAAAGTACCTTGATTTAAGAGTTGGAGGAGACAGATAGCATGTGGTTACCATCAGGATGGACAGAAAAAGAATTGACAGCGGCATGATGAGCTTCATAGTGCTGAACAATCTGTTGCTGTCTCAAATCAAACATTGAAATAGTTTTCTCAGCTGTGCTTGCCAAGACACATTCAGATGTTGGATGGAAAGCAGTGCAGGTGATGGCAGCGTCAAAACAGTCATACTTTTGGATTTCCTTTCTTTTCTCAACATCCCAAATAATGAACTTTTTATCTTCGCCTCCTGAGCAGACCATAGTCATATCACTATTGGCCTTAGCTGAAACAACCCAGTTTGTATGACCTGAAAATGAACCCTTAAATTTAAGATTTTAGCTGTCCCACAATTTGACAGTCTTGTCATTGCCTGCAGTCAACAAAGATCTTCCATCTCTGAGAAAGTCTACAGATCTGACTGGAGCAGTATGACCGTTTAAAATTTTAGTCTTGATGCTGCTGCCAGGGAACCATAGTCTAACGCTATTGTCGTAGGATGCACTAGCTATTATATGTGCATTTGGTGAGAATGTGACAGCTGAAATCTTTTTAGAGTGTCCGTCCAGGGTGAGATTTCTCTTAGGGTTGGCCATATTCCAGAGGGACAAATAATTATCGACACCAGAAGAGACGATGTACTTGCTGCATCACAACATAATTACAGATCATGGCTGAAGGCGACGGAATTTATTTCTCGCTTGGTGGTGATGCTTTGCTGCAACCAGGATTCTTTTTCCATAGTTCGTTATTAATAATTCAAAAAATTATGATTATCATTCATCATCAATGTTATTAATATCGATCTAGAACCTTGTATCTTCCGTGAAGCTTGGGGAGGGCTATCTTGCGATCCATACGGCTGTGCCTCACCACTGAGGAACCGAGGGTTGGAAGCTAAATTGAATCGTTCAGGTGCTTTCTTTATGAGAATATGCTGTCTGTCGGATCTGGTCTATCTTTGGATACCTCCATTGTTGTGGATAATTGAATAAAACGAGAGTATCCTCTATCGAAGTGTTTTTTGTATTATTTTCGCTGATAGCCTCTAAAACCATCAAGTCTTATAGGTGGAACATCTCCTTGAGGAAAGAGAGGCATTTATGCGTTTTTCCATTCTTTTGTCCCTTATTTTTCCTTTGAGTATTTTTGTCTTGACACTACTGAGGCTTAAGGAGCTAGGAATGTTTTGTTTCCCTCCTTAAGCTCTTTCTTTTGTGCTCCAATTCCAGCTCTAGCTTGATAATATTTTATTTTTTCATTGACAAACACACTTTTGATTTATTAGCCATCATAGTCGTAAGTGAGTGTGTTATTGGGATCTTCAAGCTAAAAACTATTGATTGTTTGAAGCTTTTAGTTGAAACTTTTCTCATGTGAAAGCAGCAAATTTTTGTATTCTAGGCTATGTTTGATTTGAGCTTCATAAACTACCCTGTATTTATGAATCTCGGGGTCTTCAATTTCATCATCCTCTTTCAATTTCTCAAGGCGACTTTCTGGATATTTGTTTTCTACTTGCTTTTTACTGCTCTTTCCTCTTTCAGTCAAAACAAAGGATTTTCCTCTTGAACTAAGTGATAGGCTGTTTCGATAGCTTACCTTCAAAGTATTTTTCCTTTCAATCGTGCTTAAACTGAGGTCAAGAGATGGAGTTTTTGTTTTGAGATCATTACTCTGGCTTTCCTTTTCAAGTTATTTGGGCATGAGAGTATCTTTTCCAATACAAGGCACTTCCTTAATTTTTTCTTCGTGTAAAGAAACATAAACAGGATAATTAGGGACCATTGATTCGATGCTGCTGCAGATCATCCATGACATTTACTGAATCAAACTGCTCGGCAGACATAATTTGGCATGCTATACTTCTATATGATCCTTCACTCCTTCAAGCAGATTTTCAATGATTGAATTAGCAACTCTCTGTGAATAAATGCTCATTATGCTCAGTTTGGCATTATAATAAAATTAAAGACCTCGCATCTTAAGCTTGTGAGATGATAGCGTTGAAAGGTATAACTAAAGATGAGTGTATCAAAAATCAGAAACATTGCTGTTGTTTAGCAAAAACTAAGTGAGAATATTCTGTCTGCTAAGGTCCAAAAAATTATTCTTACCAATTATCAAAGCTGTATCGACCATCTTGTCTTTTGTGTTCAACTCTCCGCTGTATTTCCATTTGGTAGCTAATATTTTGAAATGTGTTTCAGCTTGCTTCGTGCAGTAGTGATAATTTTACAATTATTGGAGTTTGCAGTCTCTGAGAATATCCTCCAAAATATCGAAGTCTTTTCGGGTGATCTTGAGGGGTTCTTTCGAGCAAAGATCCATATATTTTTTAATGCTTTCGATGATGATTGCCTACTCGCCAGCAGTAAGGGCACGATTTCTACCAGTACCATAGATGATTTTGAATTATTTCTATATTTTGTCCAAGGGATAGATCCGGGCATTTGAGTAAGGTATTTCAACTTTTTCATCTCCGACTGGAAGAAAGATCTCTGACTTGTCTTCATGACTCAGGCAATCCTTCCACATATGGATAATATGAGGATTTATCGTCCGAGGCTTACCAAAAACATATTGATATACGACTTAACTTTGGCCGAGTATAGAATCGTAGAGTCTGAAGTCAGGGTTTTTGAACTTACTTGATTTGTCTTCAGGGTACTCTGGATTAGAAGGTATGCTAAATAGCTCAGAGGCCAAGGAGTTGACTTTGTTTCTGTTAGTGTGATTTCTCTTTTTTGAGGCAAAAATATTGCTAGTTGGAGTTGCTTCTGCCGAAAAAACAAAGCTACTCAGACCCAATTGATTTTCCAGCTCAGCCTAACTTTAAGCAGATTCTTAATGGATTTATTGAATGAATCTTTTCGCTGTTGACAGTAGTTTTGGTTCTTCTATAATATTCGCTTCTTATTTGGCTCTTGGAGGTCTAATTTTGTGTCCTTTTTTTCCCAATCCAGGAAGTAAAATTGGTTGAAGTGATCCCTAATGTGTAAGGTTTCTCAGAGATGCGTAATCAAAAGATTGATACTGAATTTACTTCTTCTTTGAAAGAGGTTTCTTCTACTCGACTTACATATTATCAAGAGGTTCTTTTACTCTCACCTCAATTGACATTGATAAATTTATTATTTTCACACTACCTACTAATTATCACTGCCTTTCTCTGAAAAGGTCTTTTGTTTTGTCCTCCGGATTTAAATTTTAGAGTCACTCGATACCCTTCCTCGAGGAATAGGCTATTCGTCTACAAAAATGTCTTTTTCTGTATCTACTGACTATCTATCCATTTTGGATTTTGGTTTCCTCATAAGCACGGGCTATGATTAGGAGAATTATTCTTCCTGAAGCTTGGTGATATTTTGAGCTTTTTCGTACAATTAGCGATTCTCAATAACAACTTTTGTACTGATGTTTGAAGCTTCTAAAGCAGAACAGGATAAAAGGCCTTTTTTTATTCTAAAATTGCCTCCCAGCCAGCTTAAAAGTCAACCTAATTCAAGAAATTTTGGGTCACAGCAATCGTATCATCGAGATTCAGAACAGCATGCCAAACTCCAGAAGGTACAAATACAGTCTATCCTGGATATTGAATGAATTAAACCAATCCGAGGGTCTATTTGGAATACTTCTTCTTAATCTGAGGTAAAATTTATGCAAAATAATTGATTGCTTCGTCTACAAAATTTTTTGATCTGAATTCCTTTCCTTTGACAATGTATTTCGGCGTGTCAGGACGAAACAACACCCATCTTTTGTGCCCAACAAGAGAAGTGTTCCAAGCCGATGTCATCAATGGATCTATATGCACAGTGGAGCCTGATCTTTCAGGACCCATCAAAAACCTTATTTGAAGATATTATACCAACGAAAAAGGGGTCGATCTTTATCCTCCAGCAATTTAAATACATCATCCTAAAAGTAAGGAGGTATCTGGTAGCTATTCAAAAGAGGTTTCAGCTCTTAGCTTACGATATTTAGATTTTCGAACAGATAAAGAGGACTGTCATCTGTGTTGTGAACCAAGTAATCAATGAAAAAACTCATTTTTATTCTTATTTTGTTACCATCGTCGTCTTAGCCAACTTTAAACATATAATTGGCGAATTTCTCAGCTAAATTGTTATGACTCCAGAAAGATTTTGTTTTCCAGTCATTTGTACAGCCTTCTTACAAAGAAAGTTACCTTTAATGATCACTGCTTTTTTAGCTCTGTGATACTGCTCTCTGAACTATTTGATTGTAAATTCTTCTATTTTTCTTCGACCCACGTCATCAGGACAGTTAAACAGCTATCTTGTAACATTTTTCTCGTAAAATCTATCTCTGCTCCAGTCTTCCTACTGAATGGAATCTTGCTTACTTTGATGATGGGGCGATCCCTACGCTTTGCATCTTAGATAGCTTTCTTAGCTTGAAGGCTCATTTCAGGAGCATAGTAAATCTATTATTTCAGTCCAAGGAGCTGGGCTATTGTATCATTTGATCTTTAGTGACTTTACATATCTTCAAAAGTAAATATGGATAAAGATCAATTTTAAACCTATGACGAGTTGAAAGATTCTTTATTCTAATTTGAAATGATAAGGCTTTGACACATGAGCTCAGGGTTGTCTTCGAGGTTGTAGATTCTCAGAATGATAAAAATCGGTATATAGAAGGTGAGGATTGTTGTAACTGAATTGAAGGTGATATCCAACACTATATTACTTTCGTCAGGATTGGGGCAATCGGTATAGAAATAAGCATTGAAGAATAACTGTTGAATGACATAGTAAAGGTCAAAACCGAACCTGATCGTATTGGCCACTAAGACAACTGTGTATTGATTGAAAGTCTATATAATTGAAAGCTTACTCTTTTGGATTCATCTTCGTCAAGCATCTATTTCAGCTGTTCTGTAGTCTTGAGAGAAATCATTCCGAAAATGAGAGAAAAGGCTATGAAGGTACAATCTACCAATAAACAGGCCACCATTCTAAATCATCTACTCAGTACATTTTGTAAAGGATGCTCTCGTCTTGCAAAATGAGGAAAAGAACCGCAAGAGCCAAGTACAGAAGCCTGAACTACTTAAGAAATATCGTACTCTTTTGTAAACTCTCAGGGTTTGATATATCCTTGTTTCGTAGCCATTGTAACCTTCAGAGCCCACGAAGTTGACCTAGCTTCTTCTTATTCTACTTTTAGGATCAAAAAGCTCTGATATCTGCTTAGACCTACATCACAAGTTATTTACCATTGGAAAGGCAGGTAGATGAGCAGCCATTGGATCATAAAGGCAGTGAGCCAATCGAGAACGAAGTATATTTTGGTAAATTTGCTCATATTGATAGTACTTAGCACCTCGCTCTTATACAGGATGTAAATTAGTACATTGCATGCGTTGGAAACGACATATGCTAAGTCAGAAAGGTCTTACTGATCCACCATCCGATGAGCATCATGTACACTAATGTCACATGTCGATTGTGGGTCCCTCGCATTTTGAAATATTTTCTGAAAGCATCACCAACCAGAAGGAGCGAGAGGGCGGTCAGGACGCTTTCGACGATGAGTTCGGCTGTGTCGTTGATTTCGAAATAGCAGAAGTATTTTCGAGATTAATCCTCCATTTGATATTAATATCTACTTATTATATACTACAAAGAATCACTCTTTTCTCACAGCTCAGCATCTATTCTGAGGACTGAAGATGTGGATATTCTACTGGACATCTGTCGACTGGTGATGCTTCGGGCTGTTAGAGCATTGCTTCTGATCGACAGTTGATCAAAGTTTAATTTAGGCACATCCAGGAATCTTTATTGCTCTTGCTGCTCTTTTCTTTCTTTTCGCATCAAGTACGACTTCAGTAGACTATAGCTATTTTGTTCTAAATGATTTTGTTTTTCATCGGTCGATTCTACATTTGATGGTTTGAGTGGAAGCAGCAATCCTCGTTGAATGAAAGCTGCCTTATTGTTGTTTTTAACGTCAAGCATCACATACTCTTCTCTCTTGTTGCGATATTTCTGAAACACTTGCTGCTTGACCTTGAGATACTATTCGTTGTAGGGTTCAGAGGGATCGAAGTATCCTCGGGTGTTAAAGCCTACAGGCTTGATGTTTTCTTCATTAATAGAGTTAGGTCGTTTTTTGGGGACTGTTTTGTGAGGTTTGGTGAGGACAGGTTTAATTCTTATCATTTTCCAAATAAAATAAAAGTATAGAACAGCTTAAAATTATTACACACAAAAATCTGAACTGATAAGGAAAAATCATTATTGTCATTGCCAGACCTGAACCTTTCTGGATTTTAGTCTGACCAACACTTGTCGGCATTTGAGGTGGTCTAGCTTATTCCCATCTAATTGAAGACGAAAGTACATATGGATAAATTTTTCAACTATTCGAGATAAGATATCTCTTCTGGGATCACTTCGATTCTATTGTTATCTAGCATCAGAAAATGATGTACATATGAAAAATTCCTGAAGAAATTCGAAGGAGATGATATTTTTGGGAATCTACTTTATTTTGTTTCCGCTCATTGATAGTGTCTTCAAAAAGCATATGTTTGCAGGTTACCAATCTACTCGATATATATTGTTAAAGCCTGTATCGCAAGTTTATTTACACACATAGAGAGTCCTTAGGCTTGGCCATCGAATACTCGTCAAAGTTTTGAGTCCTTCACTGCCAATGTTGTTATAGCCGACGTTCAGCAAAATCAATTTGTTCCAGTCATAGCTGACAAGTTCCTTGATATCTCCAATCCTCATTTCTGTGTTACCTAGATAGCTAAAGACATACTGAGATCAAGTTTGTTTTCTTTCATGTTTTTCTTCAGATTTAAACTTCGTTGATAAGTGTACATTGTTTTGCCCTAGGAAAAAGATTTCCTTTGTTGGGATGTGCTCGTCTGATCATCAGTTTTCATCTTGTTGTAGCGGCTGTATGTCTGAGGCTTCAGGTATGGGTATTATCTAGTGTTTTGAGTCACGGAAGATGTGCTTATTTCGGGTATCTTAGTGATCGCCTTTCTGAACCTGTTATTTTATCTGGTCACCATCAGCTTTAGTCTGGGCCCTGAAGACTAATTTTGTATCTTAGAAAGCCAACCTGTACTGATTCTGGATTCTGTTTCCTCAGCCTCAGAGCCGATCGAAGTCAGTGCAAAGTGTTCTTCTGTTCTATTTTCTTTATCTTAGATCATTTTTCTCATCTTTATTGGTATGGATCTCATCTTCCCCTCAATGAAAACTTTTATCTTAAGCACCCCATTTTTGAAAACGATCCGTTCACCCATTTTCTTACTTATAACTTTGTTAAGATACTCATAGAATCCTGCAGCATTTTCGAACAATACTTGAAGTTATGTGGGCATACAGTCGTCAGTGAATTTATTCGACACGAACAAAACATCCGAGTTGTTGTTGGCTTATATGGTGATTCTCATGGCTTTTTCTGTGTAGGAGGTCACGAGGGTGTAGGAATGTAGTTGAGTGCTGATAATGGAGTTTCCATTCATGAGAGTTATTTATTGGATAAGTTTATATAATAAAGCAAAGAGGATGATTGGCTCTCTGATAAATCATAGATAATCACCGTTTTTGTCAAACTCTATACACATCGTAATTGATCAACGGTACCACAAGAGGACCTGCTCGGATGGCAGGCAAAAAGAACTAAAAATCAAGCTAATTGATGGAGATCGAGAGTTTAATACTGTCACTTTCCTTCCTCATTATTGCTGAGACTGTCACCTCATCTTATGAGGTCGAGGAAAGATTCTTTTCTAATGTGGTTCTACTGATCATTTGTGATTTCTTTTTGCCAGGTTTACCATTTTTATTTGCTGGAGGTGGTCTGCCTCCTTTTTTTGATAGCTTTACAATGCAAGAAGAAACGTTGTGGGTATTCCACTCATCCTTGTTGCCCTCGTAAGCTGACTCTATAAGTGACTCAAGGGTGACAATAGAATCGACTGGCTCGTTTTAATATATCTCTGGGAACAAGTTGATGGTGTCACTTGTGGCATTGATGCAGCCAGATTGACGGTTTATTATGGTGGAACTTTTCCGGAGGTCGATATCTGCAAATTATTCGGTATGGGGTCGCCGAACTATTTAGAAAGTTGATCCTCTTTCGGAAGGCGCTTTGGCAGATCTGGGGCCAGTCTCTACCATACAGCTGCCCATTATAATGTGATATGTTAATGAAGATAAACTTATCATACCGGTAGTCAAATACAATAATAATAGACATAAATCAGATAGCATAGAGTTAGTAATCTATTTTGGAAACCACCAAAGGACCAGCTCGATCCCGAGGCACCAAGAATGATATATTAGAAGCCGTCCCTTTAACATAAATACGGGAATCACCCTCTTGATCAAAGGCTGTTGCCTAAAGCTCACTTTCTTCTGACATCAGTTCCAACATTTGTCGACTTTTTTTGCGAGAGATACGAACCACATTAGCAGAATGACTTAAAGGGTCCACAATCTCAGATTACATTTTCGGAGTTTTTTTTTAATTTACTGCCTAGCTGTTGGGAGTGTAGCCAGATGGAGATGATGCAGAGTTGATCCTTTTCTTTGTAAAGACTGTAGTTTATTTTTATTATTACCGGTAAAAATTCTGTTAGTGAGGGTCTATGCTCTGTGCTAAAGCATTTTTCTGCCCATTTGAGTTTTTCAGCTGAGATGGAAAATCTTGCTGATAACCATTAAAGCCGTTCCTTGTGGTCCTACTTGCGCTGCTTTTATGTTATTTCTCGATTCGGTTATTGTTCTCTTTGCTTTATCTACTGCTTCTCCTTGCAGATTGTCCTTTCCCATTCCAATAACACTTAACATCTTTTTCAGGCGTGGAAGGCAATTCATTAGTACTGGTGCTGTTGGCATTGATTTCTTTAAAGTCCCTCATCATGCAAGGTGTATTGGTCTGAGTCGTTTGAAGTGAATTATAGGTGTTTTTTTATTATTGCATTGGTCTTCTGGTCACTTGAACAGTAGGGCATCCATTTTTTCCAGCACGACGATGTCTTTGTTCTGTTTGCATACAAGCTCCCATTCAAAATCAACTAAATTATAGAGCTTGTAAATACTACTCGCGATTATAAATAGCAACTCGGGATATCATTACCCTTTACACAGCCGAATCTTTAATATTTTTTCTGCCCTGTAACAAGGTAGTAAAGGAGCTGGTAGTTTACCAGATGAATAAAAATGCAAAAATGTCAGTTAACGAATAGTGAATCATTCGATATTAAACTTCAGAGTGACTCGTAATTTTTGTTCCAAATCTACATGCCTCTTTGTGCATTCCTCTAACATATAACGATATTTACAATAACAGGCGTGTTTTTGGTCAACATCTGATTTGAATTGTGCCTGACTCTAGCAATAAGGACTGCAGTTCGAGTAAACCCTTAGAGCTTATTGGAACCTTCTCACTCTTCTTTAGCTTTATGACAACATTCCAACCCAATTATTATTCAACTAAAGATAGAAAATATAAATATCAAAGCTGTTTGAATGACTCGTATTACCTCAGGTATTTATCAAATTTATGGCGGAGAGGGATGTTTTGAACCTGAAATGCTTCAATCACTTTTGTGTTGATGCCTTTCTTCAATCTTGTTCGCATTGACTAGCATTTCTCCGAGATCTTGAAGGAAGAGCAACTAAAATATAGCCTTGATCTTCCTCGACTTTATTTGCTTCGAGGCCTGTCCACAGAATCAAACGACAAGGAATTTTTTGGAATCATATGTTATTTTGAGCAAATTATCGGGACTACATAAATGAACTGTTACTTTTGGCAACATTTAGTGTATTTTTGAAGTTGAACATCCTCTCATCTTCCAATTTACAGTGGTACCAATCGTTAGCTGTTTTTTTGGGAAAATGTTCAGACATAGATGTGTATATTCGTCTCCTTTTTACAGCAGATTTAGGCTTATTGATGGATTGTTATGTTCTCAGAGAATACTTGGGCTCCATTTTCTGAACAAAAAGGTCAGACTCGTTGATTTATACTTCTGCATCCAGCATGACCGATATTTAGATAAGTTTATCTTGAGCCAGTTGCTCCTAACTTATGATTTTTCTGCGTTTGATATTTTTCTGTTTCTGCCTGGTATTTCGCATCGATTAATAAAAGGTAATTATCAAAAGCGATCATAACTCAATAAGAAAATTGAATTATGCTAAAATATTTGATATTCTTGAAAGTGGATATTTCTAGAATGTTCGTCTGGTTTTTTAATGAGATGTGATAGTACTTTGATAAATTACTTTTCAATTTTATCGATGCCGAAACGAGACTACTACTAAGTGCTGGGAATCAGCAAAAGTGCAAGTGAGGCCGAGATCAAAAAAGCGTACAAGAAACTGGCTGTGAAGTGGCATCCTGATAAGAATCCTGATAACCGGGAGGAAGCTGTCGAAAAATTTAGATAAATCACAGAAGCATATTAGAACCTAGCAGATAAAGACAAAAGAGCTACCTATGATCAATTTGGCTTCGAGGGACCTCAGACATCTTATTACCGCCCCAACTTCCACGATGCTGACGATCTATTTGCCAAGTTCTTTAAGAATCATGAATTCGATGACGACCCATTCTTCAGTAGTTTCTTCGGAAACAGAGGAGGAAAAAAAGCTGGAGGAGGAGGCTTCGGTGGTTTTGGTAGCTTTGGATTTGGAGGATCGATGTTTGGCAATGACCCATTCTTTAAAGATCTGGGAGTAGGAGGCGCCAGCGGAGGTTTTTCTAGCTTCAGCAGCAGTTCTTCAAAAGGGGCAGGAATGCCAGGAATGTCGAAATCAGTGAGCACAACCACTCGAACAGTGTAAGAATTTTCCTATTCAGCAATGGAAAGACAGTAGTAACAAGAAAAACGACAATTACCCACGGAGATGGTTCCAAAGACGTTTCATAATAAGTAATCGAGGACGGCAAGAAAATGGAGAAGAAATATTCAATCAATGCTGGAGAATCCGAAAACCAAGCAAAAGCCAAACTTAAGTATATTTGATCTAAGCTTTATATCTATTATCGGCCAGTTCTTAATGAATCTGTACGAATATGAGGACTTCAAGGTTGTTAGAATTTTTATTGGTCTACTTTTATCAATATTTTGATAGTTGCTGCTTTGCTGGTATAAAATGCATGAATCATTGTATGATTTGACCCCTTTTTTCAAAATTCAATTTGCCCTCCAAAGGTGGGATACTCACAATAGCCCAGATGCAAGAACCGATCCTCTCCGGCATATTTTTAGTATACATCTTCTAAGCTTTGTTCGGCGTGAAGGAGGGTATTTCCTGCAAAGAGGTAGATAGCTTAGGTGTGATTGATTTTGAGTTTGTTCTTGATGACCATGATGAGTTTGAAGATGGTGAAAGTTTTGATGATCAGAATTCTAAGTCGAATATGAAGTACTTATTATTGTCAAAATCTTTGAGCTTGCTGTTTTTGATTTTGTTGAGGAAGATCGGTATTTTGTCGGGGTGGAATTTACGGATCATTTCTGCTTCTTGACGACGGTCGTTTATTGCCTCCATTGATTTTACTATACAAAACAATATATTTATGTGAAATTTTAATTGCTTTTTGGCTCTGAGCTCTCCAATCTCGACCACACCCATTACAACTCGAAATGTTGTTAGACACCCTCCTGTATTTCTTTATAATATTTAAAAGATGAAAAGCGAGAGTTCTAACCACCAACTTAGATTCTCTATTGATATACGATCTCTCAAGGAACATGAATTCACAGCTCAGCTTTCTATAAGATATACTGCAATTCCTGCTCTAGGGCTAGCTTCTTTCCGATCACCATCTATCCCTATTGCCAATCCAAGAGTCTAAACAACCATTCGAGATTGCTTCCTAACTGGATACTTCCAAGCTTCAATGGCTGACGTTGCTGACAAATTGAACCAGAAAGTATAGATTGAGATGTGGCACAGTGATAGATTGAAAAAAGATACATTACTTGGGAAGGCAACTGTCGACTTGTCTAAGATTCTCGACATGCCTCTCAGAACAACAACATAAAGTTTTGCAAGGGTCTTGGATGCATATCACCCGATTGATTAACTTGATTAAAATGCTAAGCCGTTAAAATCCATCGGAAGTTTGAGAGTAATTGCCTACTTGGAAGATCTCGGACCTGCTGATCAACTGGAGAAGAAAGGATTCAATATCAAATAATTTCTGGAAGATATTCCAGAAGAACAGAATCTACCTTCGAGAAACTAGTAATATCAAGTTGGGTCCATATAAAACGCAGGATTGAACTAGTTGGAACGAAAAGTAGTCTGGGAGTTGTAGACCTGGAAGAAGGCTGAAGAGACGAAGGCTCGAATCACTTTAAAGCATAAGGAGATTGAATTTTGGACAAATTTGAGCTAACAACAACGAAAGAGCGACCTATAAAAGGAGAAACAATTCAAGAAAATAGAAGCCAATCTTGTTCTTCTCGAAGGAAAGTTGAGGTCGAAAGGCAATTAGCTAAACAAAAGAGAGCAGAAGATTTTACTCTTAGAGCAAGAGCTTCAAAACAAGATAGGATAAGTCTCTAGGTAGTGCCTCCTTAAAGATCAGTAGATCGATGCAATCAAGCGAAGACACAAGGAAGATAAAAATTCAGTGATAAGAGAAAAGGCTACTTTGTAAGTGGAATTAGCAAAGACTCGTGCTGAAAATGCAAAACTAAGGGTTGAAATCGAAGAACTTAAGAAGTAGGATGAAAAGGCACCTTTGAACATATTGAAAGCTGAGTTGAATGCCAAAATTCTATAAATCAAAGAGTTATCAAGAGAGGTCTAGAAAGCCAACTAAGTGAAAGACGAGTACAAGATCTACTATGGAAAAATGAAGGAGGAAGTCATTACTTTGAGATAAAAGCTCAAAGTTACTGAAGAGTCGATGCACTAACTCAGGAGATAAAAAGACTTACTTATGAACAACTGTCGCCATTTCGAGCAGCAACTCTCTTACTAAAGACAAATGTACCAGCAAGCTATGCAAAGAGGTGCCCCTACCTTCGAAGACTACCGTTAAGACGAATAGGCTGATCCGATAGCTCTCGGCAACAGATAGGTTCTCATCCGGCAAAGGGAGAAGCTAATTCGAGAGAATAACTACCCTCCAAACGATCCATTGATATTGTAGCTGGACAGGCAGATAAGGAGTTGCTCCTGATTTATATTGCTTTTCGGACTTATCCTCACCTTTATAAATATATAACAAGAACAATGGAGAAATACATTGAAAGGTTCAACCAACTCTACGAATCCGGATCTCAGGTAGTCCGTCGTGTTGGAGGCAGAAATATCATCTTCTTCGGTCTATTGGGAACCGCCATTGCTGCCAAGTAGTTATTTATTGATTTAGTTTCATCTTGGATGATAGCCCCAAACCCTACTACAAATTCAAGTTCTTCAAGAGAGTGGTGCCCACCGAAACAGTCTATGAGCATCCTTACTGATAGCTATAATCAATAAGATCGACATAATAAACAGTTTAGTATCATTGGGCAGTTCTCATAATTAAATCCTTTCGCAAGAGTTGACTTCGCTTTGAGTCAGGTGGTTGTTCAACTTGTCTAGACCTTACAATTACACATCTTCCAGATAAGCATATTTCTAGGGGCCTTCTACTATACTGGCGTTCATATCAATATTAACAGAACAGAGCTCATCTATGTTTTTTATCCAGGTGTTTTCAGGTTTGGTCACTCTTTCTTTGAACTCGTCGCTCAGCTTCTGACGTATTTTACCTGAATCTTTGATATTTTCACTGTTGTTAGCCATTTTGCGTGAACGATGTGAGCGGTTGGAGTCACGAATGCCGAAATACCCCGATAAATCGCTGCACTTCTCTGGTGAACTGCTTTCATAAGATTATTTGTCCTCTTCAGGAACTATTTAGTCTTCTGATTTTTTTGAAAGAAAACTCATGATGGAGTTGTGGGCTCTCGAGTAGACATTGTCATCTGTTGCTAATTTTGGAACTTTGAGGCTGGAATCCTTAACATCGATCATTGAGCTAGCAGTCTGAGCTTGTGATATTTTTCCAAGTTTGAACTGTTTGACCTCACTTGAAGGTCCATTAAAATATTTATCAACAGATTTGGAGCTATTGATGCTATTGATACTTTTATTACTTTTGCTATTGATAATTCTGATACAATCTTCTATACTTCCCCTACTGTTATTTTTTGAAAAATTAGAATCCATATTATACGAACCTTTTCTTGGTTTGTATTTAATTGAGTATTTCTCCTAGCTAGTTGAATATATTTTCAGGTCGACTTTTTTGCGTTATCCATCTTGATAGACATTTGAACTTCTTTTCATGTGATTCATTTTTTAGTTCCTGAAGGTGCGTTATGCTGGTGTGGAGGAAATCATGTAGCAAGTTTCTGATCTTTTGGCGAAGAGCTAACCAGATGTAACTTTAGAGTTATATTAAGTAAAATGCTTAATATTTTTACATCTGTTGGTTCTCTCCCCGTCAAGTGATGATAACTACTTCACAATTCTTTTCTGCCTGAGCAAGTATTTCAGGTTACGAGGCAGGATAATACTTCTGACATGAATGAGATGCTACACGTAGGCCAAGAGTTATGCAATTGTCGTTCTGAATAGGTAACAGTCTTTACTTTTTATTGAGAGAGTAAGTTTATAACTTTCCCATTATATTCTGACACGCTTTCTAACCTTTCTATTTCAAAAGGGAAACAACCGTTTTGATGATAGCTTGCTCATCATAATATGCGTAGTACTAAGGGTAATTGCGCTAGAGATGTCTGTTGATCCAGACTATACACTCTCCATCTGAGTTGAGGCCTATGGTTTCAGTGTTGACTGATACTTTTTTAAATTTCTGCAGAAGTTAGCTGTAACCTTTGAGAATCCTTACTAGGCAATATAATGCTTCCGCGGTTATAAGTTTATTCATATCCTTCAAAAACAGTTCAACATGGTCGGTATAGTACTGTATCCAGACATTCCGATCCAGGGGAGTTTATTCGTTGATCTTAACGTAGATGCTCCGAACGATATTTGAACTAGCATTATGCCTCCATTCAGCCAGTGACAAAAACTGCTGTACGTTTTAGCAGTATAACAGATACTGACGAATCGTCTTGCCGGGTGTCTAGAGAAGCGAGTAGGTCTAATGGTTAAGAGGAGGGGCGTTGTTTGATAAAAGAATTGTCTAGTTGTTGGTTTTGAGAACGTTAAAGCTTGGAGATGTAGTAGTCAGTGGGCGAACTTGCATTATGGAAACAATATAAATAGTGAGGGTTATTTTAAAATTAATAATGCGTAGCATAGACTCGGATCATGGCCCAGGCTGAAGAGAAAAGAATAGGCCTCTCAGTTGATGGATTTTACATTGTTGGTCCTTTGGTAATTATTATAAGGTCTTATTATAATCAAACTATCAACATTCATGACCAAGCCAAAAGTTAAAGCTCATAAACAGCCATAACCTCCCAAATAATAGCCATAGGTCAGCTCCGAATAAGAGTCATCTCTCTCTTCCTAAGACGATGATGGTGCACTCCTGACCTCCAAAGTTGAGTAGAAATTGTTGGCAACTTTTGCTAAAATCAAAATGAAAGATCCTTCCATCTATCAGAACAAAGAAGCACTCTATGAAGGTACACATGTCACTAAATGCAGATGATGACTTCGAAGCATAAGAAAAGGTTGAAAAGAAAATCAATGGCAAGAACAAATATACCTATGAGGATCTAATGAGGGAAGGAGGTTAGATGGAAGACGAAAATTTGCCACCTGTTGTTGAAGAAAAAAAAGCTAAGGAAAAGTTCAAAAATGCCCTCAGTCAGAATATTGATAAAATCACCAAAGATGAAGATGACCTGTTCACAGTCAAGAAAAAACTGATAGATTAAGAATAGCCTGAAAAAGATGATCAGGAAAAATTCAAAGCCCTCACTAAAGATTTTGATAAAGAGTCAAAGAAAATAATCAAAAAAATGTGGAAGTCAGATGAGCTAGATCAAACAGATTTGTTCTTGAAAGATTATATACTC